>Ga0209514_10005292_pt1 | contig 16659 bp, 17 predicted proteins | sample Subgrocontami58m_FD_187452 | JGI IMG/M metagenome (GOLD analysis project Ga0209514, IMG submission 187452) | Subsurface groundwater microbial communities from S. Glens Falls, New York, USA - GMW37 contaminated, 5.8 m (SPAdes) (version 3) | ecosystem: Environmental > Aquatic > Deep subsurface >...
GTGAAAATATTGATAAGCAATAAAAACAGCAATTATTTGTTAATCCTCTACGAGGATTATTGAGGATTGTTTGAATTTTTTTACTACAATAATGTGACCTCTACGAGGTCATTGTTAGCGGAATCCGCCGAGGCGGATAGATGTTCAATTTTTGTAGAATGAAAGAAACACACAACAAACATCCCGCTTAGGCGGGATGAATAAGAGCTATGGAAATTTTTCTAACCTATTTTAGAATAAATGCTTATAAAAAAAATAAAATCATAATGTGAAATTAAGTTGACGCCTATGCGATAAATCGGGATCGTGATGACAATCGATCTTTTGAGATAACCTAAGGGATGTGCCACTATGGATATTTATAGCAAGATAATTGAATTAAAAAAAGAGAATAGAAGTTTTGTAACTATTAGTGTCGTAAAATCAACCGGTTCTACTCCGGGCAAAGCCGGATTTAAGATGGTTGTTGATCACGAGGGAAAAACTTACGGTACGGTTGGCGGCGGAGCTATTGAGATGGAGGCAATTCAAGAATCAAAAAGATTGATGGCTTCCGGTGAAGAAAATTTGTTGAAAGAATATTTACTTAGTAACGATGAAAAAATAATCAATCCAAAAGTAACAGTCGTTCCGATGAGTTGTAACGGTAAGATCTGGCTCTACTACGAATTCGAAAGGAACTTACCTGTAATCTACATTTTCGGCGGGGGACATGTAGGACAAGCATTGATCGAAATTCTTGGTAAACTTAAATATCATGTTATATTGATTGATAACAGACAGGAATTATTTGAAAAAAATAAAGCCAAAGGAATTAATTGCATCTATATGGAATACAAAGATTTTGTAGAACAATTTGTTCCGGCTGATGATTCTTATTTTGTTGTTGTTACATACGGACTTCAATTTGATTATGAAATCTTGAAAACATTGTATAGCAGAAATTTAGTTAAGAAGTATATTGGAATAATTGCTTCGCGTGCTAAAGCTGCTGCAATGATTAACAATCTTAAAAGTGAAATTGATTCCGGCATTGATCTCTCTAAACTTCACATGCCGATCGGATTGAATATTGGCGGAGATACCGCTTACGAAATTGCTCTTTCCATTGCCGCTGAAATACAATCTGTTAGGTATGAAAAGAAAATCTAAAACTCCCTCTCCTTAGTACGGAGGAACTTATAAATCACTTAGACCTTTTTTTCGATTTATTAAGAAACCAATAGCGCGAATTTAGCGTCTAAATTTGAACTAAATGGGACTTGATTTTTTACATTAATTATTTATTGACAAAGTAAAGACAAGTATTTAAACTTCTATATAGGTTTACTATCAAACCTTGGGGACAACCATTACGACTGGAGGCGAAATGGAACGTAAACAGAATGGCAGTATCATTCGGTTGCGATTTTTAGTTATTCAAAGAGGCAATAAATTCGAAGCTATTTGTTTGGACACAAATATTGCAAATAGAGCCAATACACTCGAATCCATAAAACAAAAAATCTTTGATTCTACATCACTGTATTTGAGAAGTTTTTCTAAAGAAGAAATCGCCGATCACATATACATTAGAAAAGCACCTTTGAAATATCACATTCTCTGGTATATGCCAAGTATAACAAATATATTTTTACCAAAATATAGCCATGATAAAGCAGAATTTGATGCTTCTTCGGGGAAATTGAGTTTTGCCTAAAAAATACCCCCTCTTACTTACCAAGAAGTTGTTACAATTCTAAAAGCCTGGGGATTCAAATTCAAAGATCAAGAAGGTAGTCACGAACAATACGAGGGCGTTATCAAGGGTAAAAAAAGAAAAGTTACTGTTGATTCAAACGATTCTCCTTATGACAAATTCATACTGAAATCAATGATAAGTCAATCAGGGCTTTCTCGTGAGGAATTTTATGCCACCACAAAAACAACAGCAAAAAAAATTAATATGAAAAAAGTAAAACCCGTAAAAACAATAATAGACCCGATTGATTAATTTATTTTCCTATTAAATCACAATATCTTAATCTTTTCTCACATCCCAATATTGAATAATCAAATTTGTTCGGTTCGTTTGATCCTATTGTGTTATATCTGAAAGGGAATTCATCACAATATCTTTGTAAGTATTTCGGACTTACATTATGATAAATTCCATATATACCACGTTTTAATTGCCTCCAAAATCCCTCAATGCTGTTTGTGTGATATTCGCCTCTTGACCATTCATCTTGAGCGTGGTTTTATAATTTCGACTAAGGAAAGGGTGTATGGCTAAGCCGGGCGGGTGAGGTTGCTTGCCCGGTATCTTTTTGACGGGTGAGGTGGAAAAATGCTTTGATTAGTTTGAATTTTATTTTAAGTTGCACTTGCCACAAGGGGCGGTTCTTATGGTAGAATATTCTTATTGTTTTTTCTTTCAAAATTGTTTTTAGAGGGCGGCGTGGAAATAAAATCTTTCTCTTTTATCCCAATAGTAAGAACCATTGATAAAATAGATCAGTCACTAACTTTGATAATTCTTATTTACATTTATCTACATAATAGATTGAAGTTTGAATATTTATAATTAATTGATACAAAGAAACTTTATTAGAAATATCGAACAATACTAATGAGCGAACCATATAAATCGATCGAATCGGTCAGGAAGTTTTATTTTTTAGAGTATTTTTTAGTTTTATTAAAAAGTATCGAAAAATATCATGACCGAGAAAAAGTATTTAATCAATTTAAAAATTTGAAACAGCAATATGGATTAGGAGAATCAAAGTATAAAAAATTATCAGTTGATTCTGAAATCCTAACCAAAGTACAACTAGATAGATATAGATATACTTTTAAGCAGGTAATTGATGAATCAAAAGAATATAAGCTAATAAAAGAATTAAAAAGTGGTAGATTATCATTTGATGAGGATGGTTTTAAACTTTTAGATATTTATAAAAATGAAGGTATTATTCATTTTAACAGGTTTTTATTTAGAAAAATGGAACAAATGTATAGTGCCTTTAATTATTTTATAAATTTATTATATACTGCGAATAAAAGTAATCCGGGATTGTTAGTTTTTCCAATATATTCACCAAGACAATTAGGTTTTGAAAAACAAGAAGTAAAAACCACGCAGAATATTGTCACATATTCAAAAGAACTAGTGCAAAGATTAGTGAAAGACATTCATGAATATTTAGGAATTAAAAAAAAATTATCAACTGAAAATGAAATATTACTAAAAAGACTATATGACAGTGGAATTTTATTACAAAAAGCAGATAATAAGTTTGATCCCAATAAGTATAATGTAATTACAAAGAGAATTAGAGATTTTTGGATGAATTATTTTTTACGAGAAATTTATGGCTATAAGTATTCAATGGCTTCTTTTGATATTTGGGCATATCGAGGGAAACAAATAGGATTAAATTATGTTACCGAGTTTTATCCATCTTTCAATGGTAGGATAATTTATCCTACAGCAATAATAACGGATTCTGCCCGATCGAAGGATTTTATTGAAGTTTTTAAATATACTGACGGGAAAAAATTATATGTACATGAACCCAAAATAAATAATGAAAAAAATCAAGAAAAATTTATCGATAATCTCGTTAAAGCATATTTTGATTTAAGGAAATTTTCAAAAAGTTATTTTATTAATTTAATGGCTTTGAAAGAATTAGTATGCTATTCAATGAAAATACCAAATTATTTATTTGATGATTTTTTAGGAACCGTATATAAATTACATCTTTCGAAAAACCTTCGTATAAAAATATCATTAGAAGTTGACAAGCTACCAACTGAAACACAAGCTATGTACTTAAAGCAAGAACCGGTATTAATTGATGGAAAATTTAGAAATATTATAGCTATTGATGTTACAAAAGGAGAAAAAAAATGGATAAACTATTAACAAAAGTTACAGTACCAAATTTTAAAAAATCTAAAGCTAAATTTGAAAAATTTAATTTATCTGAAAATCCTTTCCCTTCCGAACCAGTTGTAAATAAAGAGTCTAACGATAAAAGGATTAATGGCGGAATCTTTGAATTGGCAATTAGGAAAAAAGAATATGAGCAAATTGTTCAAAATTTTATAAAACAAAATCAATCTGATCCCAATCATTTACGTTTGGGTTTTATAATGGATACTTCATATATAGGACGTGGCAATGGAAAATCTGCATTCTTGATAAATCTTTATGAAGACATTAATAGAGAATATTGTCTAGATATATCTAAAGGTATTAATAAATGTTTTTCGATTTATTTTGCCCCTGAACCTGGGGGAAGAACAAAAAGTTTTAATAGTTTTATAGAATTATTTTTTAATGCAGTAATTAAAAGTGAAATTATAAATACATGTTTAGCGATATTGAGGTTAGAAGCGATTCAAAGCATATCACCAAAATTTGATTTGGGTTCGCATTTCAAAACCACAAATGAATTAATATATAGATTAAACGATTCCGAATGGCTAAATAATAATAAACTATCTATAAACGAAATCAATAATAAAATGATTAGTAATCCTATACTTCAGGATTTACCTCCAGAATTTCCCGTATTTAGAGGTAGTAATACACTAATTAATTCGGTAGTTAACCAAAATGATTTTATTATTTATTTCAGGGATGAACTGAAAAAGGGTAAAGATAGATATGATTTTATTTTCTCTCACATTGTTAAATTATTTATTGCGGCAGGTTTTAATGGAGCATATATACTAGTTGATGATTTTGAAAGAATTCCGGACTTTCAGAGTGCTAGACAAAAGAGAGATTTTTCTTTAGAATTAAGAACTTTATTATATGATGGTTCTTCTTTAAATGCAAAAATCGGATTCTATAATTTTATTTTGGTACTTCATGCTGGCGTTCCTCGACTAATTGCAGACGCATGGGCTGCATCTGGTATGGAAAATAGAGTTCCGATTTCTCCAAAATCAATATCCAAACATATTATTCCCTTCGAAAAGTTAAGCAAACAACATGCTAAATTACTTTTACAAAAATATTTATCTGAGTATCGTATAAAAGTAAACAAAAAAGATCCATTATTTCCATTTACTGATAATGCAATCACTAAAATTGGAGAGTTATCAGAATATAATGCAGCAACAATCCTAAAAATGGCTTATGATTTGATCGATAAAGCGGCTGAGATTGCCACACAAAAAACAATTGATGGTAAGTTTGTAGTAGAAAATCGGGGTATAATCGAAACCTCGAATGATTCTGAAATAATTAATATTAACGATGCAGAATCAATTGATTTATTAAAAAAAGCTAAAAGCAAAGAATAAATGTATAAATGTTTTAATAAACAAGAATTATTAGACTTAATAAATTGTAAGTTAGAAAAAAGAGTAGAATTAGAACCTACATATGACCAGTTATATCTAAACGCAGAGGAATGGCGAGATGAGATTGGTTGTTTATCATATATACTCTCATTTATCATTGAACAAAAAATAAATAATTTAGAAAATTCTAAAAGAGTCATTAATTTCATTTATGAGTTAAAGGATAAAATCTTTTTTACTCTTCAAGAAATTGATAGTGATTTTATTGATTATTTAATTAGGAATCTTCCTGACCCTGAGCTTTCTTTGGAAGATAATCTTATTTTAATCCAACAAGGATATCGAGAATATGATTATAAAACAGCGATACGTTATTGATACAAATTCAATAATTTATTATTTCGAAAATGTATTTAACCAACACTCACCATTGAGTAATAGGGCCAAAAAAATCATTGATCAAGCATTTAATTATAATTCAAATATTATTCTAATTATTCCTTCAATAGTAATTATAGAAATTCATGCTAAATGGTTTTTAAATGAAGAATTCGCTAGAAAATTTTATTATGAAGTATATTTAAGGATTAAAAACGCAGACAATATTGAGATAAAGCCAATCGAAGAAGAAGTAATTTTAAATCTTGAATTTATTCGAGATAATTTAAGCAATCACGATATTCATGATAAATTGATATTATCATCAGCAATAATGCTAAATTGTCCAATAATTTCGACAGATTCTGAGATAGAAAAATTTGTACATAATAATAAAATCATTCCTGGAATAATAAATTAAAACTAATAATAATTTTACAACTTGCTTCTGAAAGTGAATATATCAATTTTTGATTAAGCTAATCCGCAACAGCAACAGAAGCCGCATAAATATTAGCCGCTCCGCTTTCTAAGATAATTCTTCCGCATTCCGAAATTGTTGCCCCCGTAGTTATAACATCGTCAATCAACAGCACATTTTTATTTTGTAATAATTTATTGCGGTGGAGAGCGAAAGCATCTTTCATATTTTCTTTTCTCTCAAGTAGGTTCAGACTTGTCTGTGTCTCTGTAAAACGGATCCGCTTTATCAATCTGCTTTTAACCGGAATGTCTAAAATCTTGTTCATTCCCTTTGCTACAAAGTCCGATTGATTATACCCGCGTTCCGCTCGTTTTAAGTGATGAAGGGGAATCGGCACAATTAAATCAATTTTCCATTCTTGAATTTTATCATTCACAGCTGCGGCTAATAATTTACCGAGGAAAATTCCGATACTGAATTTACCGTTGTACTTCAGATCGTGGATTATATCCTGAAGCTCTTTATCTTTTTCAAAAACAAAGAGGGAAGTAAATCCTTTTATGATCTTTTCATTCTTAAACTTTCTTACGAATTCAATTGCGGTTCTTTCACTATCGGCATGTTTTATTTTTGCTAAACAAGAATTGCATACAACAACTTCTGTACTGGTAAGTTTATTTTTGCAAGAAGGACAGAAACGCGGCAGGAAGAAATCGGAAATGTCTGTTAGGAAGTTCATCTAATTTTATTACGAGATTCCGTTCTCAATAAAATATTTCCCGCACTTTTTGTCACTTAGTTCAATGTGATTAAAAAACCATTGCCTCACTCCTTTTAACTGTTCTATTCCGATCGTCTCTAGTCCTTTGCTGAAACGGTCTGTTGAAGTGAGTATCTGTTTGTAGAACCGATCATGCTCAAGCTTATGAGAAATGTATCCGGAAAATTTTGTTGACCTCATCAAATTTTCTTCGGTCTCAAAATGAACTTCCACAACTTCAAGTAACTTAAACAGATAATTTTGAATCATCTTTTTATCTGTAGAATTTAATTTATCATACAACTTGTTAACTAATACCGCCATTGATTGATGCTGTTCGTCAATCAAGCTGACTCCGATAAGCTCGTTCTTGGTAATTTCAATGAAGTTCATTGCAGTGCCCATTTATAATATTGATACTATATCATTCCGGACCTTTTTCGTAAAAACCACTCAGCAGCAAATAAAATGATAATTATTATAAGCACCCGCTCATCAGACCATAAATTATATTCTTTCTTTGTACCGGTTTCTTTTACCGGATTTCTATTTATCTGGCTCAGTTTATCAAGCAGATTATAATAATTATCAATTGAATAATACTCACCGCCCGTTGATTTAGCAAGCGATTTTAAGAATGCGGGACGCATTCGCGTATCAATCTTTTCGATCTGTGTTTCGCTAACGCTGAAACGTCCAATATCGACTTTCATCTTAGTGCCATTTAATAATGATGATGCAGAGTAGAGATAATCACCGTGTTCGTTTGAAGTAAATGCTGCATTGTAAATTCCGTTTCCGGTTGATGTTAATGCCAGATCGAATTTCTTTTCACCTTTCGAAATTTGTAATTCAATTTGAGCAGTATCAATCGGCGAGAAAGTATTATCATATAGCTGTGCGGTAAAATTCACTTCTTCATTTGGCGAGTATATTTTTTTATCGGTTGAAACACTGAATTGTTTTTGCAGAGACGAAAGGTTAAGCCATTTTACAATGTCGTTAATAAAGTTATCAAAGAATTCAGGATGCTTCTCCGCCGGCTGCAGTTGCCATTTCCAAATATCGCCGGCTAAAATTGCAAATGCTCTCTGCTTGCCTAAACTTCTTGAAACAATTAAAGGATTTGCGATTGGAATATTTCTAACCTTTGATGAAACTAAAGTATTACTCCCCGGTTTGATTTGAATTTTTGCTGCAGCTTGTAAGACGGGAGGCAGATTATTCCAAATTTCTTTTTTGCTGCTTCCGGTTGAAAATGAAGAAGAGTATAGATCGCTGTTAAGCTCCGGCAAAACTTGTATAAAATCTGTGCTGCTGTTTTCAATTGTGAAAGGAAGAAGATTCTCCAGCGATTTCAGCCGAGCAATATTAACGCTGTTTGAAAGCAAAATAAAAAACGGCTTGTTCTGATTATTGACAGCAGATGAAATCTTATCAATTAAATTCTGAGGCGAACCGGAAGCGGGAAAGTCAATTAAGAACAAAACATCAGCGCTGTCTATTGCGGATGTTTTAACATCATTCAAAAATTTATTGGTGGAGATTTGTATTATTTTTTTTAGCTGTATGTTTTTATCTGTAGTTAACGCTTTTGAAATTGCAGACACATCAGCCGATGGACTGCCCGCAATTAGACAAACTTTTAACTTTGTATCCAATACATTCAAAAAAAATATTCTGCTGTTGTTGGATGTTGTTACTTCGCCGTTCAAAGGAGATACGGAAATGCTCAACTTTTTTTCACCGCCCGTACCGGGTTTATAATTAAAACTAATTTTATTCAATCCGGTTTCGCTTAAGAGAATATCTTTTGTCTCAAGCAGTTTATTCTCTTCATATAAAGCAACCCGGGTATTGCTGCTGCCGAAACCAATGTTTTTTATGGCTGTCTCTATAGTTGTCGGTTTTTCAGCATAGATGGTGCTATTATACTGAACATTGTAAATAAGAATATCTTTCTTCTCTGTGGAATCGCCAATACCTAATGTGAAGATCGGTAATTGTAATTTCTCCACTTGATAGGTAGGGTCATTTCCATCATTGATAATACCATCGCTAAGAATAACAGCAGAATTTACAGATGCGCCTTTCTTTTTGATAAGATCAATAACCGAAGAGAAATTTGTTTGTGCTTCCTTAAAATTTAGTTTAGATGTTTCGGCATCTTGAACGGAATCAACTTTTTTTCCGAAAAAGAATAACTGCGATCTTATCTCACCTTCACCGGAGATTTTTTTAATGAGAGAGTTCACCTGTTCTAATCTTTTTGAACTATCCTTTGCAGCAAGTGAATTTGAATTATCTATAAATACAAGAGTCTTTGATTCAACACTGGAATGAAGCATTACAGAAATTACCGGTTCGAAGATCATTATTAATATTAAAATAAATATTAGAGTGCGAAGAATGATCAGAAATGTTTTTAGTAATGCAGATACATTCGGGATGGTGTATTTATAAACGTAAAACGTGAAGGCAGACAGTATAATTACAAAGAGAAAAATTAGCCACGGGTTTACTGATGTTGATAAGCTAAAAATTTCGGTAAGTATCATTCACTGTTCAGGACTTTTGTTTGAACAAATTTTCCAATTGCCATGTTTTCATAGTATCATAAGTTTCGTAATCTGTCAAGTCAAAATGGATTGGTGTTACCGATACATAATTTTTCCGGACTGCATGCTGATCCGTTTCCAATGTAGAATCTGCTTGAACTAAGTTGCCCGTTAACCAGTAATATTTTTTTCCGTAAGGATCTTTTCGTTCTTCGTAGATATCATCCCATTTTGATTTACCTTGCTGTGTAAGCATAACTCCGGCAATTTCTTCTTCGGGAAGATCGGGCACGTTCACATTCAATAAAGTTCCGGCCTTTAATTTATTTTTTACAATCAGTTTAGTTAGTTGAAGAGAAATCTTTGCAGCATATTCATAATGCTTCGGTTCGTGGCTTGTAACTGAAACTGCGATTGAAGGTACATCCATGATAGCCGCTTCCCGTGCAGCAGAAACAGTACCGGAATAAATAATATTAATTGCAGTGTTCGATCCAAGATTTATTCCGCTAAGAACAATATCAGGTGGTTCTTTCATTATGTTTCTTATACCAATTTTTATACAGTCTGCGGGAGTTCCGTCAATTGCATAGCCAAAAAAATCTCCGTTCTTATAATATTCAGTGATTCGTAAAGGAATTTTCATTGTAATTGCATGACCAACAGCGCTTTGTTCTGTTCGCGGTGCAATTACAATCACTTCGCCTAATTTCTTCATTTCATTTGCAAGAGCGCTTATCCCCGGTGAGTCTATTCCGTCATCGTTTGAGATTAGTATTTTCAATTTTTTCCTAAAAGTTAATCGAAAAAGTTCCTCGAAGCTTACTTAGAGGTTTAAATAGTGAACGTCGAAGACTAAAATCCCCGACAGAGTTTTTAAAAAGCCCTTCCCTTTGGGAAGGGTAGGGATGGGCTTTTATTTCCTCTGTGTACAAATATACTGAATTGATGAGAAGCATTGAAATCATTTCTCTTACACAAAGCAGGGAAGAAAATTCAAAATCTTATCCTAAAAAAGTTTAATTTTATCCGCGAGAAAAAATCTGAAACTTCCAATGCACTTAATAAAAATCATTTTATTTACATTAATAATGGCGGTTCAAATAAACGCTCAAACAGACACAACTACTTCTGCCGTAGAGATTTTTATTATAGATTCGTACATCACTCCGGAAATACCTAATAAATTTGTTCTCTCATTTTTTACAAGTGATAGCTGTACTTCTAAGCTGATTGTGATGGATAAAAAGATTTTCGATGTTTCAAAAAAATTATCTGAGAATCATAAAATTGAAGTTGAGCTTAACAAACTGAATCTGGATTCAGCAATGTTTAAGTATGTTGTTGTTGCATATGATCGTAAAGGGAATGAAACCCGGAGCGAGGTTTATCACGTTGAACTTCCTCAAGGATTGATTATTACCGAGGAACAGGATGTGGGAATTTTCAGAATTTGTCTTGGAGGAATTGTTTTTGCCATTCCTTCGCCAACTTATTTATTGATGAATAATGAACATCACTGGTCAATCAGTAAAGAGATTCCGCTCTTTTCATTTTATTCGGTTGGATATAATTATCCTTCAGGATACTTGGGCGTTGAGTATTCATATGTTTTTGATTCAGACCGTAGAAACTTTTTACGTGTAGGTTATAAACATATCATTCAAGTCCCGGAAATAAAATATATCTCACCGGGTTTAAATTATTTTACTGATTTTAGCGGATACAATGGATTAAGCGCAGAACTTTCTATAGGTTTATTTCAGATTCAAAACACTTTTACTTTTTATACGCGTTACAGATATAATTTTCAATTACAAAATAACGGAACAGGTTTTCATGAATTTTCGATCGGTCTGTTCTCAAATTTCTTTTCACTAAATCTTTAGATTACATTGAACAAGAGAGAAAATAATTTCGTCAATCTCGGTTTACGGGGAAGATTAAATAAAAATAATAAGCTTAATGATCTTACCGGCAAAGAATGGCTTAAGTTTACCAAGAGCTGGTTCATTCATCGTCCACCGCGGAGAAAAGAAGATGAAATTTTACATCCGGCTAAATTTCCGGAATCGTTGGTAGAAGAGTTCATTAAATTTTTTACAAAGAAAAACGAATGGGTATTAGATCCTTTTATGGGAACGGGAAGTACTCTAATTTCTGCGGCAGGTGTTAATCGTAAATCTATCGGCATTGAACTAAATAAAAATTATTTTCGAACTTCATGCAAAAGAATTTCCAAAAGAGGATTTGAAAAATCAGCTTTTCCCATTAACGGCGACTCGCTTCATCTGAAGGAATTGTTATCTAAAAATAGATTTGAAAAAAGTCAATTTGATTATACTATTACTTCTCCTCCGTACTGGAATCAGCTTATGAGAAATTCATTGCGTCAAAAAAATAGAAAAGAGAAAGGACTTGATACAAAATATTCAATCAACAAAAATGATATTGGAAATATAAATTCTTACGAAGAATTTTTAGAAAAACAAGCACAAGCATTCGATCAAGTGTATGATGTGACTAAGTCGAACGGTTACTTAACAATTATTACAAACAATGTTTATTTTAATGGAAGACTTTATCCATTGGCTTACGATACAGCAATCTCATTAACAAAGCGCGGTGAAAAAAGCTGGGTGCTGAAAGACGAAAAGGTTTGGCTGCAAGATGATAAAAAATTAATTGCACTTGGTGTTAACAATGCTTGGGTCGGCAACCGCCACCATCAATATTGTTTGATCTTTAGAAAAGAGAAATGATGGAAAGTATTTTATCTGTAAGTGAAATAACCGGACTCATCAAACAAACGCTTGAAGAAAATTTTTCCGAAGTGAATGTGATCGGAGAGATTTCAAATTTCAAAGCGCATGTATCCGGGCATTGGTATTTCACATTGAAAGATGCCAATGCACAAATAAGCTGTACAATGTGGCGGGGAAAAAACAATTATGTTTTCTTTACTCCTCAAGATGGAATGAAAATAATCATTACTGGAAAAATAACTGTTTATCCACCGCGCGGAAGTTATCAAATAGATGTACGTTCAATGAAACCGGCAGGTGTCGGCGAACTTCAAGCAGCATTTGAAAAACTTAAGCAGAAACTTTCTGCCGAAGGATTGTTCGATGAACAATACAAAAAACCGATTCCTAAGTTTCCTCAAAAAATTGGTATTGTTACTGCAATAGACGGTGCTGCATTTCAAGATATGAAAAGCATTGCTTCACGCCGCTATCCATTGGTTGAACTGGTTATTGCATCATGCAAAGTGCAGGGAGAAGGTGCGGCTGGAGAAATTGCCGAATGTATTAAACTTCTTAACCGGCAAAAAGATATTGATTTAATTATTGTAGGACGCGGCGGGGGATCATTAGAAGATTTGTGGGCGTTCAACGAAGAAATTGTTGCACGTGCAATATTCGATTCGCATATTCCAATAATAAGCGCTGTCGGACATGAAATTGATTTTACTATTTCAGATTTTGTTGCGGATCTTCGTGCGGCAACTCCTTCTGCTGCAATGGAACTTGCAACACCAAGTAAAGACGAGCTCTTTGCTTTTATTGATGAATTTTCCGATTATTTCCCGGAGAAAATGCTGGAGATAGTCTCAAACTATAGTGATGAAATTGATAAAGTAATTTCTTCTTATGGATTCCGTGTACCGCAGGATATTGTAAAAAATAAAAATCAATTGCTGGATAATTTAATTTACCGGTTCCAAAACAATTTTGATATTAAACTTTCCGATCAGAAAAAGGGTTTGGAATTACTAGAGAGCAAAGTAGATTCTTTCAACATAGATAATGTTCTAAAAAGAGGTTTTTCAATTATAAAACAAAATGATAGATATATTACCCGTAAGAAAAATTTAGATAAAGATAAATCGTTAGATATTAAATTTTATGACGGAGAAGTGAGAATAAAATGAGTAAGAAAAAAGAAAACAGTTTTGAAGAATCATTGAACCGGCTTCAAGAAATTTCCAATTCACTTGAAAGCGGTGATATTGGTTTGGAAGAGTCAATCAAATTGTATGAAGAGGGAATTAATTTAGCTAAACTGTGTTACACAACTTTGAAAGATGCTGAATTAAAAGTAACTGAGTTGAAAAAACAGTTGGAACAAAGTATCAAACAATAATTTTGTAAATGATAGGATATTATTAATGGTAGATGAATCGAAATACAAAGTTCTTTTTAAGGTTAATTCACCTGCAGATGTAAGAAAATTATCTTTAAGCGATCTTAAAACACTTTGTGTAGAAATCCGTGAATATATGGTTGATGTAATTTCGCAGATAGGCGGACACTTCGGCGGCGGACTTGGCACTGTTGAACTTACAGTTGCGCTTCATAAAGTTTTTGATACTCCGAACGATCTGATCGTTTGGGATACAGGTCATCAAGCTTATCCCCACAAAATAATAACCGGAAGAAGAGATCAGTTAAAAACGATAAGAAGATTAAATGGAATTAGCGGATTTCTAAAACGAACCGAGAGCGAATACGATGCATTTGGAGCCGGGCATGCTTCTACATCAATTTCTGCCGCACTCGGTATGGCTGTTGCTCGCGATCTTCAAAAAACGGAAAAGAAGATTATAGCAGTTATTGGTGATGGTGCAATGACCGGTGGGATGGCTTACGAAGCAATGAATAATTCCGGTATTATTAAAAGTAATTTAATTGTTGTACTGAATGATAATAACATGTCAATCTCATCTAACGTTTGGCAGATTTCAAAATATTTTAGTGAAATGATAGCACACCCCGAATACAATAAATTTAAAGGTGCAATTTGGGATTTAACAGGTAAGTTGGACAATTTTGGTGATCGCATAAGAAAAGTTGCACACAGAGTAGAATCAGGTATTAAATCAATGATCACTCCCGGTATGTTGTTTGAAGCTTTGGGCTTTAGATATTTTGGGCCGGTTAACGGACACAATCTTGATAGTTTGATTAAAATTTTTGAACATATAAGAAATTTAACCGGTCCAATTTTAGTACACGCAACAAGTGAAAAAGGAAAAGGTTATAAACCGGCAGAGAATCATGTTCAGCGGTTACATGCTGCAACTCCGTTTGATAAAGTAACCGGTGAATCAATTAAGAAATCCGGAGGAACTTCTGCATACACAACAATTTTTGGTAATGCATTAGTTGAAATTGCAAAACAAAATCCTAAAGTGATTGGAATAACTGCTGCAATGCCCGATGGCACCGGTTTAGATATTTTTCAAAAAGAAATGCCTGACAGATATTTTGATGTAGGAATTGCAGAAGAACACGCTGTAACTTTTGCTGCCGGGATGGCAACACAAGGAATTATTCCTGTAGTAGCTATTTACTCAACTTTTCTTCAACGGGCATTCGATCAAATAATTCACGACGTTGCTTTACAAAAGCTGCACGTTGTTTTTGTTTTAGATAGAGCAGGATTAGTCGGTGCCGACGGACCAACTCACCACGGTGCATTTGATTTAACTTATTTACGATTGATTCCGAATATAGTAATCATGTCGCCGAAAGATGAAGCTGAATTAAGAGATATGTTGTTTACAGCTGTTAATTATAAAAATGGACCAATAGCAATTCGTTATCCCCGCGGTTCAGCACTTGGAGTTCCGGTAAAAGATGGATTTACAGAAATCCCAATCGGTAAAGCTGAAAGATTGGTTAACGGGCAGGATGTTGCTCTACTTGCAGTAGGAAACATGGTTGAATATGCAAAAAAAGCTTCCGAGAAATTATCTGCTGAAGGTATTCAATGTGAAATAATTAATATGCGGTTCATTAAACCTCTTGATGTTGATATCTTGCATGATGTAATTACACGATTTGAAAAAATTGTGACTCTTGAAGAAAGTACAATTGTGGGCGGATTTGGAACCGGTGTGCTGGAATATCTTGCCGAGAGAAATTTAAAGAATGATATTTTAAGAATTGGACTACCCGATAAATTTATTGATCATGGAACTCAAGAAGAATTGCACAAGCTGATCGGTATTGATCCGGATGGTATTGTTGAAAAGATTAAAAAATTTCTCAGCACAAAAATAAATCAAGGTGTGGTAGCTTAATGGAAAAAACAAAAGTTGCCGTTATCGGTCTTGGCGGAATCGCTCAGTTAGTTCATTTACCAATATTATCAAAATTGATGAATGTTCAAATTTCCGCTGTTGTTGATATAAAAAAGAATCAGCTTAATTCAGTCGGTGAAAAATTCAATATTGAAAAACGCTATACTGACCATAAAGAGATGCTTGATAAAGAGGAAATCGAAGCTGTTATAATTGCAACACCAACTAATACTCACTTAGAAATTGCTTTAGATTGCTTAAAGGCAAACAAACATATCTTGATAGAAAAACCGATTGCACGAAATGTTTCAGAAGCAAAGCAAATAAATGCGGCATCAAAGAAATATAAAAAACAAGTAATGGTTGGAATGAACTTGCGTTATCGTCCGGATGCTATGTTGATGAAAAGTTTAGTTAATAGCGGCGAACTCGGAGATATTTTTTATATCCGGTGCGGCTGGTTAAGAAAACAAAGCAATGAGCAAAAATGGTTTATTAATAAGAGCCAATCCGGCGGCGGTGTAATAATTGACCTTGGTATTTTGATTCTTGATTTGGCGCTCTGGATTTTGAATGATAAAAAGATTAAAAGTGTTTCCGTTCAAAAATTTAATCACAATACAAAAAATGTGGAGGATTCCGCAATCGGATTGGTCCGTTTCGATGATGATCGTGTTATCAGTTTTGAAGTAAGCTGGGGATTACATTCGGAATGGGATAAATTTCATCTTGCAGCTTTTGGTACCGAGGGCACGGCGCATCTTAATCCTTTACGTGCATATAAGCGAATGGAATCAAGTCATATAGATTATACAGTAACTAGCCAGGCTAATCAGACTAATCTTTTTAAGAAATCTTATGAAAATGAATTAAAACATTTCATAGGGGTAGTACGGGAAAATACGCCGGTTATTTCAACGGGAGACGATGCTGTACTTTTAATGAATTTATTGGAAGCATTGTATAAATCTGCAAAGCATAAAAAAGAAATTAATCTTTAGTAATTATGCAGACAAAAATTCTATTAGTTGATGATGAAAAAGATATTGTGGAATTTCTTTCTTATAACTTGATCCAGGAGGGATTTAAAGTAATTACTGCTTTTAATGGTAAGGAAGCATTAGAAAAAATTTCTGAAAAGCCGGAT
>Ga0209514_10005297_pt1 | contig 16642 bp, 21 predicted proteins | sample Subgrocontami58m_FD_187452 | JGI IMG/M metagenome (GOLD analysis project Ga0209514, IMG submission 187452) | Subsurface groundwater microbial communities from S. Glens Falls, New York, USA - GMW37 contaminated, 5.8 m (SPAdes) (version 3) | ecosystem: Environmental > Aquatic > Deep subsurface >...
TTACCCCGAAAAGTCCATATCGTGCTCGCTATCGTTCCTTCCGATATGATTGCAGGTTTCACCATCTTTGACAGGTTGACCACTTTTATTTGTGTAACGAGGCTTTACTATCGCAGCTTATCCAGACGCATCGCTCTGAACTCGGCGCGGATCGTTCTCTCCCCGCACCTCAGAACTGCTTTCAACCCGAACGACAACTTGGTTGTATGGCTCTTTCATCCATAGAGGTGATTGTTGTTTCTATGCACGCTTCGTGGCGTACCAAAGGCACAAAGGTTTCACAAAGTTTTTTTGGGGGTTGAATTCTCGGTCATACTTATCCTGCGATAGATACCATGACTCAAAAGAGTATTTTCTTCGTGAATCCTTAGTGACTTAGTGTCTTTTGCCGAAGGCATCGCTTCGTGAGTGGTTATTTTTTTTTCTATTTTCGGGAATCTCCAAGTTGAGAATGAAGTGCTGGTGGTGAAGAATCCATCACTCAACGCCATTATTCTCATTTCTGGAAAAATCCAGTCGAAACTTTCTCACGGTTGAGAAATCTAATTCGGACTGATTCAGTCCGCTTTCCAGTCATGTAAGTATAAACCTAATAATTGACGCAATTTCCAAACATGACTGTTTCGGTCATCTTCGGCACGCAAGTTGGATAATGTGTTGCCAACATCCACTATTCACAGAAACATGTTTCCCCGACAAGTCGGGGCCGATTAAAGAGCATCGGGACTGCGCTCAACATGACGGTGCAATATGCAACTGACGATGACTGGCGAGTACGCGGTGCGGGCGATGATACATCTTTCAGCGCAGCCATTTGGTACGGTCGTTCAAATCTCCGACATCTCGAAACAATGGAACATTCCGGAGAATTTTCTCCGGAAAATCTCAGCGCAACTGGCGAGCGCCGGACTTATCACCTCACACCGCGGCATCAACGGCGGCATCCGGCTTGGTCGGCCGGCGGAAACACTCACCATTCTCGATGTGATCGAAGCAGTTGAAGGAAAGATTTCTCTGAACAAGTGTTTGATGTCCGGGAAGACCTGTCCCCGCGACGAGTGGTGTCAGGTGCACACGCTCTGGGCGGAAGCGCAGAGCAAGTTGAAAGAAATTCTTACAAAGAAAAGTCTCGCGGAACTTGCCGCCGAAAACATTAGCCGTCGCACCGCCTTAGAAGAAAACCAGAAGCCACTCCCTGCTTGCTATACATAACCAATCGAACAGACGTATGGCATCGTCGCAAACTTTTCGAGCTGAAATGCCCGACATAGAATACTGGCAGCGACAAATCAAGTGTCAGTAGTGCTGCCCCGTGCGCACCGATGCACGCGGCTATGTGATTGCCATTGCCGAAGGGCGTTACTTTGACGGGTACAAGATTGCGCGTGCGCCGAATCCGTTTGCTTCGATTTGCGGACGCGTGTGCGGCGCGCCGTGCGAAGTCGAATGCCGCCGCTGCAGCATTGATGATTCGATTACCATTCGCGCATTGAAACGCTTCGTCACCGGGCAGCACGGCGCGGGCTGCACTTCCAGGATTGTTCTCGACATTTAAGACAGAGACAAAACAAGCGTCGTATGGCGCATATCCCGTCGTATCGGGTTGATGAATGCATGCGTCCATACCTTGTTACGTGAAAATTCCTCACTAACTCCAGGAGCTCCTATGTTCATACTATTACTCGCCGTAAATCTTTTGCTCGCGTTCGCTGTCTGTTTCATCGTTGCGAGAATCTTCCGCGCACCAATCAATAAAATCTTGCAGCGATTGGTTGCCGAAGATATTTTCATTGCGTGGGGCAGGTACATCGTATTTGCCACGTACGTCGTTGGTATTTCCGGTGGTGTCAGGATTTGGGATTTGGAAAAGTATATCACTCCCACAAAGGAGGGTGGCACGATACTGGAGCTTACGCAAGAGCGATGGATACTTGAGCTGTACCGGACGATCATCGGAACGCTGCAAAGCATTGCGTGGATGTTATTGTTGTTTTTCATCTTTGCGTTGATTGCGTACGTGATTTTGAAAGGTCTTGAGATGAGAAAACAAGTGAAAGCATAGACATCGCTCAGGCATGCGGTGTATAATTGCAGAATTACGTGAGCCCCGACGTCGTCATTCTTGCCGATTCAACCCGGTAGACTTTGCCGCAACTCAACAATGCACCGCACGTGAAAACGACATTCTTCCACACAGAAAGAAAAGAGAGCTTCCGGTCAATCCTGAAGCGCATGGCATTCAATTGGTTCCCTGCATACAGGCGGGAGTATTTACGGAGCCCTCGATCCCGTGTACATGGTGCAACTCATCAACATTCTCGGCAGCAACTATGTTGTGTGGGACAAAGCTGCGACGGTGAAATTCCTGAAGCCGATCAGCAAAACGGTGTATGCGAGATTTCTTATTACCGACGAAGTCCTGGAAGAAATTGTTGCCCGCGTTGCATCGAACAAAAAACATACGATTGACCTCTCGGCGCATTTCCAGAATGAACATGGAATTCTCTACGCCGAAGTAACGAAGACGCTGTTCATTGCCGACAAACAGTACTACAACTCGCTCAAGAGTGGAAGCAGTATTTGACTTTCCCGTGACAGCGGTGTAACTTATCAACGGCTGAACCTACCTGTTGTTTGTTCCAACCGTATTCGAGTGGAGAGTTTTTTCCTGTGAAACTACTGTTCAAATTCGTAAATTGTAACACACCGATATGACCAAGACCAAACCGAAAACAAAACCCGAGTTGAAAGCAGTGGATTTCTTCTGTTCCGGAGGAGGTATGACCTCCGGTTTTTGCAAGGCAGGCATCAACGTGCTTGGCGGTATTGATATTGATCAGGATTGCGAAAAAACATACACGATCAACAATCCCGATTCGAAGTTCATTCATACGGACATTATGGACTTGGCGTTTTCGACCTTGGAAGAAGAATTGGGCATCGCGAAGAACGACGACGATTTGATTTTTATCGGATGCAGTCCCTGCCAGTTTTGGACGAAGATCAATACCGACAAAACGAAATCCAACGAAACAAAGAATCTTCTTTCCGACTTTCAGCGCTTCGTTCACTACTTCAAGCCGGGACATCTTGTTGTCGAGAATGTTCCGGGAATTTTGAAGCGACTCGATGAGAGTCCGCTGAAGTCATTCCTCAAATTTCTCGATGATGAGAAGTATAAGTATGTCCACAAGGTCATCAATGCCAGTCACTACGGAGTCCCCCAAACAAGAAGAAGATTTTTACTCATTGCTTCGCGAGTGGCGCAAGAAGTTGCTTTGCCGGAGCCCGATACAAAAATCAAGTTACCAACGGTCAGACAATTCATCGGCAACAAGAAAAGATTCAAGCCGATACCGGCGGGACACCGTGACACGACACGGTTTGCACATACGGCGGCTGGGCTTTCAGACAACAACAAGAAGCGATTGCAACTCACGCCGCACGATGGTGGAACGAGAGCCGCATGGAAAGACACCGCATTGCAAATTCCGGCATACAAAGGAAAAGACAATTCGTTTCAAGACATTTATGGAAGAATGTTTTGGGATAAACCGGCACCAACCATAACGACAAAATTTTTAAGTATTACAAACGGTAGGTTTGCACACCCAGAACAAGATAGGGGTATTTCATTGCGTGAGGGCGCAGCGCTTCAAACTTTTGATTTGAGTTACAGTTTCTTTTCCAATTCCATTGCGTCTACGGCGCGAATCATTGGCAATGCAGTACCGCCTCGGCTAGCAAAGCGTATTGCCATAAGCATTCTGAATGGTAGCCAAGAATGAGCTCCGACAAACTTGTAATGACTTTTGAAGCTAACACCATCAAGCATTTAGGTGTTAAAATGTACTCGAATATGCCGCCCGCATTGGCGGAGCTAATAGCTAACGCTTACGATGCTTGCGCGACGGAGGTCAATGTTCGGTTATATGACAAGGAACAAAAGAAAGTAGTCGTCGAAGACAATGGCATCGGAATGTCGTTTGATGAGGTCAATGATTTCTTTCTTAGAATCGGAAGAAACAGAAGAGAAGAGCATCAGGAATCGAGTTGCGACAGAGTTCCCACGGGAAAAAAAGGACTGGGAAAGCTGGCTTTATTCGGGATTGGCGATACAATAAACATTACGACAAGTCAGGGTGGAGAAGGAGTAAGCTTCAATCTGGATTGGAATGAGATAAAGGATTGGAGGGGGAAGGACTATGAACCCAAATTTGAGAAACTACCCTCAGGTAGTGTTACCAAAGGTACGAAGATCACATTAACTAATCTGAAAAGAAAAACCGGTTTTCCACTGGAGGAATATGCTGAAAGCATAGCCAGAATGTTCAATTTCCGAGATGCATTCGTGGTCAACTTGTCGCTGAATGACAGTGATCCTTCTATTAAGGTTGACAGCAAACTCAAATACGAAAACATAACTCCTGAATTTGAATGGAATATCCAAAGCATAGTCGAGACAAATGAGAATGACTATTCTGACAAGAGAAATATCCAAGGTAAAATTATTACAACGGAAAAGCCTCTAAAGGCAAATTCGACAGGGATAACACTATTCGCGAACGGGAGACTAATAAACAACCCGGAATATTTTGGATTATCAGAATCGAGTAATTTCTTTTCCTATGCGACAGGATGGCTAGATATTGATTTCATCGACAATTGGGAGGAAGATGTCATCTCCACTAATAGACAGTCGGTCGATTGGGAAAATTCTAAGACGTCTGAGTTGAGAAAATACCTTGCCTCATGCATATCAATTGTTGAAAGACAATGGAGAGAATTCAGAAGAGAAAAGAAGAGAAAAAATGTAAGTGAAAAAGCAAAAATAGACGTAAAAGATTGGTTGGGAAAACTGCCGGAAGGTGTACAGGGACAAGTCGAAACTATTGTCAATCTGTTGGATGATACACCGGAATTGTCTTCCGAGACTCAACAAAAGTCTATTCAAATCATCCACGAGCTCATTCCTGAATATGCAAACTACCACTGGAGACATATTCATGATGAAATACGAGATGTGTCCAAAACATACTATGCGAACCAAGATTACTATACCGCTTTCATTGAAGCACTGAAAAGATATAGCAAGGAGGTACGTGCGAAATCTGGTAGTACGAATTCGAATGACAGAAATTTGATGGCTGAGGTCTTCTCAAAAAGAAAGCTATCGGTTACAAAGAGATACAAACGAACTGACGGCTCTGAATTTTACTCAGACACCATTAAGAATATTGAGGAAGGACAACACTATCTTTCCGAAGGAATTGTTATTGGCGGGAGAAACCCATTGCAACATGAGGAACATCTCGAGTTAAGTAAGACGGGATTATTCTCCGAAAAAGACTGTTTGGATTTTCTTAGCCTGCTCTCTCACCTATTTAAAAGACTTGAAGATTCAGAGACTCCCTAATTCCTGACCATGCAACTACCCCAATTGATCGAAACCATCCAGCAAATGAAAGCGCGAAACGCTTTCAAGAACTACATCGAGTATATCCAGTTCCCCTTTTTTAGAAACCTGGATAAGAACACCAAGATTACGTTTGACTTCCCCCTTACGGTGTTTGTTGGTCAGAACGGTTCCGGCAAGAGCTCAACCTTACACGCCCTCTTCGGTGCGCCCAAAAAGAATACACCTTTTGATTTCTGGTTCTCAACCGCCGTTGACCCCATTCAAGAAGTCTCGGAAGGTGGCGACAGACATTGCTTCTTTTACGTCTATAAAGACAGCGACGGAAATGAACTCGAGGTGCTGAAACTTAGGATACTGAAAAGAAACAATCCTGATTATTGGGAAACCAGCAGACCTGTGCTTGCCTATGGAATGACGAGACTCCCGGAAGGTAAGCGCAACGAACCTATAGAGAAGGAAGTAGTGTACATTGACTTCCGTTCTGAACTAAGCGCTTTTGACAAATATTTCTATTTTAAGAATCCACGAAAGACAAAGACCATCAAGACAAAGCAGGACTTCTTGCGAAAGTATTCTGTTTTCTTGAAAAGGATTATCGACGGCAAGGATGAAATCGTAACTCGGTACAAAGCACAACGAAACGAGCCTATCAGGATTCTATCACGAGCGGAGTTGGAATCGGTTTCGTTCATTCTTGGAAAAAAGTATTTGTCTGGCAAAATAGTAAGGCACAAATTATTTGAAGAGTGGGGATATTCTGTGATATTTCAAACGCAGAGCTACTCATATTCGGAGGCGTTTGCTGGAAGCGGTGAAATAGCTGTTGTGAGACTCGTTCTTGATGTCATCGATGCGAAGAATTACAGCCTACTTTTGTTGGATGAACCCGAAGTCTCGCTACATCCTGGAGCTCAGAAAAGACTTAAACAGTTTATTCTCGAACAGATAAGAGCAAAGCAGCTCCAAGTTGTCATCTCAACGCACTCCCCAAGTCTGATCGAAGACTTGCCGTCAAATGCAATAAAGGTCTTTTCTCAGCTGCCAAGCGGGAAGTTCAACGTAACAAATCAGATAACCTCAGAGGAAGCTTTCTATCATATTGAGCAATCAAATCCAAACAAGAAGACAATCATTGTAGAAGACGCTCTTTCGAGACGGATTGTTTCTTCAGTGCTAAATCAAATTGGCCCTGCTACGGAATCGCTTTTTCAGCTTAGTTACTATTCGGGTGGACAGTCGATCATAAAAATGAACTTCATCACCGTCTACAGCAACACCGGTGAATGGAACAAATTCGTCTTGTTCGATGGGGATCAAAAACCTCACTCGTTGCATTTCGACCCGGATTCAATACCGGAACGAGAGAAAACCAATCAGCGATTTAGGGATGAGATACTCAAGCAAACCGGTTGTGATGTAGTCTTTTATCCCGACGGGAATCGTGACCACGGAGCAAACACAGACCAAGAAAAACAATTACGTGAGAAGTACCTCAGATACTATTTCAGAAACGTTTTTTTTCTTCCATTGTCGGTACCTGAAGAGATAATTTGGAGTCGAGAGTTAGCTGAAAGACTGCTCACTGCGCTCAATAAGTCAATATACTTGACCAAGATCGACTCTACTCAAGACTTCAAAGAGAAGCTTTTGTTAATGTCAGAGGGGATGACAGGCGACATGAAGAACGTTGAATTGGTACAGCAAACCTTTTTGGAGAATTGGGTTACGAATAAAAACTCAATCTACGATGAGATAGTCGGGATTGTCGCATCAATAAAAAATTTACCTCTGAATGGCTGATATTTTCTCCAGAAAGAAACGAAGCCAAATCATGGCTTTGATTTCCGGAAAGGAAACCAAACCGGAGATTTCAGTCAGAAGTTTTTTGTTCAACCAAGGTTTTCGATACCGTAAGAATGTAAAATCACTTCCCGGCAAACCGGATATCGTCTTGCCAAAACATCAAACTATAGTTTTTGTTCACGGGTGCTTTTGGCACGGACACGTAAATTGTAAGAAGGCAACAAAGCCCACATCGAATGTCAAATTCTGGAACACCAAGATTCAGGGTAATGTCGAACGCGACGAAAGAGTCAAACACGAGTTGCGAAAATCAGGATGGAAAGTCATCACCATCTGGGAATGCAAACTTAAAAGCAAGAACTCATTCGACAAAACATTGAACAAGTTGGCTGCAAAAATTGAACACAGATTAGTCTGATGGGCAAGACAACACGAGCCAGTCACTTATCTTTCCACCCCACCAACTTCACCGGCTCCGTCAGCGCGCTTCTGCTGAAGCTGAGGGATGCCTCCTGCCTTCTCCTCTTCGCGCACGGCGCGGGCGACGATATGAGACACCGCTTCATGGAAAACATGTCGCACGAGCTGGCATCGCTCGGCATTGCAACGCTGCGCTATCAGTTCCCGTACACCGAACGCAAATCGAAGAGACCGGACCCGAAACCAATCCTGCTTGCAACAGTCCGATCTGCTGTTGCGCTGGCAAACGACGTGAGCGATGGACTTCCTTTGCTTGCAGGCGGCAAGTCCATGGGCGGACGGATGACGTCGCTTGCGGCATCGGAGGAACCGCTGCCCGGTGTGCGGGGAATTGTCTTCTTCGGCTTCCCGCTTCACCCGGCGGGTGAGCCTTCCACTGAGAGGGCTGAGCATCTTTCCAACGTAAAGCTCCCCATACTGTTCCTTCAAGGCACACGGGATGCACTTGCCGATCTGACATTGCTGAAACCAATCGGTAAGAAGTTAGGCAAACGCGTCACGCTGCGCGTGATTGATGAGGCGGACCATTCCTTCCACGTGCCGAAGAGGTCGGGGAGAAGCGATGCGGATGTACTTGCAGAGCTTGCAAGGACCGTGGCTGAATGGTCAACGAGTGTGGTTGCAGATTAGCAATGAGCGTTTCTCAACAGCCTGACTCGTAGTTGATATTCCGACTCTTGCATGATCAGTAGGTCAATCCGTATATTGCCGCATGACATCAACGCCAAGCAGCATTCTCTTTTTCCTGTTATTCCTATCGGCACAATCGCTTTCACAAATAACTCTTGTTGACGATCTCCACCGGACTGTTTCACTTCCAACTTCGGCTCAACGCATCGTCTCGCTTGCACCAAGCATCACCGAAACACTTTTCGCCATTGGAGCAGGCAACCAAATCGTCGGCGTGACTGATTACTGCAATTATCCGCCAGAAGCAAAAATGAAGCAACGCGTCGGTGGCATCATCAATCCGAACATCGAGACCATTGTAGGCTTGAAGCCCGACTTGATTGTGCTGAGCATGGAGGGAAATGTGCGTGAGGACTTCAATAAGCTCACAAGTTTCGGCATTCCGGTGTTTGTCACAAACCCGCGGAATCTCAACGGCATTTACAAATCCATTGAACAACTCGGTACGTTGACTGGAAAAACAGAGAATGCACAACAGCTTGTACATTGGCTCCAATCGCGTACAGACTCGATTGCAAAGATGGTTGCACAGGTGAAGAAGCGAGCTGTCCTGTTCTTCGTTTCGCTCCAACCAATCATTGTCGTTGGGAAAAATACATTCCTTGCAGAACTTATCGAGCTTGCGGGTGGAATCAATACCGCGTCGAAAGCTACCTCGACGTATCCCACATACAGTCGCGAAGCCGTATTGAAGGACAATCCCGATGTGCTTATCTTTATGTCGGATGTTCTTTCTGACCCTGCCAAACTCATTCAGCTTTACCCGGAATGGTCGAAGCTGAAAGCGTTCCGACAGAAAACGATTTTCAGAATTGACGCAGATATTGTTTCTCGTCCGGGAACGCGTGCGGTAGACGGGCTTGAAGCACTCTACAAACGTATCCATTAAGGACACGAATGACCTCAAAGAAGAGAACAATCCGGAAAGTTAGGATGAAGAAGAAGGCTGTTGGAACACGCACTCAAAAGGCGGAGAGCTCTCTCAAGCGCAAAGTCTTCATCGCCATCGCAGGCAACATCGGCGCGGGCAAGTCATCGCTCACGCACCTGCTCAGCTTGCGCTACGGATGGAAACCGTTCTTCGAGTCGGTCGAAGACAATCCGTACCTCAACGATTTCTACGCCGACATGAAGCGTTGGTCATTCAATCTGCAAGTCTATTTTTTATCAAATCGCTTCCGCAGTCACAAGGCAATCACTGAGGGACCTGAGTCGGTGATTCTCGACCGCGTGATTTACGAAGACGCCGAAATCTTTGCACGCAACTTGTATGAAATCGGCAACATGGAGCAGCGCGACTATGAAAATTACGTTGCTCTCTACGAAGTGATGACCGAGTATCTTCGTCCGCCGGACTTGCTGATTTATTTGCGCGCCAATGTCGAGACGCTCGTGAAGCAGATTTCATTGCGGGGAAGAGATTTTGAGCAATCCATCAAACAAGAATACCTCGAACAGTTGAACCGACACTACGAATCGTGGATGAAACGTTACAAGCAAGGTCCGTTATTGATTGTCGAGTCTGACGAGCTGGATTTTGTGAACAAGCAGGAAGATTTGGAGAAGCTTGTGGGGATGATTGAAAAAAAACTGAGATAACTCTACGAACTCTTCCTCCGCTTCTTTTTCTTTGAGGTTGTCCAGGCTGTTGCTGGTTCTGCAACTTTACGCGTGTTCGCTTCGCCAGCACTTCGATAGAGCCGATGTGGACCGCGGTTCACAAGTTTGCCCGGATATTTCTTCTGGAGTTCAAGGACGTATTCGGCAAATGATTGTCCTTTGCGTTTCCTCTCTTTTTCGATTTGCAGACGCACCCTTCGCACTTCTTCCACAATTTCATCACGAATCATCTTACACCTCCATCAATTCTTCTGGGGTACATATGAAGCGTACGCCACATGGTAGGCATCAGCCTCAGCTTTCCTTGGAATCTGAATTCTCCCTAAGTACACGATTGCAAGGTCATCAATCGCGGAATCATATTCAAGCATGTTGCAGACCGAGGCTCTCTCCAGTCGTTTTGCAGATTCTTCTTTGTTTCCTCTTGAAATCTCATCGAGAACGACCGGAGACAGGTAAGAAGCGACTTGGGGGAGTATTTCCTCCCACCATTTCTTCGTCAGTCGTTGGCGGAATGCTGTCATAGGATTCCTGCTTATTCTTGCGGAAGCGTAGCTGATGACACTCGTTTCAACATACACAGTTGGTTTCACCTGTTGACCTCCTTTGTCCCGATGCGCGCAAGCTCATCCGCTCGCTCGTTCATCTCAACGCCCGCGTGTCCTTGCACTTTTTTGAACTTCACATCGCGTTCATCCAATAGCTCAAGCAGCCGCATCCACAAGTCCTGATTCTCCACCGGCTGTTTCTTCACATTCTTCCAGCCGTTCCGCTCCCATCGCACGTACCATTGTTGATGCATGCAGTTCACCAAATAGGCGCTGTCCGAGTAAATCTCAATTGGCTTGTCTTTCGATTTGATTTCCTCGAGCGCTCTGATGCATGCGGTCAGCTCCATCCGCTGGTTCGAGGTATTCCGTTCGCCGCCAAACAACTCCTTCACGTGCTGCCTGTACTTCAGCACAACGCCCCAGCCGCCGACGTTCTTCTTCGATTGATTACCAGAACACGCGCCGTCGCAGTAGATGATGATGGACTCTTTTGTTTTTTGTGTCATTTTCCAAATTCTGAACGAAGTGAAGAATCTCATCCCTCTACGAGGTCGTAGACCCGCTAACACAGCGAGACCCTTCGTCCCGCTGTGCGGGACTCAGGGTTTGGTGAGTCAAAAGAAAAACATCTTCATGGCAATTGCGAGCAAGAAGACAGCATAGAGCCTGCGCAGATTGTCCGCATGCGTTTTGTGTGCAACCGAAGCTCCGAACTTCGCCATCGGCACCGTGCCGATGATGATGGGAATCGAATGAACGTAATTCACGTAGCCAGCCGTGTAACTCGCAAGCTGTGGCGCGTACACATCAACGGCGTTCCAACCGTTCACCACATAAACGATTGTTGAGGCGACAGCAGTAATAACAATCGTCGCACTCGATGTTCCCAACGCTCTCTTGAGCGGAAACTTCATGAAGTAATACATCATCGGAATCGAAAACACACCGCCGCCAACGCCCGCAAGCGACGACACAAGTCCAACAATCATTCCAATTGAGCCTAAACCAATTGGAGATAGATTCGTCTGGGCATTACGTTTCGAGCCTTTTTGTTCAATCAGTAAACGAATTGCTGCAATTGTAACAACGCTCGCGAAGATTTGTTGGAGCACTTTTCCTTTCAGGCTCGCCGCGACTGTACCGCCGATGAACGAACCCACCACGCTTGCAACGCCCATAATCACGACGGCTTTCCACAACACGTTGCCGTTCTTGTTGTGTTCATACGCAGAAGGAATCGAAGCGAAGATGACGATGAGGAGACTCGTGCCGAACGCGAGGTGAGTTGCAACGAGAGATGAAATGTCAATGACGTGAAAGTAATAAAGCAAAATGGGGACGAGAATTATCCCGCCCCCAACGCCGAAGAAGCCTGCAAGAAATCCGGCAATGCAACCAGCGAGCAAGAGAAGAAGAAGTGAGAGTCCCATGAAGTCTCTAACGTAGGACGGCGGGCTTTTCTGAAAGACCCAATGTGTGTTTTAACGCAATGACAATCTTTGACATTTCGATGTTTCGAATTTTTCTATCAATCGCTTCCTCAATAATCGTTGCAAGATTGTCGGTCATGACAACAGAGTCAGAAAGCAATCCTGATAGTTGTCCTTCAGGAGTTGAAAGCAGAATGCTCACCCGGCTCGGATGATTTGCACGAAACATTTTACTTGTAATCATCGCAACGATGGTTTGCGAGAGACCAGTATCAAGGTTATCGGCTTGCAGAACCAGTGCTGGTCGCGGCTTTGCCGTTACCAAGTCAGAATTAGGAAACAGAACAAGCAGCACATCCCCGCGTTTGTATTCAGGACTTTGCTGCATCGTAGTTGTCATACATGCTCATTGCTGGGTCATTCCAGTCTTCCGCGAAAGGCAAGAGTCGAGAGCGCAAATCGTCTGCGCGCGCTTCACCAATGCCGCGAGACTTGAGGTCAATGTTGCCAGGTTCGAGGAATGTTACAATAACACGCGTTGCATCGCTGATGTTGCTCGGCTGTTCGACAAGCTCAACCTTTCCATCTCGATAGACACCTTCTATACTCTTCAGCATGTTGAATTCTTCCTCCTCAGGGTTTTGAAATTTTCTTTGCGTACACTTTCTGATTCTTCAACACATCCATTGCAACATCAAGCTGCTTGTCGCCCTTCAGCGACGCCGCGATGCGACCCTGCTCGCCTTTTACCCTCGCCATCATTTCGACGTTCAGCTCACGCTCAATATAGTTTTTGTAACGGTCAAAGCCGCGCTCTTTTTCTTTCTCCAGCGCTGCCGAGAGCAAATCAAGGTCGTTCAAAACTTCCTTGGTGTAGTGCGAACGCTCGGCAATTTGCCGCAGCTCTTTCACTTTGCCGTCGCTTTCCTCGACGTACACAAACTTCTGTTCATCAAGATATTTTTTGAACTCTTTCAAGATCTCCTCATTCACGCCGGCAAACTGTTCGTTCTTATGCTCGGCAAAATACTTGTTTGCAACCTTGAAGAAGAGCGACTTACGAAGCAGCTCTTTCACCATGGGACCGACATCTTCGGCATTTACGGTTGAGTCCGGCGTGATACCGCCGTACTCAAACACTGTTCTGCCAGACTTCGTCTTAAATGCGCGCTTCAAGCTGTCCGGCACGGTTGCAAACACCCCGCTTTTGTCTTTGTGCATGTAGTCGATTTCCTGAATGCTGCGTCCGCTGGGGATGTAATAACGCGCCGTTGTGATCTTCAGTTGTGCGCCATAGTTAAGCGGCAGGATCGTCTGAACGAGTCCTTTGCCGAAGCTTCTGTTGCCGACGATCAATCCTCTATCTAAATCCTGAATTGAGCCGGCAACAATTTCACTTGCGCTTGCGCTGTTCCGATCGGTGAGAACGACAAGCGGCGCCTCAGCCAGCACCGGCTCTTCGATGGAATGATATTGCTTCTCGGCTTCAGGGCGTCGCCCTTTCGTGCTTACAATTGCACTCCCCTTCGGGACAAACTTGCTCACCACATCAACCGCCGCGTCGAGCAGTCCGCCGGGGTTGCCGCGCAAGTCGAGCACAACACCTTTGATTTCACCTTTTAGCTTTATCTCTTTGATCGCTTGCCGCAGCTCCTCCCCTGCTTTACGCGAGAAGCGCTCGAGACGAATGTAGGCGATACCGTTGCCGATGAAGTCGGCGTATGTAACGTTCTTCACCTGAATCTCTTCCCGAATCAAGACGAACAGCATTGGCTTCTTCTCGCCTTCGCGTTCGATAGAAACCTTCACCTCTGTTCCCGGCTCACCACGGGTTAATGAGCGAACTTCATCCGGTTTCTTTCTCGAAACCTTCACGCCGTCAACTTCAAGTATTTTGTCCCCGGGGATAATGCCTGCACGCTGCGCGGCATTGCCATCCATTACCGTTATGACTTGGATTGCGCCGTCACGTGAGCCTATCGTAACACCAATGCCTCCGTAGCGACCGTTCGTGAGCAAGTCTACTTCATCGCCGTCTTCTTTATCGATGTACACCGTGTACGGATCGAGTGTGTTCAGCATGCCCTCGATGCCGGCGTGCATGAATTTTTCCGGGTCAACTTCATCAACGTAGTTTGTCGCAATTTCTTTGTAGACGCGGCCGAACACATCGATGCTTTTGTTTATCTTGAAAAAGAGCTCGTTGTCGGTCGTTGGTGTGAATCCAACAAACAGAACAAACACTCCGACAAGCACTGCAACAAGTGCGATATGTTTCCTTGTTGTGCTGAACATTCGCTTCATAGTTTCTCCCTCTTCATAAAAAAAATATCTTTAGCCACGAAGAACAACTTAATGAACCCTGGATGACTTGGTGCCTTTTACCGAAGGCATCCTCCGAAGGAGTCCTTCTGCCGAAGGCATTCCTTCGGAAGGACCTTCGGGAGTGGCAAATCTTTTGATTTTGTTTTCAACTTTCGAGCAGATTTCTTTTTGGATTTCATCTATCGACAACAATCCGCTAACTCTAACCCACCGCTCCGGCTCAGCAAGCACAAGCTGATGATAGCCGTCTCGCACCCGTTCGTAAAATGCACGGCCTGAGCTTTCCATTCTGTCGAACGTCAAACCCGCTCTTGTTTTTCTTCTTTCAATCTCATCAATCGGAATATCGACCAGGACCGTCAGGTCGGGCATGGTGCCGCCGGTTGCAAGTTTGTTGATGGCGCGGACTGCATCGAGGTCGAGTTCGCGACCATAGCCTTGATATGCGGTAGTCGAGTCGCAATAGCGATCACAAACAACAACTTCGCCGCGCAACAACGCAGGTTTGATGACTTGCGAAACCAACTGCGAGCGGCTTGCGGAGAAGAGCAGAATTTCCGCCGTGTCGGACATTTCAAGATGCTTCTTGTCTAAGAGGATGTCGCGGATTTTTTCCGAGATCGCGGTTCCGCCCGGCTCACGTATGAAATGGACGGTGCAATGTTGCTGCTTCAACTTCTCGACAAGCAACGTTGCCTGCGTTGACTTGCCACTGAAATCGAGACCTTCGAACGTGATAAACATCTAAAACACTTTCAAGAGAAAACCACGAAGACACCAAGACACAAAGGATGTTATCGGTGAACAACTTCGTACCTTTGTGTCTTAGTGGTTAAGTTCTTTTTCTTACTACGACCAACATACGGATTTCAGACGCATGAATCAATTGCTACTTACGCACGTTTTCTGTAATTTCATTTCAAAATCACGCCTGCGTGCCGCAACGCTGCACTTCGGCGTGCAGGCACGCACTGATTCACTCTTCCCGCTCAATGGCAAAGCAAACCCGCTCGACGAGTCGAGTCATCGACCAACATAAGCATGCGCCTCCTCCCCCATCATCTCCCATTGATATAAAAGAGCAGCAAAAGGCAGAGTCGCGCGCAGAAGACTCGAAGCTTATCCAAGCAGCTCTCAAAGGCAACGACGCCGCGTACAAGAAATTGATGAAGAAGTATCACGACGCCATCTACAGTTTTATTTATCGGATGATTCATGATAAGCATCAGGTGGAAGATCTGACGCAGGAAGCGTTCATCAAAGCGTTCCAATCGCTGGCAAGTTTCAACGAAGAGTACGCGTTCAGCACGTGGCTGTACAAAATTGCCACCAACAACAGTATTGATTACATCCGTAAGCGAAAACTTCAAACATATTCTATTGACAAGCCGATTGAAGCGAAGGACAGCGATTACGCGTTCGAGCTGCCGGACGATTCGTACGAAGCCGACAAGGAGATGATAAGCAATCAGCGTGCGAGAATGCTGAACGAAGCAATCGCCAAGCTTCCTGAGAAATATCGCAAGGTCATTCGTTTACGTCATGTTGACGAACAGAGTTACGAAGAAATCGCGGAACAACTGAGGCTTCCTATCGGTACAGTCAAAGCGCACATTTTCAGGGCACGGGAAATGCTCTACAAGTCGCTCAAGGACAGAATTAGACACTATTAATGTGAACTCCGCGCGGGCAGTGCAACTCTGCCGCCCCGTAAGCGTATGCAATTGTAGAGAGTATGAACACAACCAGCCAACATATCATTCGCCTTCTTCAATTCAGCGCAATTGCGCTGATGATGCTCGCTGCTGTCGTGTATGCGGGCGATTCGAGTAAGAAGGAAATCGGGCGAACGACGGAGAAAGAAATCAACGTTGTTATCTCCACAGGGTTCGGCAAAATCAATGTTGCCAAAGGGGAACCTGAAAAGATTGTTATTGCCGAAGGCTATTACAAAGATGCAACAACGCTTCCGATGACCGTCGAGTATGATATCAGAAACAGGATTGGTTATCTCGACCTCTCTCTTGGTGAAGATGACCATAGCGAGCACAGAAAGAAGGGTTCGTTCAAGTTCTCTGGATTGGAGGGGGGCAAGTGGGATCTCAAATTCAGCACCGCAATTCCGATTTCGTTCGACGTTGAATTGGGCGTTGCGAAAGGCGAGTTCGATCTTACGGGGTTGCAGGTGAAGGACTTCAAACTCTCCGCCGGCGCAAGCGATGTTGCGGTAACGTTCAACGCGCCGAATACATCATCCATTGATGAGATGAGTATTGAGTGCGGAGTAGGAAAATTTAACGGAAGAAATCTTGGCAACGCGAACT
>Ga0209514_10005298_pt1 | contig 16641 bp, 18 predicted proteins | sample Subgrocontami58m_FD_187452 | JGI IMG/M metagenome (GOLD analysis project Ga0209514, IMG submission 187452) | Subsurface groundwater microbial communities from S. Glens Falls, New York, USA - GMW37 contaminated, 5.8 m (SPAdes) (version 3) | ecosystem: Environmental > Aquatic > Deep subsurface >...
GTAAACGCTGCGTTCCTGGTGCGAATCGTAACCGCACACGATAGGAACGCGGGCTTCAGCCTGCAGCCAGGGAGTAATCATCACGGCATTGGTGTAATGCCTGGCCTGCAGCGTGAACGCTGCGTTCCTGGTGCGAATCGTAACCGCACACGATAGGAACGCGGGCTTCAGCCTGCAGCCAGGGAGTAATCATCACGGCATTGGTGTAATGCCTGGCCTGCAGCGTGAATGCTGCGTTCCGCGCGAAAGCCGCGGCGGGCAGCGTCAAACTCAATCTCACGGCAAGCCAATTCGGCGGAGGAATTCGCGCGTTCGGGGCTGCTGCGGATTATTGAAAAGTTGTTCCGGCGGCCCGGCTTCAGCCACGCGGCCTTTGTCGAAGAAAACAATCTGATCTGCCACATCCCGCGCAAACTGCATTTCGTGTGTGACAATGATCATGGTCATGCCGTCGCTGGCCAACTGGCGCATGACGCGCAAGACTTCCTCCCGCAACTCAGGATCTAGCGCGCTCGTCGGCTCATCAAACAGCATGACTTCCGGTTGCATGGCCAACGCGCGGGCGATCGCCACGCGCTGCTGTTGTCCACCTGAAAGCTGGGCCGGGTAAGCGGCGGCTTTTTCGCTCAGGCCAACTTTCGCCAGCAACTCGCGAGCTAAGTGCTCCGCTTCCTGTTGGGGAATTCCCTTCACCACGGTCGGGCCGAGCGTGATGTTTTTCAGCACGCACAAATGCGGAAACAGATTGAAGCTCTGGAAAACCATCCCCGCGCGCAAGCGGAGCTGGCGCTGTTTCTCCCGCTGTTCGGCATTCGCAGGGGGACCGGCCATATCGGTCGAGATGCCGCCAATCGTAATTCGGCCTGCGTCAGCAATCTCGAGTTGATTGAGGCAGCGCAGAAAGGTGGTTTTGCCGCAGCCGCTCGGTCCGATCAGCACGGCTGTTTCGCCGCGTTCCTGAGTGTGATTGACTCCGTTTAAAACGCGCGCCGAGTGAAACGATTTGACGAGATTTTCAACGGCGATCATAACGCAACTTTCTTTCCAGCCAGCCGGCGAAGAGCGACGCGGGATAGCTCAGGCCGAAATAAATTCCTGCCGTCATCAGCCCGAGGCCGATGTAATCGTAGGTCGCCATCGCGAGCATGCCGTAAACTTTCGTCAGCTCGACCATGGTGATGACCGAGACGATCGAGGAATCTTTGAACATCGCGATGAAATCGTTCGTTACGGGGGGAATCACCACGCGCAAGGCTTGGGGGAGCACGATGTGACGGAGCCCTTGCCAGCGGCTCATCCCGAGCGCCAGCGCCGCTTCGGTTTGGCCGGTGGCGATCGATTGGATGCCCGCTCGATAGTTTTCGGCCTCGCTCGCGGCGTAGTTCAGGCCGAGCCCGAGAATGGCGGCGAAAAACGCATTCAAACGGATGCCGATTTCCGGCAGGCCGTAGTAAATCAAAAACAGTTGAATCAACAGCGGCGTGCCGCGAAAGACTTCGACGTAGGCTCTGGCCAGCCAACGGAGCGGGGCAATCCCAAGCACGCGCATCAACGCGAGGATGAGCCCAACCACGATCGCCAGCGCCATTCCAAGAACCGAGAGTTCGATCGTGGTGATGGCCCCGCGCAACAAGAGCGGCAGGTATCTGGGCCATTCGCGCAGAGTCGAAATGGTCCGCATTTCCCCCATTGGTTCCGGCTGATACTCCTTTAACTTCTGCTGGTCGTCATTCCAAACGGCGTATTTCCGGTAGATTTTTTCCAGCGCGCCGTCCCGCGCGAGTTCTTCGATGGCGGTGTTGAGGGCGGCGAGAAGTTTTGGGTCTTCGCGGCGCACGCCTATCGCGTAATAGCCCCGGGCGAACGGCGCTCCGGAAAATTTTAAGGATGCGTCCGGTTTCGCGTAGAAGACAGCAATTGGCAGATCGAGCAGGACAGCTTCGATTCGTTTGGCTTTCAAGTCGCGGAAGCTCTCGACGTTTCCGGGATAAATCTTCAAATCGATGCCGCCGGTTTTTTCCAGGAGACGCTGGGCGACCGACGCGGAAAGAACGCCGACGGTTTTTCCCTTGAGACTTTCGAGGGTCGTCAGGCCGTCGGTTTCAGCGCGCGTGACGATTTGTTGAGCATAGACAAAGTACGGGCGCGTCATCGCAATGCGCTGGCGATTTTCCGGGGTGAGTTCGAGGCCATTGAGAATGATGTCGAAATTGCCGCGTTGCAGCGCGGGAATGAGCTGGTCCCACTGGTTCTGGACCATCTTTGCTTTGACGCCGAGTTTGGCTGCGAGCGCTTCGGCCAATTCAAATTCAAACCCGACGAGCTGCTCTGGCTTTTCCGGGTCGGGATAAACGTACGGCGCCCCGCCTTCCGCATCCGCGCCCCAGAGAAGTTCGCCGCGCTGGTGGATGGCATCGAGCGTGTCGTTCGCTCCCAAGGAGGAAAGGCTGAACGCGAAGAACGCCGCGATTCCCAGCAAAAAAAGGAAATGCGGACGGCGAAGGACCGCTGCGCAGGGCGGGTTCATGGCGGCGGGATGTTAACAACCGAGTTCTAATTCGAAAGAAATAATTGTCCAGGCGGGCTATTGGCAATGACGCTGTCGAGATAGCGGCTGGAGGCGCATGACAGGAGTGCGGCATGGTGGCTCGAACCGAAGTTGAATCTGGGGGAAAAGCGCGTCAGACTTCCCGCGCTTATGATTTACGTTCATGTGCATGTTCGCGTGAAACCCGAAACCGTCGAACAGTTCCGGTTGGCGACGATCGAGAACGCCCGCCAAAGCGTGCAAGAATCCGGCATCGCCCGGTTCGACATTTTCCAGCAGCAAGATGATCCAACCCGGTTCTTATTGGTGGAGGTCTACCGCACCGGCGAAGCCCCCGCGCAACACAAGGAAACAGCCCACTACCAGAAATGGCGCGACACCGTCGCCGCGATGATGGCGGAACCGCGTTCGAGCGTGAAATACTCCCAATTGTTCGACTGATGAAACTGGCAGCGCCTTTCGAGTTCGCCACCGCGCAAAAAATTTCCTTCGGCGCAGGGCGGCTGCGCGAAATCGGGGCGCTGGCGCAAACCTTCGGACGAAGCGCGCTGGTGGTCACCGGCCGCAATATCGCCCGGGCTGATCAGCTCCGTGAACTTCTTCGAGTCGCGAACATCGCCACGACGATCTTCTCCGTTCCAGGTGAGCCCACCGTCGACGATATCGGCCGGGGTGTTGCTGCGGCGCGAGGGGCTGAGGCTGATCTTGTGATCGCCTTCGGCGGGGGCAGCCCGATCGATGCAGGAAAAGCAATCGCCGCGATGCTAACCAATCCTGGAGCGCTCGAGGATTACCTGGAAGTGGTCGGCCGCGGCCAAACGCTCACCGCGCCGCCAGTTCCGCTCATCGCGGCGCCCACGACAGCGGGAACGGGCGCTGAGGTGACGCGCAACGCGGTGCTCGGGGCCACGGCGCATCGTTTGAAAGTGAGTTTGCGAAGTCCGTTGTTGTTGCCCCGCCTTGCGCTCATCGATCCTGAATTGACCTATTCCCTGCCGCGACAGGAGACAGCCTGGAGTGGCATGGACGCATTGACACAGTTGATCGAGGCTTTCGTTTGCACTCGGGCCAACGCAATGACCGATGCGCTCTGTCGGGAAGCGCTGCCCCGGGCCGCTCGCGCTTTGCCACTTGCGTTTCAAAACCCGAACGACGCCAGCGCGCGGTCGGAGATGTGCCTGGCCAGCCTCTTTAGTGGTTTCGCCCTGGCCAATGCCGGGCTGGGCGCCGTCCACGGGTTTGCGGCGCCGATTGGCGGGATGTTCTCCGCGCCGCATGGGGCCGTTTGCGCCTGTTTGCTGCCGCATGTGATGGAGCAGAATATTCGCGCCCTGCGAGTGGATTCTGCCGAATCGCCGGCCTTGGAACGTTACTCGGAAATTGCTTCCTTTCTGACGGGCCGAAGAGGCGCTCCTCCTGAAGCCGCAGTGGATTGGGTGCGGTCACTCTCCGCTGGGCTGGACATTCCGGCGTTGGGAAAATTTCAAATTGGCCGCGAAGCGATTCCGGAGTTGGTGGAGCGAAGCCTGAAATCGAGCAGCATGAAAGGAAACCCGATTTCGTTGAGCGCGCACCAATTGTCGGAAGCGCTCGCACGCGCGTTGTGAAGATGATGGTCAAGGATCATAAGAAGGACATCGGCGAATTTGAACGCGAAGCCAGCAAGGGGAAGGATGCGGAGGTGCGCAACTTCGCTACTCGTTGATTCGCTCCTCGACTCGGTAGCGGAACATTCGTTTTTTCATCCAGCGCACTGCCAGCAAATCGTAAAACGAGGCGAACAACCGGTTCCAAACACCGTAATTGCTCGAGCCTGAAAACCGGGGATTGTTGCTCACTTGAATCTCGGTGACGGTGAACCCTTCCAGTTTGAAGAGCGTCGGAAGGAACCGGTGCATTCCTTTAAAAAACTTCAGCGGCTCGATGCACTCTCTTTTGAAGGCCCGATACGTGCAGCCCGCATCGCTGATCTGTTCCCCGGACAATTTGTTGCGCACCCAATTGGCAATGCGCGACGATGCGATTCGGATGAAATGATCGCCTTGCCCGCGCGACTCGACACGCGTGCCGCAGACGCAATCGAATTTTTCGAGGGCAGTGAGAAACTTCGGGAGATCGCGCGGGTCGTTCTGGAGGTCAGCGTCGAGCGTGACAATATAACGGCCGCGGGAATTTTTCATGCCGGCCCAGCTGGCCGCGGACTCGCCGCAGTTGAAGGCGAACCGCTGCGCCCGGATCCGCGGGTCCGCTTGGGCGAGTTCGGCCAGCACGCGCCAGGATTTGTCGCGGCTGCAATCGTCGGTGATAACGACCTCGTAGCTGAGTTGGAGCGGATCGAGCGCCTCGCGAATGGCTTGAATGAGCGGCCGCAAATTTCCTTCCTCGTTGAAACAAGGAATGACCAGACTGAGCAGCGGCGTCGCGTTGGCGGCCGACCGGGCAGGGGAACCTGAGGTCGCCTGCCGAACCTCGGCTTCAGCGACCGGCTTCATTTTTTCTGGTAAAAATTAAGGATCGCATCGCAGGTCAAGTCTGCTTCTTCAATCGTCATCTCTCCGAAAATCGGCAGCGACAAAATTTCTTTGACGGCTTGCTCGGTCCGCGGCAACTGAGGGATTCCCGAAAAGCGCGCGGTTACTGCGGGCTGTTGGTGATTTGGCACGGGGTAATGAATTCCGGTTTCGATGCGATGATCTTTCAAGAATTTCGCGAGGTCATCGCGGCGGGAAGCCCGCACCACGTACATGTGATAAACCGGTTCCGCCCACGGCCGCTGCGGCGGCGTCTGAACGATCCCTTGCAAGCGTTGGTTGTAATGGGCGGCAATCTTGCGGCGATTGGCGTTGAGCTCATCGAGATGCTTCAGGCCGATTCGTCCCGCCGCCGCTTGAATTTCGTTGAACCGCACATTGTAACCGGCGATCTCATGGAGGTACTTGTCCTTGCGGCCATGATTCCGGAGCATGCGCAGTTTTCCCATCAGATTGGCGTCGTTCGAGCAAACGCAACCGCCATCTCCCAAGACCGTCAGATTTTTCGAGGGATAAAACGAAAAAGCGCTCAAGCCGGAGATGGATCCGACCCGTTTGCCTCGGTATTTCGCGCCTTGAGCCTGGGCGCAATCTTCCATGACCCAGAGTTTGTGTTTTGCGCCGATCGCGAGGATGCGGTCCATGTCCGCGGGATGGCCGTAAAGATGGACGGGAATAATGCCGACCGTGCGCGGGGTGATGGCGGCTTCGATCGCATCAGGATCGATGCAGTAAGTGTCGTCGATGTCGATGAAGACAGGCTTGGCCCCGCAGTGAATCAGCGGTTCCATGGTTGGAAACGCGGTGTGCGACGGGACAATGACCTCGTCGCCGGGTTTGAGGCCCATGACCTGGTGCAACAGAAACACGATCATCGTCCAGGATGAGCCCAGCACGCAATGCGCGGTTCCGGTGTGCGCGGCGAGTTCGGCTTCGAACGCTTTGCTTTCCGGGCCGAGGATGTACTGGCCGGATTCGACGGCGCGCCGGACGGCGTCTTTGAGTTCGTCATTCAGGAAACATTTGGATAAAGGAATCGCTCGCATGTTCGTAATGTTCTGAGGGTTGTCGGACAACTCGCGGGGCGAGGGAAGTTTCAAGATTCTAAAGCGATGGTGCGGCCGGTGCTGGCCGATTCCATGGCTGCTTCGAGGATTCGAACCGAATGGTAACCGTCCCAAGCGCCCGCTAAAGGGGCCTGCCTGGTTTGAACTGAATCGAGAAAGGCCCGCAGTTCGGACATGAGCGGTTCCTCCGGCGGACATTCCACCTGGTTCAGCGTGCCTTCCTGGGCTTTGAAATCGTGCCCGGCTTTGACGTGCTTGTTTTGGAACGTTTTGATTTTATATTGCGCGACGTTGAAATCGCACACTGCGCTGAGTTCGTTCCCGATGACAGTCAGATCGCGAACTTTGCCCGGGAGAAAATAGTTCGTCTCCACCAGTCCCCAAATCGGGCCGTGCTCCGTGTCATATTCGAGTGAAATCAGCGAGGCGTCTTCCATGCCACGGCCGAGGAAATCCTTCGTGATCGCGTGAACTCGGTTCGGCGTGCTGCTCAGGAAATAATTAAACAAATCGATGAAGTGAATGGCATCGGCAAACATCACGCCGCTGTCGTTCCGGGGCCGTTTGAACCCGCTGAAATTGCTCCGCAGAATTTGCAACCGGCCGAAGCGCGCGTTCTGAATCGCCTCGCGCAGCCAGCGCGAGGCCGTGTCGTAACGAAAAATATGGCCGACCTGAAGGATTCGATTGGTGCGGTCCGCCAACTCCGCCAGGTCGCGCGCCTCGGAGGATTTGAGCGTGATCGGTTTTTCAACGAAAACTTCTTTGCCCGCCAGCAGGAATTCGCGGCAGATGGAAAAATGGCTCGTGGCTGGAGTCACCACGACGGCGGCGTCGACGTTGTTGAGGAAATCGCGAAAGTTCGTCGTGCAATGGGCCTCATCCACGCCGAGTTTACGGGCTGTTTCCAGTTGGGCTGGCTGCATTTCGGCCACGAACAATTCGACCGGCAGCGAGCGCAACACCCGCAGATGGTTGCTGCCCCAGCGCCCCAATCCGATCAACATTACTTTTGTCATGGCCTTCGTGTTTTTCCAGAAGTCGCGCTTTAATCTCCCAAAAAGGAACCGCAAGCAAGCCGAATCTTGGCCGAGCCAGATCAAGACCCAAAGCAAGAATTTGAGCGGATGGCCGCTCTCACGTGCGTACCTTCACCGCTCGGCTGCAGGCGTGGGTCATTGCTGCGGCGGGCGAAACTGCCAAATTTCGCCAGGACCTAGCTTTCGTTTCCTGCGGGTTGTGTCAGGCGAGCCGGCAAAGTGAGCTTCGAGTTCGTCCGGAGAATCGCCGCAGTTCCGAATCGTCACGTTAGCATCCGGTGCTTCCGCAACAAAATTGAGAGACGCGCCGCGGCTATGTTCGAGCCGGGCTCGATCAAGAATGATCTCGAACCGTTGCCAAAAAAGCGCCGTTTGAGCCTCTCGCCGCAAAGCCGGCCTATTGCTGACGATTTGCAGAACGGGCCGGCCTGTTTCGGGCCAGCGCGCGAGGGTCTGAAACCGGCCCTGCAGAGTGTCCGCGTCTTGCACCGCGATGAACGCGGCGTTCTTTTGCGGCAAGAGCGTTTCGGCCAACTTCGCCGTTGTGCTGGGCCGCTGCGTCCCGAGAAAGTACTGGAAAGCGAACGGCGAATCGACGTGTGTGAGCGGGAATTCCTTGCCCCCTTCGCGCTCGACCAGCGCGGCCAGCTGGCGCAATCCGGCCGTCCGCTTGACATGCCGCGTCCGCGGATCGATCAGCTGATGCGCGGTTGCGATGACGAACAGGCCGAACACAGAAAGAGCGATGACTGGTTTCCAGATCGTGCGAATCGAACGACTAGCGAGCCAGCGCGCCAGTTCGCGTCCGCCCATCAACGCGGCCGGTGGAATGAGCGGATAAATCAGGCGCGAACGTTGATGAGCGGCCAGCGAGAACAGCACTAAGCCGGCTGCGAACCAGCAGAACAAAAAGCGTTCGCACCGGCGTTCGACCGGGTCTGCCGCGGGCTGGCGGATCGTTCGCCAAAAACCGAACAGCGCGAAGAGGCTCCACGGCGCGAATTCACCAAGAAAATAGACGAACGGTTTGTAAAAGGAGACGAGTGGAATATCGCCGTGATCCGAAACGCTTTGCACCACCAATTCCTGCACGAGCATTTTATCGATGAGCGCTTGGCCGGCTTCGCGATAAGCGAGCGCGAACCATCCCAGGGTTATGGCCATGAACAGCGCCACTCCCGGCCAGTGCGAGCCGCGCATGGCCGCCGGAGCGCCCGACCGTTTTTCCCAAAACGCAGCCAGCAAGCCCGCGCCGGCCAGGACAATCCCGAGAGGGCCTTTCGTCAGCGTGGCGGCGCTGGCGGCGAGCCAAAACCAAACCCATCCCCGGCCTGAATTCCACGCGCGGAATGCGGCCCAAGCTCCCGCAATAATGCACGCGGAAAACAGCCCATCAAACCGCGCCATGGCCATCTGTTCGTCCGCGACCTCCGAGAGCAAAAAAACCACCGCGGCCAGGAAAGCCGCGTTCGATCCAAAAACTTTTCTGCCGAAACCGAAAATCAGCCAGGCCGCCGCGAAGGTGGCGAGGACGGATGGAAAGTAAAGCGTGGCGGGCGTGATCCGCCCGGCCCACAGCGTGGCGGCCGAAGCGATCCACGTGTAGAGGGGCGGTTTGGATGTGATGTTTCCAGCGCCATCGCGCTGGCACATCCAATGACCTTGATCGACCGCGTCCTGCACGTAACCGGCGATCCTGTCTTCGTTGTGCTGGGTGAAATTCGGCGGAGCGGTCCGAACAATCAGCAACAGGCCGGCCGCAACCAACGTCAGCCAGAGCAAAATCGGCCACACGCCCGTCTTTGGGGCCGGATGTTTTTCGAGAAGGGACGGAGTGGCGCCGTCAGTCCGGAGCGAAAGGTCAGCACTTTCCACGATGGCGCGAACTGTAACGTTGGGGACGGGCGATGTCGAATTCGGAAATGGCTATTTCCATTCGTAGAGCAGGCCCAACTGAAAGCGCGCTTGGCGACCATCTGGATAATTCCATTCTTCCCGTTTTCCGGAAATGCCGAGGATTTGTTTGGCTTCCGCTGGGGAACCCCAGACGAGCGTCAGTTGTTCCGGCGTCATGCCGGCCGCCGGCTTTTGGCTGAGCATCGCCTGTTTGACTTCTTGGGGCAGTTCCGGGTGCGCTTGCACGTACTTCGAAATAGTTTCAGCGTCCGCTTTCGGCGCAGCTGTCATCGGAATCATGGTGGTGGAACGATCGGTCGAACCCGAAGAATCCTTGGTTTGATTCGAAGCGCATCCGGCCAGCAGCAAACAAACGACGAGGTTAAGCAGAGCAGTTTTCATAATTTTAATGAGATTGAGCGGGTTGAATTGCTTCTATAGGGAGGTTGAGAGGCTGGGTCAACGCCTTTCGCGGCGGTGCCTAGCTGAAGACTTCCTTCACTGGAACATTTCAGCGGTCCGATTTGCCCGCGCGTGATTTCAAATGGATAGTTCGGTTATGAAAACTGTGGCTGTGATAGGAGCTTCGAACGACCGGAGCAGATATGGCAACAAGGCAGTGCGCGCTTTCCAGCAGCAAGGCTACACGGTTTACCCAATCAACCCAAACGAGACGGAAGTCGAAGGGTTGACCGCTTACCGCAGCGTGCGCGATCTGCCCGTCCGACCGGACATGGTTACGGTTTATGTGCGTCCTGCTGTGCTGCTGCAATTGCTCCCGGAAATTGCCGAGCGGGGTTGCGATGAACTCTGGCTGAATCCGGGAACGGAATCCCAGCAGGTGTTGGAAGAAGCGGAACGGTTAGGGCTCAAGCCGATTCAAGCGTGCAGCATCTTGGCCATTGGCGTTATTCCCGCCGCCCTTTGAGAATTGACGATTCCGAGATTTACGATTGACGATTTGCCGGAATCCGAAACCTCTCGTTACGATTCAGCGATGGTGGACGGTTGATCCAAATCGTCAATCGTCAATCTGCAATCGTCAATTCTCGCGATCCTGGTCGCTGAAGCCGTGCTTGTCCCAGCTGGGATCCAGGCCGAGATCGCGCAGCATTTGCAGATCTTTTTCGACGGGCTGGTTCAGCGTCGTCAGATAATTTCCCACCATCAATGCGCTCGCCCCAGCCATGAAGATCATGCTTTGCAAATCCCGCAGGTTCACCGTCCGACCGCCTGCGATCATGATTTCTTGTTTGGGCAAAATGAAACGGAAGCACGCGATGGTCTGCAGGATTTCCATCGGAGGCGGCGCCGGGCGGTCGGCGAACGGCGTGCCGGGAATCGGATTGAGAATATTGATCGGCACGATGTGAACGCCAAGATCCCGCAGCGACAACGCCAACTCACAGCGGTCGTCGCGAGTTTCGCCCATGCCGATAATTCCGCCTGAACAAATTTTGATTCCGGCGCGTTTGAGGTGACGGATGGTTTCGAGCCGTTCCTCATACGTATGGGTGTCGCAGACTTTCGGGAAAAAGGTCCGCGAGCTTTCCAGATTGTGGTTGTAACACTCGAGCCCTGCGCTCTTCAAACGCTCGGCCACACGTGGATTTTTAATAATCCCAAGCGACGCGTCGGGACGCGCTTTCCCTTCGTTCTTGAGCGTCTCGAGCCGCTCGCAGATTTGATCGAGCGCCGGACCTTCTTCGAGACCCCGCCATGCGGCCACGAGACCAAGCGCTGTGACCCCTTGCTCCTGCGCTTCAGTGGCGGCCCGGAGAATCGGCGCCTCCTCAATCAAGTTGTAACGCGGAGATTCGGTCTGATACGCGGCGGATTGGGCGCAGAACCGGCAATTCTCGGAGCAGCCTCCCGCTTTGATGTTCACGATCGAACAGAGATGGACTTTGTTCCCCTTGAAATGCTCGCGGATGCGATTGGCCCATGCGAGCAGATCGACAATGTCGCCGTTCGTTTCCAGGTGGAACAGCCAGCGCGCCTCGTCGCGGGAAATTTTTTCGCCGGCCAGAACCTTGCCGCCCAGCTCGGCCAAGCGGCTGCGGGCGGGCGCGTCAACCAATTCCTCAATCATGGTTGACACGATACCGTTGGAAAGAAATTCGACAAGTGGAAGTTCGAATCAGCACGGCGGATGGATGGATGGATGGATGAGTGGATGAATGGATGGGTGGATGAATGGATGAGTGGATGAGTGGATGGATGGATGGATGGATGGATGGATGGATGGATGGATGGATGGATGGATGGATGGATGGGTGGATGGGTGGATGGGTGGATGGGTGGATGGGTGGATGAATGGATGGGTGGATGAGTGGATGAGGGGATGAGGGGATGAGGGGATGAGGGGATGAGGGGATGAGGGGATGAGGGGATGAGGGGATGAGGGGATCAGAGTGCAGCTGGTTTGTCTTCTCCCTCTCCGCCACTCTTGGAGGAGAGGGCCGGGGAGAGGAGGGCGATTTTCGTGGGATTCGCTCTCCTCGAAGAACCAAAATTCAAATGCTCAAAACGAGCAGGGGCTTTCCATGAAGGCCAATGGCCAGCAATGGCTTTGTTTTGGGTTTTGGATTTGAAGGTTTGGGAATTATTTCCTCCTTCGCTAAAGCTTCGGAGGACAGGTCGGATTTCGGATTTAGTGCCTCGGGTTTAAGTGTCCTCATTTCCAGGTCTTCTCATTCGAATTTCAAATTCCTTCAGACTTTAAGCTGGAGTTTGGGCGGTGGCTGATGATGGAGCGGATTGGTTTCGAAGTTGCCCATCTCGAGTTCGCGGAGCCAATGGTGGATGACGGCGAGAACCGAATCCACTCCCAGCCGTTCGTGTTCCGGCGGATACTTTTTTAAATTCGTTTGCGCGAGACGAAACAGCGCCGCCGCCGGTTTCAGCCGTTCCTTTTGGAGATGCACGAATGCGCCGGCGAGTTGAATGAGCCCTTTGAAGAAAAGATCATTCGCCTGGCCGCGCTGTTTGAGCCAGAGCTCCTCGAGCACGTCGTGCGCCTCGTAGAATTGTTCCCGATTAAAACAGGCGAAGTAACCGGCGTAATGCGGATCAACGTCGCTGGGCTCGAACCCGCGCAGCAGTTCGGCAATTTTTGCGCTCTTTTTGCTCACGAATCCAAGCTACGGCAAAGCAAGCGTCCGCGGCAATGGCGCACCGTGTCAGCTTTCGGAAATTTTTCCTTTTTCGTTTGGGCGTTTGGCTTCTAAAGTCCGCCTATGGCAAAACCAGCTCTTGGCCGGGGCCTGGGAGCGCTCCTCGGCGCAAACCCCGCGCCGCCCGCGCCTCCGGTTGCCGCAGCGGCTTCGGCCACTCCGGCCCCCGCGCCCACCGAACAGGGCGAGCGCATTCGTCAGCTGCCGCTCAGCCAGATTCGTCCTTGCCCATTTCAGCCGCGGAAACAGTTTTCGGAAGAATCCCTGCGCGAATTGGCTGATTCGATCCGGGTTCAAGGAATTTTGCAGCCGTTGATCGTGCGAGCTCATTCGGATCATTTCGAATTGATCGCGGGCGAACGTCGCTGGCGAGCGGCGCAATTGGCGGGGCTGAGAGAAGTTCCCGCGATCGTGCGGCAGGCCGATGACGGGGCGGTTTTGGAGCTGGCGTTGATCGAGAATTTGCAGCGTGAGAATTTGAACCCGCTCGAAGAAGCGCTTGGGTTCGGACAATTGATTGAACAGTTTCAGCTGACCCAGGAGGAAGCGTCGGCCAAGGTCGGGAAGAGCCGGGCCGCGGTGGCCAATGCGCTTCGGTTGTTAAAACTTCCGCCGTCGGTGCAGGACCAAATCCGTTCCGGCCGCCTTTCCGTCGGCCATGCTAAAGTCATTCTCGGGTTGAATTCGGCGGAGCAGCAAGCCCGGGCAGCTGAGCGTGTGTTGCGCGATGGCTTGAACGTCCGGCAGACGGAAGAGCTCGTGGCGCATTTGCAGCAGGCGCCCAACACCAGCGCGACGGGGGCGAAAACGCAGCCGGCCAAGCCGCGCGACGCTCAAATCGCGGACCTGGAAAACCGGTTAAAGCAGCGTCTGGGCACGAAGGTCGGCTTGCGCTATCGCCAGGGCAAGGGAACGGTGGAAATTCAATTTTTCAGCGACGCGGAGTTGGAGCGATTGCTACAGTTGCTCGGGGTCGAGCTGGAATAGCAGGGCAGGGAATTCGAGCGGAGTTGGGGCGTAGAAAGGAAGAATGGTTTTTCCCACAGGCATATGCACGAACGTTGCGCACAGAAATTAATCGAGGCCAGGTCGAAAGCCGCTCATTTGTCGGCGTTCATCGGCCTGGATGGGTTTGTCGACGAGATCATTCACGTGGTGGATCAGCGGCAAAACGCCGGCACGTTCACGCGCATACCGACGATTGCGGCCTTGGGCGATCGTTTGCGCGAAGCGGCCGGGAAGAGCACGAACATCGAATTAGTCACGCAGCGGACGAAACTCGGCGGGAATGGTCCCATCATGGCGGAGGCGCTCGCGAATTTCGGCGTGCGGGTGACGTATCTGGGAAATCTCGGTTTCCCCGCGCTGCACCCGGTTTTCAAGCCGCTCGCGGAAAAAGCGGAAGTATACTCGATTGCGGAGCCGTGCCACACGGATGCGTTGGAGTTTCAGGACGGCAAAGTCCTTTTCGGAAAATCGACGCAGTTAAACGAAATTACCTGGGCGAACATTCAGAACCGTTTCGGCCGGGAGAAATTCGCCGCCAAATTCAACTCGTCGAGCCTGGTCGGGTTCGTGAATTGGACGATGGTGGCGCACATGAGCGCGATTTGGGAATCGCTCCTGCACGAACTCTGCCCCGCCTTGACTGGCCCTCGGCGGTTCATCTTTTTTGATCTGGCTGATCCTCAGAAACGAACGGACGACGACATTGTCCGCGCGCTGAAATTGATCAGCCAATTTCAAAACTATTTTGATGTGATTCTCGGGATGAACGAAAAAGAAGCCGGTGAAATCGCCGAGGCGCTCGGGCTGCCGGTCCCCGAATCCAACGCCGACAGTCTGGTGAATCTCGCGCGCGAGGTCCACCAACGGGTTCCGGTGCACACGATCGCGATTCATCCGGTGACCTACGCCCTCGCGTTTTGCGCGGGTCAAGCGGATGTGGTGCCGGGGCCGTATGTTTCCCGGCCGATGATCACCACCGGCGCTGGCGACCACTTCAACGCCGGACTTTGTCTGGCCAAACTGCTCGGATTCGACAACGCCGAATGCGTGCTCTTAGGCGTGGCCACGAGCGGATTTTACGTCGCCAATGGCCGTGGCCCTCACTTGCTCGATCTCGTCACCATGCTTCGGCAATGGCCCTCAAAGTAGTTGCCGCTCCCTGGGAAATACGGTTTATTTTCGAAATAATTTTTTCGAATGATTTTGCCGATCGTGAAATACGGGCATCCAGCCTTGCGCCAAAAAGGGGCCCGAGTGCAAGCGATGACGCCCGAGTTGACCGGGTTGATTGCGGACATGCTCGAAACCATGCACGGCGCGCGGGGCGTTGGCTTGGCTGCGCAGCAGGTTGGGCGCGCGCTGCAACTCACCGTGCTCGATGTGACCGAAGTCACCGACCGGCCTTCTTCCATGGAGATGGGCGGCCAACCGGTCGAGGTGAAAGAGTTCATGCCGCTGGTGTTGATCAATCCGGAGGTGAAACCGCTCGGCGAACCAGCCACAGGCCCGGAAGGCTGTTTGAGCTTTCCTGAAATCTATTCGGACATTACCCGGCCGGCCTCGGTCGAAGTCATGGCCTTCAACGAACACTGGGAAAAGATTGTATTCCGCTGCGGCGGGCTGCTCGCTCGGGCGGTCCAGCACGAGGTCGATCACTTGAACGGCATTCTGTTCATCGATCGAATGACGACGGAAGCGCGGCGTGATTTCAAACCGGAGTTGGATGCGCTCCAAGCTGCCACGAAAGCGGCGCTTAAAAAAGCAGCGGAAGGCGCTTAATCGAGGCGACGGTTCAGCGAGAGGGGGGACTTTTGCAACGATTAATAGTTCTGAGCTCGCCGCCCACCAGATCGACAGCTCAATCATGAATTCAACTGCAAAAATTGCCATGGTCACCGGGGCGGGTTCGGGCATTGGCCAGCGGAGCGCGCTGGCGCTCCTGGCGGAAGGATTTTCAGTGGTGCTGGCCGGCCGCCGACCTGAAAAACTCGAGGAAACCGCCGTTCAAGCGGGCTCCCGCCGGTCGGAAGTATTGGTCGTGCCGGCCGATGTAACCGATCCGGTAAGTGTCCGTGCGTTGTTCGCGAAAACCAAGGAGGTGTTTGGTCGGCTCGATTTGCTCTTTAACAATGCGGGCATCAGCGCGCCGCCTGTGCCACTGGAAGAATTGACGATTGAGCAATGGAAATCGGTGGTGGACACGTGCGTGACTGGAGCTTTTCTGTGCACCCAGGAAGCTTTCAAACTGATGAAAGCTCAGCTGCCGCGGGGCGGCCGGATTATTAATAACGGTTCGATCTCCGCCCATGTGCCGCGGCCGAACTCCGCTCCTTACACTGCCGCCAAACATGCCATCACTGGGCTCACGAAATCTACGGCGCTGGATGGGCGCGCTTACGACATTGCGTGCGGCCAAATTGACATCGGCAACGCAGCCACAGAGATGACAGCGAAGATGAGTCGCGGCGTTCGTCAGGCCAATGGGGCGATCGCGAGCGAACCGACGATCGATGCGGATCACATCGCGCGCGCGATTGTGTATATGGCGAGCTTGCCGCTGGATGCGAATGTGCCGTTCCTGACGGTGATGGCAACGCAGATGCCGTACATGGGCCGGGGATGAAGTGGTCTGATCAGGAACGCAGCGTTCACGCCTGCAGGCCAGGCATTGCACCAATGCTGCGTGATTACTCCACGGCTGCCCGTCCTCCGTAGCACCCAAGCGGAAGGCATGCTGCTGCGGATAGATCTTTCCCCTTGGCTGATCTCGTTAACCGGGCGACTTACTGCGGAGACCTCTGAGGTATTCCGTCAACATAAAGATAGGATTGTTCAGTGCTTATTCACTTTCGTTTTTTGCGGCTGGTGCTGCATAGAGACTGGCGTAGAGCTTGACGTCACGTTTCTGCAAGCCGGCCAGGTATTTGGCTTCGTCATATTGAACGTTGTCCTTCCAGCAGCGCCACAGGATCCGGATCCACTTAAACGCCAGCGCCCGGTAAATGCGGAACTTGCTCCAGCCTTTTTCCGCGCGAGACTTGAAGAACTCCCGCGCCCAGGGGCAAAAGAGCACGGAGGTCCGCGCATACTCCACGAATGTCTGATGCAGGAACTTTGGCCTAGCCCATCGCCAGTTGACGACTTTGGTCTTACCGCTTTGTATTTGGACCGGTGCCACCCCCGACCAGCAGAGCATCGAATAGGGATCTGGGAAGTTGGCCATCGAACTGCCAAAGGCCGCGGCCAGTCTGGGTCCAAACACCGGGCCCACGCCAGGGAAGCTGGCGAAGACCTGAGCTTTGGCATGGCCGGCAAAGACCACCTTGATCCGCTCATCATACTGAGCAATGCTCGCCTGGACGGCCCTTAAGCGCA
>Ga0209514_10005302_pt1 | contig 16632 bp, 19 predicted proteins | sample Subgrocontami58m_FD_187452 | JGI IMG/M metagenome (GOLD analysis project Ga0209514, IMG submission 187452) | Subsurface groundwater microbial communities from S. Glens Falls, New York, USA - GMW37 contaminated, 5.8 m (SPAdes) (version 3) | ecosystem: Environmental > Aquatic > Deep subsurface >...
CACCTCGTCCAGGCACGACTCCTCGTCCTCCGATGCGAAGTGACACACGCCCGACTTGGTCGCGTGCGCCAGCGCACCTCCGAGCTCCTCCATGGTCACGTCCTCGCCCGTGACCGTCTTGATCACGTCGGGGCCCGTGATGAACATGTGGCTCGTCTGCTTGACCATGAAGATGAAGTCGGTGATGGCCGGGCTGTACACCGCGCCGCCGGCACAGGGGCCCAGGATGACGGAGATCTGAGGGATGACCCCGCTCGCCTGCACGTTCTTGAGGAAGATGTCCGCGTAGCCAGCCAGGCTCACCACGCCCTCCTGGATGCGCGCCCCCCCGGAGTCGTTCAGGCCGATGAGCGGGCAACCCATTCGCACGGCCAGGTCCATGACCTTGCAGATCTTCTCGGCGAACACCTCGCCCAGACTGCCGCCGAACACCGTGAAGTCCTGACTGAACAGGAACACCCGGCGGCCGTCCACCGTGCCGTGTCCGGTGATCACGCCGTCGCCCCACGGGCGGTTGTCCTCCAGGCTGAAACCCGACGAGCGATGCCGCGTGAACATGTCGAGCTCGGTGAACGAGCCGGGGTCCACGAGCAGGTCGACGCGCTCACGGGCGGTCAGCTTGCCTCGGGAATGCTGGCGCTCCACCGCGGCGGGCGGGGATGGGTTCCTGGCTGCGTCGCGCATCTCCTCGAGGCGCCGCCTCGCGTCGGAGGCGCTCATCCGCGCCCCTGGATCATGCGGTCGTACTCGCCGAACTCCTCGCGCAGCACGCCGCACACCTCACCCACGGTTGCCTTCGCACCCAGGGCCGCATGCATGGGGGGCAGCAGGTTGTCGGTGCCCCGGGCGGCGGACCGCACGGCGTCGAGCCGGGCCGAGACGTCGGCCTCGTCGCGTGCGGCACGGAGTGCGGCAAGGCGATCCACCTGCCCGCGCTCCACCAACGGGTCGATCTTCAGGATGTCGATGTCAGCCTCCTCGGGCTCGACCTGCACGTTCAGGCCGACGATACGGCGCTCGCCCGCCTCCATGGCCCGGTGCCACGCGTAGGCGGCGTCGCCGATCCTGTCGCGCATGAAGTCGATGCTCTCAACGGCCCCGCCGCGCTCATCGATACGCCCGATCAGGTCCTCTGCCCGCTCCTCGATCTCTGCGGTCAGCGACTCCACCATCCAGCCACCGCCAAGGGGATCCACGCTGTCGGTGACACCCGCCTCCTCGGCGATCACCTGCTGTGTCCTCAGGGCCAGTTTGGCGGACTGCTCGGTGGGAAGAGCCAGGGCCTCGTCGAACCCGTTCGCGTGGATCGACTGCGCACCACCAAAGGCCGCCGACAGCACCTGCAGAGCCACGCGCACCACGTTGTTGTCGGGCTGCTGGGCCGTGAGCGTGGATCCTCCGGTCTGGGCGTGGAAGCGCAGCGCCAGCGAGCGCTCGTCCTTCGCCCCGAAGCGCTCGCGCATGATGCGCGCCCACAGGCGTCGGGCCGCGCGGAACTTCGCGACCTCCTCCAGGAAGTTCGAGTGGGCATTGAAGAAGAACGACAGCCGGGGGGCGAATCGGTCGACGTCGAGCCCCGCGTCGGTTGCGGCCTGCACGTATGCGATGCCATTCGCCAGTGTGAACGCCACCTCCTGGACGGCCGTCGAGCCGGCCTCGCGGATGTGGTACCCGCTGATGGAGATGGTGTTGAAGCGGGGCATCTCCGCGGCGCAGTAGGCGAAGGTGTCCGTGGTGAGCCGCATGCTCGCGTGCGGCGGGAAGATGTAGTTCCCGCGTGCCACATACTCCTTCAGCACATCGTTCTGGATCGTGCCGCGAAGCTGGTCGGCGGCCACGCCCTGGTTCTCGCCGACGAGGCGGTAGAGCAGCAGCAGCACGGAGGCCGGGGCGTTGATGGTCATGCTCGTGGAGACCTTGTCGAGGGGAATCCCCTCGAACACGCGGGTCATGTCATCCAAGGAGTCGATGGCCACGCCGACACGCCCCACCTCGCCCAGTGCACGCGGGTCGTCGGAGTCCATCCCCAGTTGGGTGGGCAGGTCGAAGGCCATCGAGAGGCCCGGCGCGCCGTTCGCCAGCAGGTACTGGAACCGGGCGTTGGTCTCCTCCGCTGTGGCGAAGCCCGCGTACTGCCGCATGGTCCACGGCTTCTCGCGGTACATCGTGCGGTACGGGCCGCGCGCGAAGGGATACTCGCCGGGTTCCCCGAGCCGCTGCGCCAGGTCCAGACCCTCGACGTCGGAGTCCCGGTAGATGGGCTTGATGGCGATACCGGAGTCGGTAATGCGTCCGTCGCCACCCGCGGTGTCCGATCCGCTGCTCACGCGTGTCCTCTGTGACGTTGCCGACGCACGCATCACCATCGACCTCGCGTGCGGCGGGACGCTACCAAACCCCTGGGAGGGCGCGGGATACAGTCCCCCCGTGGACGCGCATGTGCGGGTGAGGCTGTTCGCATCCCTGGCCGAGGCGGCCGGTGCGCGCGAGGTCGTGCTCGATGTGCCACATGCCACTCCCGTGGGTGCGGTCTGGGCCCTGCTTCCCGAGGCCGTCCATCGCGGCGGCCCTCCACCCGACGGCGTTCGGTGGGCACTCAACCGTCACTGGTCGCTGCCAGGTGCCCCGATGCGGGATGGCGACGAGGTGGCGGTCATCACCCCGGTGTCCGGCGGGTGAGCGCGCTGCTCCTCACCCGCGAGCCGCTCGACGTCGCATCCGCGCTCGCCGCGGTGGCGGGGCCGGCGCATGGGGCCACCGCCGTGTTCACGGGCAGCACGCGCGAGGACGATGCGGGCCCGCACGCCATCGTGGCCCTGTTCTACGACGCGTATCCGGAGATGGCCTTCGGCATCCTCGAGGCGCTCGCCGACGACGTGGCCGCCCGCTTCGGCGCGGTGCTGTCAGTGCATCATCGCCTGGGTGAGGTGCCCGTGGGCGAGACGGCGCTGGTGGTGGCGGCTGGGGCGCCGCATCGTGCCGAGGCCTTCGCCGCGTGCCGGTATGCGATGGAGCGCATCACGCATGAGGTGCCGATCTGGAAGCAGGACGTTCGGGCGGATGGAACGCGGGAGTGGCGCGACGGCATGGCGGCGATAGGCTCCGCACGATGAGTGATCAGGAGCGCATCCTCAACCCCTCCACCGGGCCCGGTATCGGGGTCCTCGAGCTCGACGAGACGACGCCCGGCGTCGACGAGTCCCTCTGGACCGACGACTCGGGTGACGACCTTGATGGCTGGTACTGCATCGCCACCGACCCCTGGCCGTGCCCGGCCGAGGGCTGCGGTTTCATCGCCAAGCACATCACCGCAGCGCATCTGGTGATCTGCTGGCCCGAGATGGACGACCCGACCCTGCTCACGCACGCCCAGATCGCCAAGGAGGTCGGGCGAAACCCGCGGGTCGCCGAGTACATGACCGGTATGGGGCCGGCATGCTCGTACTACCAGTGGATCGCCGCGGGCCGTCCCGTGCACGGCGTGCGCGGCGGCGGGGCCGCTCCTGCACCCTCGTAGGAGTGACCGCCGACGTTCACCGGGTTCCGGCGGCGGCGAACACCTCGCCGGGCGGTATCCCCGGTCGCGCCCATCTGTCCGATAGGGGCGCTCCCCTGGTCCTGGCCCGACCCGATTCCCCGACGCGACCGCAGCGTGCGTGGTTCGGTCGGGATCCCCGCACGACCAAACCACGTTGGCGGTCACTCCGTTAGCGCAGGCCGCGGGCCCGCAGGTCGTCGGCGATCGCCTGCGTGATCGCGTGGGCGATCAGCGACGTCTTCGCCAGGAACACGTTGTCCGTCCCGGCGGCTCCGGCCTCCACCAGCACGCGCGCGTCGGCGTTGGTGCGGTAGTAGCCGTAGAAGTGATTCATGCGCGGGTTGGAGTTGCGCGGCACCAGACCGGAGAACGATGCATGCGCGCCGTTCCTCGCGGTGTGGATGGCGCCGAGGCGCGTGGCGATTCGCCGTGCGAGGGAGGTGGACCGTCGTTCCACCGTGGCGCTCACGGTGGTGGCCGGTGTGCGGTGCGCCCCGCTGTCCCCATAGGGCGTCTGGCTGGCGGTGCCGAAGCCCTCGCCGTGGTACCAGTTCTCGCCGCCACCGGTCACCGCGCGGCCAACGGCCGCCGCCCCACCTGCGGAGTCGTGGTGCAGGCTCACGAAGGTGGCACCGGCCACTCCCAGGGGTTCCACGCGTGCGTTCAGGGGGCGGGCATCCACGCCGAGCGCGGTCAACTGCGCGATCACGTCCTTGCGCAGGCGGGTGGTGAACGCGGACTCGCCGCCGAATGGTCCGCCCGAGGCACCCGTCTGGGCCAGGTATCCCGGCTCACCTGGGGAGACGTGTCCTGCCTGGACGAGCACCACCGGACGGGCGGCCGTGGCCAGCGCCGGTGCGGCCACGGTCACGGCGGCGATGAGCGAGATGAGCAGTCGATGCTTCACGGGGCGGCAGCATGGCAGCGGCTCCGGGGTACGGCACCCGCCACGGTTCCGTCGGCCCGGGCTCGGCCCCCGTTCATCTCCGCTTTCGGGGGAACACATCGAGCGCCAATGACGCCACGCGGTCGAGAATCAGCACGCCGTCGAGGTGGTCCATCTCATGCAGGATCACCCGTGCCTCGAACCCGGATGTCGCGATCTCGTGTTCTCGTCCGCCGAGGTCGAGAAAGCGCACGCGGATCTCCGTGGCACGCCGCACGTTTGCGGTGATGTCCGGCAGGCTCAGGCAGCCCTCGCGCCCCACCTCATCGCCCGCGCTCGCGATGAGAACCGGGTCCACCAGCATCAGCGGGCCCAGGGGCGCCTCCACCTTCGGGTGGTTGGTGCAATCGATGAAGGCCACGCGCCAGAGCTCGCCCACCTGTGGCGCGGCGATACCCACCGTGCGGGGAAAGGAGCGCGCGGTCTCCTCCAGGTCGTGCGCCAGCCTGTGGCACGCCGCACTCGGGTTGCGCACGGGGCGGGCCACCGTCTTCAGGCGACGATCGGGGTAGCGGAGGACCTCGCGGATCACGTGGGGCGCGGGGGGCTCTGCGGCGGGACCCGGGTCAGAGGATCCGTTCCGACTCCGGTTCCACCGATACCTCGAGGCCGGTCAGGTTCTCCTGGGAAAGCGCAGCGCGCAGCGCATCGGCATCCATATTTGCGGGCAGCTCCGCCTCCACCCCCAGAACGTAGATCGGCGGGTCACCCACCAGGCTCGAGGAGAGGTCCAGGATGTTGACGTCGTTCGCGGCGAGAGCCGAGGCCACGGAATGCACGATGCCGGGACGGTCCTGCCCGTACACCGAGATCATGCAGCGGTCGCGTCCCTCGTGTGAGGTGGGCGCGGCGGCGGGCGAGGCCGAGATGGCGAGACCGAGGTCGGCGGCCACGGGCGCGACGGCGGCATCGAGATCGGCAGGTGATACGCCGTCGGGTACGGCCACCGCGAGCACCATCGCGAAGGATCCCGACAGCAGTGCGGCCCGGCAGTCCTCCACGTTGCCGCCAAGATCGAGGAGCGCGCGGGTGAGCGCGCTCACGATTCCCGGGCGGTCCCGACCGACGGCGGTGACGGTGATCTCGTGCATGCCCGGCAGGTTAGCCCCGGCGGGTCGTGCGTCCACCTATGCTCTCGCCGTGCCCGGCCGTGGCTCCCTCAACCCCGCTCTCGTGGTCACCGCGGCGCGTATCGCGGTCGTCCCGGGTGTGATGGCGCTCATCCTGCTGGATGCTCCCGGTGGCCGGTGGCCGGCTTTCATCCTCTACGTCCTCGCAGCCGCGACGGACTCCCTGGATGGCTGGCTCGCGCGCTCACGCGGCGAGGTCACCGTGGCAGGCGCGTTTCTCGACCCCCTGGCCGACAAGCTGCTGGTCAGCGGCGCGCTGCTGGCCCTCGTGGAGACCGGCGAGGTGTCGGCCTGGGTGGTCATGGTCATCATCACCCGCGAATTCGCGGTAACGGGACTGCGTCTGGTTGCCGTGAGCGAGAACCTGGTCATCCCCGCAAGCCGGTTCGGCAAGGCGAAGACCCTCAGCCAGAACATCGCCATCGCGTGGATCATCACGCAGGTGGGCCCGGCCTGGTTGACCACCGTGCTCCTGTGGATCGCCGTGGTCCTCACGGTTCTCTCAGGCGTCTACTACTTCATCATGGCTCGCAGGCGGCTCTTTGAGGGTCGCCCGCCCACCCCCGATGCGGGCGGTGACCCATGAGCATCGCCGTCGCGCTCGTCGCGGCGTATCTGCTGGGTTCGATCCCGTTCTCCCTTCTTGCCGGCCGCCTTTCGGGTGTGGACCTGCGCACGGTCGGCAGCGGAAACCTCGGCGCCACGAACGTGTTCCGCACGCTGGGGCGATCCGCCGGTATCGCGGTGATGGCGCTCGACATCGGCAAGGGCACGGCCGCCGTGTTGATCGCGCGGGCGCTCACGCCCAACCCCTGGCCGCTCGCCGCCGCCGCCTTGGCGATCCTGGGTCATGTGTTCCCGGTATGGACCCGCTTCAAGGGCGGCAAGGGCGTGGCCGTGGCGGCCGGCACGCTCATCGGCCTGGCCCCGCTCACGATCGGCGTGCTTGTCGGGCTGTGGTTGGTCCTCGTGTTGACCACCCGCTACGTGTCGTTGGCCAGCGTCGTGTGCGCGTTGGTCGTGACCCCCCTCGCGGCGCTCCTCGGCGAGCCATGGTCCTACGTGGTGTTCGTGGGGCTCGCCGCGCTCCTCGTGCTGGTGCGCCACCGCGAGAACATTCTGCGTCTTCTCCGGGGGCAGGAGAACCGCATCTCGCTCGGCCGCGGGCGCGAGTGAAGTGACCGCCGACGTCCACCGGCTTCCGGCGGCGGCGAACGCCTCGCCGGGCGGTGTCCTCAGGTCGTGCCCATGTGTCCAATATGGGCGCTCCCCACGTCCTGGCCCGACTCGGTTCCCGCAGGCCGGAACGGCGTGCTGAGGTTCGGTCGCGATTCCCACGGGACCGGCACACGTCGGTGGTCACTCCACTCGCCCGGCTCGGGTCAGCCGCCGCCGTCGAGCCATTCGGAGAGGCGCACGTGCCGGACGGCGTGCGGTCCGCCCGACATCTCCGATCGCATCTCGCCCACCAGCCCGTGGCGCTCGGCCTCGACGTCGTGGGTGTGGATGGTCTCGTAGTTCTCCTGGTGCGCCGAAATGAACGCGTCGTCCGGGAGAGATGGGAAGCGCTCGAGGACTCCCCCGACCATCTCACGCACGCTGTCCTCCACGAATCGGGGGCGCCGGTGGGCGCGGTCCACCACGTACAGCTCATCGGGGCGCTTCAACAGTTCGTAGATCTCCGATGACATGCCGTCCTCGACGATCGCGATGAGGTCGTCGGCGGGGATCGTGGCGCTGGTGGGCGACCCCACGATGAGCGTGCCTCGGGCTCGCTGGTTATGGGTGGCGATGGGCACCAGCGACACGATGCGCGCGATCTCGTCCGGGTCGAAGCCGTCGGCGGCAAGCGCGGCCTCGGCCTGCTCGCGCACAAGCCCCTGCGCGCATGGGCAGGCATTCATCCCCTGGGCGGACACTCCCACGGCGCGCCGGCTCTCGCCCACCCGTGCGGATGCCGTGCCGATGAGCCCGTACATCTCCTGGGTGGCAACGTCTGTCACCGGGGTGCGCCTCTCCACCGGGTAACGCGCCGTGATGGTGGCCGTGCCGCGCAGGGCTCCCTGGCGCTCCACCACCCTGCGGGCGATCTCCTCGGCCAGTCCCTCGATCGCCAGCGCCTCATGGATCATCACCTGGTCGATCGCCTCGTTGACCTCTTCCTCGAAGCGCGACATGTGCACGCCCTTCTGGTCGGGGTCGAGATCCACCAGGCACTCCACGGTTGCATCCATGTAGTGCTCCACGCCGCCGAAGCGCAGGCGGATGGCCTTCGCCGAGCGAGTGACGCCAGCACGCGACAGGCCGATGCGGGTGGCGGGCGAGCTGTCCTGGAGATCCTCGGAGAACTCGATCGGGTGGCTGCTCACGGGGTTCCTGACGCCGTCGGGGAACTGGTGCGATACGACGATCATGGTTTGGTTCGTGCCCGCGCGCAAGCAGTATGGTCGGTCGGCCTCAGGGGGTGCGCCAGCGTGCTGGCCCGACGAAGCTGACCGCGTGCGCGCGATCATTCGCCGCGCGGGCCTCCGCGGTGGTCAGCGCCCCGGTGCGCACCAGCAACTGGTGTTCGGCGCGAAGGCGGGTGCCGATCATCTCCGGGCCATCCGTGGCGATCACAAGGGGCACGCCGGCATCGGCGAGTGCACGCACGACCTCGGCCATCTGGGCCTCATCGCTCAGCGCGCCCGTGCGCAGGTTGGATGTGGGGCAGATCTCCAGCACCACCCCCTGCTCGGCCACGCGCGCGGCAAGTTCCGGTACCACGCCGGCCACGATGCCGTGGCCGATCCGGTCCACCCCGAGGTCGAGCACGGCCTCCATCTCCGCCACGTGCGGGCCGCGGTCCGCGGCATTCACGCCCTCCTCTCCCACGTGGAAGGTCACACCCAGGCCCGCCTCCCGTGCGCGTTCGACCAGCGGGCGCAGCGACGCGTAATCCCATGGTGCCTCGGTTCCCATGGGGCGCGGTCCGCCGATGTCGATCGCCACCACCCCGCGGTCCGCAAAGCGCACCGCGCGCTCCACCACCACCGCGTTCAGGTGGGCATCGAAGGTCCGATCCATCATCAGGGTGAGGCCCGCGCGCACCGGGTATTCGAGCATCGCGCTGTCCAGGCCATGAACGGCGGCCATCACGATGGCGTCCAGATCGCGTTCCCCGCCGCGGTTGCGCTTCGCCGGGTTGAATCGCACCTCGTGTGTGGTGATGCGCTGCGAGCGGTACGCGCCGGCCACCATGCCGTGTACGGCGCGAAACACGCCCCCCGGGCTCGACTGGATGAGCTCGGTCAGGTGGTAGACGCGGTCCAGACCGGCCAGGCCATCCGTGCCGTTCGCGATGTTGGTCGCCCGGGAGAACTCCCAGTAATCCGCGTAGGGCACACGGATTCCCTGCTCGTGGGCAAGCTCCCACATGGTGGCGGCATCCACGCCACCACCCAGATGCGCGTGCAGTTCGGCGAGGGGCTCGTCTGCGGCGAAGACCTCCGGCATGTTCCGCCGCCGGCCCCGAGAGGTCCTAGGCGGCCGCCCCCGACAGCACCTTTTCCAGCTCGCCATCCTGATACATCTCGGTCACGATGTCGCACCCACCCACCAGCGTGCCGTCCACGAAGAGCTGCGGGATGGTCGGCCAGTCGCTCCAGCCGGAGAGCACCTGGCGCACGCGGACATCCTCGAGGATGTTGCGGGAGCCGTAGTCGGTGTCGAGGTGCCCCAGGATCTGCACCACGCGCATCGAGAACCCGCAGGCCGGCGCGTCGGGCGTGCCCTTCATGTAGAGGAACACGCGGTTCGCAGCGACCTCGCCCTGGATCAGCGCGAGAAGTTCATCCTCGGTCATGGCGGTGGTGTCGGTCATGAGCCCTCCGGGGCGCGAGTGGTGAGTGCCAGTCCGTGGATGGCGCCGTCGTCCAGGCGCGCCTGGACCGCGGCATACACCGCCTTGTGCTGCTCCAGGCGGCTCATGGGTGCGAATTGCGGGGCGACGACGATGGCGGCCAGGTGATCGCCACCGCCGTGGTCCTGCACCTCGACGTGGGCGCCCGGCAGCGCGGATTCGATCATCCCGCGGATCTCGTCGAGGTCGGCCATCGGGCGGCAGGATAGCCGGGCGGGGGCCGTCGGGCCTGGGAACGGGCCTCAGATCGTGAGTGCGGTGGCGAGGTCCTGTGGGGTGGTCACCGGAGCGCGGCAGGTGAAACCGCTGCAGGCATAGGCGGCGGGTTCGCCGTTCACCTGGGGGCGGTCGGCCAACAGGGGTGCGGCCTCGGCGGCGCGCGGGTCGAGCGGGTCACCCGCCGCGATCACTGCGTATGGCCCCGCGTGCAGGCGTGCACATTCGACCAACGCGATCGTCGCAGGGCCGTTCAACGGACCCGCGATGGCCACCTGGGTGCGGGTGCACGTGAGGGCATCGAGGGTGGCGATCGCGCGCCCGAAGGCCTGCGGCCAGCGTGCCATCTGCTCGCCCACCAGTCGCACGGCGCCCTCTGCGCCCTCCTCGTAGCGACGATCGCCGGTCAGACCATGCAGCCTCACAAGTACCCATGCGGCCTGCGCGTTGCCCGACGGGGTCGGTTGATCCTCCAGATCACGCGTGCGGGCCACAAGCGCCGGGGCGTCGGATCCCGTGAGGAAGAAGCCATTTCCCGTGGGGTCGGCGAAGAGGTCGAGCATCCGATCAGCCAGATGCCGTGCCGCCAGCAGCCATTCGGGGTTGAAGTCGGCCGCGTACAGGGCCAGCAGACCGTCGGCCATGTCGGCGTGGTCGTCGAGGGTTCCCAGGTGCCGGCCGCGCCCGTCCGCGTGGGCCCGGCGCAGGCGGCCGGCCACCACCATCTCGCGCAGCACGAACCGTGCGGCCACGCGGGCGGCATCGATCCAGTCGGGGCGCGCCAGTGTCACGCCGGCCTCGGCCAGCGCGCCGATGGCCAGCCCATTCCACGACGCCACGGCCGTGTCGTCGCGTGCCGGGGCGGCGCGCGCGGACCGGGCCGTGAGCAGCACGGGCCGCGCCTGCTCGATCAGCGCGGCGGCATCCCCGCCCACGGCCCGAACCACCTCGTCCATCGGGGTGGCCACATTCAGGATCGTCCTTCCCTCGAAGTTCCCACCTGCCGTCACGCCGAAGCGCAGCATCACGGCCCGTGCGGATCGCTCGTCGAGCAGTGCCTGGATCTCGTCGGGCGTCCACACGAAGAAGGCACCCTCACCACCCGGTGAGTCGGCATCCTGAGCGGCGGCGAACGCTCCCGAGGGCAGACGCATCTCGCGCAGCAGATACGTGGCGATGGCCTCCGCCGTGCGGGCGTGCGCCGGGTCACCGGTCACCCGGTGTGCCAGTGCGTAGTCGCGCAGCAGCAGGGCGTTGTCGTAGAGCATCTTCTCGAAGTGGGGCACCAGCCAGATGTCGTCCACCGCGTAGCGATGGAAGCCGCCGCCCACCTGGTCGAAGATCCCGCCATCGGCCATGGCCCGGAGCGTGCCCTCGGCCATCTCGCGGGCCCTCGGCTGCTCTGGCTGCATCCACGCGCGACGCAGAAGCAGGTCCAACGCCAGCGATGGCGGGAACTTGGGGGAACCGCCGAAGCCACCGTGGGTGTCGTCGTACTGGTCCGCAAGGCCGCGCACGACATCGCGCACCAGTTCTGGTCCGGGCATGCCGCCGCCGACAACGGCGTCGTTCTGTTCGCGCAGCCTCTGGGTCAGCGTGTCGGCCTGCTTGGTCACGTCGCCACGGCGCTCACGCCAGGCCTCGGCCACGCCCCGCAGCACGTCGCGAAACGACGGCATGCCGTGGCGGGGCTCGGGCGGGAAGTACGTGCCCGCCCAGAACGGTTCGCCCGACGGCGTGATGAACACCGTCATGGGCCACCCACCCCGGCCCGTCATCGCGAGCGTCGCCTGCATGTAGAGCGCATCCACGTCGGGCCGCTCCTCGCGGTCCACCTTCACGCACACGAAGAGGTCGTTCATGAGGGCGGCGGTCTCCGCATCCTCGAACGACTCGTGCGCCATCACGTGGCACCAATGACAGGCGGAGTACCCGACCGACAGCAGGATGGGGGTGTCGGCGTCGCGCGCGATGGCGAACGCCTCGTCCCCCCACGGCATCCAGGCGACGGGGTTCTCGGCGTGCTGCCGCAGGTACGGCGACGTCTCGGATGCGAGGCGATTGGGCACGCGGGCGATGGTGGCAGCGCCGGGGTCCCGCGGCCCGCGAACCGCGCTCAGGCGGGCAGGGCTGTCCAAGCCCGGCAATTACCACCCCCGCGCGCTGCGCGGCGTCTCCAGGTCCTGGACCAGCATCGGGTCGGCGTCGTCGTCGGCCGATACGAGATGGGTCTTCACGTCGTGTGCTCCGATCGTCGTCACTGCAATCCGACGGGCCTTCAACCGGTTCACGCACGGAAACAGATGGTCTCGAGATTGCGACGGCAGGATGTCCGGCCTCGGCTACCTTTGGCCGGGTGACTGATCCCTTCCTCGATGCCGCCGGGCCCACACCCTCGCGTGGTGACGCCGCCCGATGGCGGCAGGTGGCCCTGCTCGCCGTGGCCGCGTCGCTGGGAGATCGCACGGCACGTCCCGCCCTGGCTGCCGCCCTGGCATCCCTCGATCACCCGGTCGAGGCCGGACGCGCGCTGGCTGCCGCGCCCGACGACGATCCCTGGACCCGCTGGTGGGCCGTGCTGGCGGTGGGGCAGGGCCCGGGCGCTGAGGGGCTCGACGCCGTCCTGGCCGCCGCTCGTGCGGTGACGGTCGATGGCCCGGACGGACGCGAGGTCTCCCGTCGCCTGAACGATCTGGCCGATGAGATCGTCGTGCTGCGTGGAGGCGAGGCGCCCGATGCACGCTTCGCGCTTCTCGGTCACCGGGCGACCCCGGAACGGCGCGTCATGCTCGCCGGGCGTTCATCGGCGGCGTTCATCGTCGACCCATCCTGGGACTCCCTGTCGCTGGTGCGCCTGGCTCCCTCGGACGGCCCCTCCATGTCGAACTCGGCCCATCGGCGCCTGGACGAGGTCATCGCTCTCGTCCGGCAGGGGCAGTGGGGGCAGGGGCGCACGGTGCCCGCCGACGAGCCTGGCGCCGCGCACCCCGACGCCATGCTGGACGCCATGCGCGAGGATGTCGGCGCGCGTGACCGTCGACTGGTATCGCTGGCGGAGGAGGTACGCGAGGAGCGCGGCCGTCTGGCCGACATCCAGGCGCGCCTGGATGATGAGTGGGGCGATGTCCAGGCCGAGAGGGCGAAGCTCACACGCTTGGCGCAGGCCGTGGCCGCCGTCCCGCGCACCGCGGGGCTGGCCCCGCCAACATCACCCGCCGAGGCCGCCACCCTCCTGGGTGTGGGCGAGAGTCCCCCGCCCGAGGCCGTTGAGCGGGCGTGGCGGGAGCAGGTGGTGCGCTGTCATCCCGATCGCGTGGCCGAACTTCACCCCGAGATCCGGCGCCGTTCCGAGGAACTCACCGTGGCGCTCAACACCGCCCGCGACATCCTGCTGGGGCGCACTTCACCCCGGCGTGCCCCCACGCGTCAGCGCGCGAAGGGGTAGCGCCTCCCGCGCCATGCGGGGCCTCGGCCCGCATGGCGCTCGATGCCGCCCAGTACCGCGGCGGCGGATATGGTGAGCGCGCCAATGGGGAATGCGGCTGCCCATGCGGGCCGCGTGGGCACGATATGGCCCGTGCTTCGCTGCAGCAGCATCTGCAGCATGAGGCCCGCTGCGCCCAGCGTCACTGCCGTGCCATCGCCTCGCCTGCCGCCTCGCACCAGCGCACAGGTCGGCGCCACGGCGACGCCTCCCAGCATCAGGCCACCCGCCAGCCCCTTCGACGCCGACCCCTCGGTTCCGAAGGCCGCGTTCTTCCGCCACCCGCGCCACATCTCGTGGGCCCCGTGGTACATGCGCAGGGAGATCAGCGAGGTGCCGTTCGCGGGTACCAGCAGGCCACCGGCGCGCTTGACATTCACGGCCAGCGAGAGGTCGTCCACCATGCGGTCGCGCACGGCCCCGTGGCCGCCAGCCGCCTGGTAGAGGTCGCGCTGCATCAGGATGAAGGCCCCGGCGGCCAGGCCCACGCGGCGACGTGGTGAGCGGGCGAGGGGTCCGGGGGCCACGAGCGTGTGGATGAGCGCGATGGCCGCGGGCATCACCGCCCGCTCGGCGGCGGAACCGGTGCGTATCCGCGGCGCCAGGGTCACCCCGCCCCGCCCCAGTCGGCGCGCCAGCCCGAGGGCGCGGGCGATGGCATCGGGCGCGTACTCGATGTCGGCATCCGTGAACAGCAGCCACGGCCCATCCGACTCCCGGGCACCGCGGTGGCACGCCCAACTCTTGCCGATCCACCCCGCCGGAACGTCTCCCGCAGCGATCACCCGCACCCGGGGGTCGTCGGCCGCTGCCGAGCGAGCCACCTGCGCGGTGCGGTCAGACGACCCGTCGTCCACCACGATCACCTGGATGTCGTCGTAGGACTGCGCGCGCAACGAGCAAATGGTGCCGCCGATCGCGCGCTCCTCGTCCCGTGCGGGCACCACGACGCACACGGTGCCTGCGCCATATTCCGGTTCATCCGCGGCGGCGTCGGGCACCCGGATTCGTTCCCAGCCCGCGAGTGCCACGGCCGTGCCCCACACGGTCACGCCCACCAGCCCCGCCAGGCGGGCGACGCTCAATCGTCATCCCAGTCGGACTCCGCGGCGAGGTTGGCGTATTCGCGCCACTCGTCGAGGATCACCTTCACATCGCGCGCCCGGACGCCGGGGTGCAGGCGCACGACAAGATCCACGGCCATGCCGTCGGCGCTTCTCGCCGGAGGCGTGCCCAACTCATTCAGCACGGCCCATACGTCGTCGTCCGCCAGGGCAGGGCGCTCGGCGAGGATGAAGTCGGCGGCCTCGCCGAGATCCGGCTCCTGGCCCATCAGGCCGAGATCTTCGGCCCGCTCACCGCTCGGTCGTAGACGTCGGGCCCCAGGCCCATGTCGCGCAGCTCGACCTTTCGCACGCGCTCGGTGGCGGTCTTGGGCAGGTCCTCCATGAAGCGCACGTAACGCGGAACGGCGAAGTAGGGCATGCGCTCCCCGCAGTACTCGAGCAGCTCATGGGCGTCGGGAGCCACGTTGCGCGGAACGACGCAGATCAGGATCTCCTGCTCGGCCGATGCGCCCTCGGTGGACTCCACGCCGACGGCCGCGGCCTCCAGCACCGCGGGGTGGCTGGAAACCGTGCGCTCCACCTCCACCGACGACACGTTCTCGCCGCGCCGGCGGATGTAGTCCTTCACGCGATCCATGAAGTAGAGGTAGCCCTGCTCGTCCAGACGACCCAGGTCGCCGGTGTGAAGCTTGAGGTTGCGGAAGTCCTCGGCGGTCTTCTCCGGCATGCCGGCGTAGGCGCGCATGACGATGTTCGGCAACTTCATGTCCACCACGATCTCGCCCGAGGTTCCCGTCGGCACGGGAAGATCGGTGCCGGGTGCCACCACGCCCACCTCGAATCCCGGGGTGGCGAGGCCACACGATCCCGGGCGCGACTCGCCCGGCGGCACGTACGTGACCATGCCGGTCTCGGTCAGGCCGTAGCCCTCATGAAAACGGATGCCGAAGCGATCCTGGAACTCCTCGTAGATGTCCTTCGGCGCGGGCATGGCCATGATGCGTGACACCGAGTGCGCGCGGTCGAACTCGCCGGGATCGGTGTTCCAGATGAAGTAGTTCATCGCACTCACGGTGTTCAGGATCGTGGCCTTGCTCTCCGTGACCTCACGCCAGAAACGGCTCGACGAATACCGCGCCGACACCTGGATGCGCGCCCCGGCGATCATCGCCGGGTAGCAGCACAGCACCTGGGCATTGCTGTGGAAGAGGGGCAGGCAGGTGTAGAAGATGTCGTCCTCTGTGACCCCGCACACCTCGTTGTAGGTGCGGCCCGAGAAGTAGTCGGACGCGTGCTGCTTGATCACGCCCTTGCTGCGCCCCGTGGTGCCCGACGTGAACATCACACGCGCGTCATCCACCCAGGTGACCGGCACGCCGGGGTCCGCATCGGGCGCGTGATCCAGTACCGACGCCGGCTCATGGCGCACTGCGGGGTCGGGTCCGTCGCGCTCACCGGACTCCCAGATGAACACGTGCTCCAGGCTCGGCAGATCCCGCGCCACGTGATCGAGGCGATCAAGGTGGCTGTCGGAGATGACGAGGAACCTGGACTGCGGCAGGTTGAGGACCCACGAGAGGAAGTCGCCCTTGTGGGCCAGGTTGATGGGTGACTGCACGCCGCCGGCCCGGAGGATCCCGAACCAGATGGCCACCTGGTCATCGGAGTTCGGCATGAGCGTCGACACGCACTCGCCGGCCTGCAGGCCGCGGGCGATCAGCGCGTTGGCGATGCGGTTGGCGCGCAGATCCATTTCGCCGTACGTGCGCCACGGGCCATCGGCGAAGCGCAGATACGGCCGGTCCGGGTGGGCCTCGGCCCGCTCGTGGAGGATGCGGGGGAGCACCCACCCCTCAGGATCCTCTCTTCGGTACCAGTCGGTCCATTCGGTCGCGCTCATCGGTGGGAACGTTACCCACCGGCGATGACCGATTTCCGATTCACACCCCGCCGGCCCCCGGGGTCGATCACCGTTGATTTCAAACCCCGCCGACTTCCGGGTGCGTTCACCGATTACTGGTTGGCACGGGTTCGTTCGTCGGGGACGAGGCGCGCCTGTGGTAGCCTCATCGCCCCGTCAACGACCGGAGGCTCTTTCGTGGGCAAGACCGGCCAGCGCATCGCTGTGACCCTGGCATGCCAGGACTGCAAGAGGCGCAACTACCAGTCGAATAAGAGCAAGCGCAACACCCCTGACCGGGTGTCGCTTGCCAAGTACTGCCGCTGGTGCGGCCGTCACACCGAGCACCGCGAGACGAGGTAGCAGGAGCGCCGCCGTGCGGCGCACGAGGCAGAGGGTCGTAGCTCAATTGGTAGAGCACCGGTCTCCAAAACCGGGGGTTGGGGGTTC
>Ga0209514_10005303_pt1 | contig 16629 bp, 9 predicted proteins | sample Subgrocontami58m_FD_187452 | JGI IMG/M metagenome (GOLD analysis project Ga0209514, IMG submission 187452) | Subsurface groundwater microbial communities from S. Glens Falls, New York, USA - GMW37 contaminated, 5.8 m (SPAdes) (version 3) | ecosystem: Environmental > Aquatic > Deep subsurface >...
CGGGTTACGAGGACTCCCAGCCGTTTCTTGATTTTTTCCAGGCGATTGCGGTCCCGCCGCCTGAGACAAAAGAGGAGTTCGTAGTCCTCTCCCCCAGTAAGCGCATAAAGGGAACCTTTTTTCCCGACAACGGTCCGATAGGCGCGGGAGAGAGGTAGGGCTTCTTCGCAGATGACTGCGCCGATCCCGCTTGCTTTGCATAGGTGGTTCAGATCTTGAAGCAACCCGTCACTCACGTCGATCATGGCTTTGGCGAGCCGCTCCCGGGCTAGAGTGGTTCCTGCCTTGACACGGGCGCTCGGAAAGAGATGGCGCGAGATAAGATAGGAAAATTTCTCCTTTGCTCGGGCCCCTCTTTTCTTCAGGAGTTTCAGTCCCAGGGCAGAGTCTCCTAGAGTCCCGGTAACGTAGAGATCGTCCCCCACCTTTCCCCCTCCTCGAGTAATAGGCCGATACGGAGAGTGACCAACCAGAGAGGCGCTGATGAAAAAACGCCTTGACGCGCTCGTGTCCCCTCCTACTAAGGACACCCCGCTGCGGGACGCAAGGGCCCTGATTCCCCGGTAGAATTCTTCTACATCCTCGGTCTTAAAGTCAACAGGGATTCCCAGGGAAAGGATCAGGTAGGCGGGGCTTGCTCCCATGGCCGCCAGGTCACTTATGTTCACGGCAAGGGTCTTATAACCCAGGGCGTAGAATGAGGTCCATTTGAGCTCGAAGTGGATTCCTTCAATGAGGAGATCTGACGTGATGAGAAAGGAATGATTCCTGGCCTCTAACCACGCGGCATCATCCCCGATCCCGATACGCACCCCCCGGCCGGTTGGGGTGGCCCGGCGAATCCTCTCGATCAGGCCAAACTCGCCTAGCTCCTTTAGCAGCATCTAGGCCCTGAGCGGAACCACCCTTTCCCTGCGAACTTTTTCCAGCGGTTTTTCGCCCCGCTTTCGCTGTTTGCCCTTTGTCCCCTTTGATTTCCTTGCAGCGATTGAGGTACCAGCGGAGATCTTACCTATTTTTTCTAGCAGGGCTGCCTTCAGCACATCCGACATGTTTTTGACAACGACCAGGCTGAGCTTGCGTCGCAGGGGTTTGGGTATCTCATCGAGATCCTTCTGGTTCCGGTCGGGGACGATAATGGTCCTAATTCCCGCCCGAAAGGCCGCAAGGCATTTCTCCTTGAGGCCCCCCACTGGCAGCACCCGGCCCCGTAAAGTAATCTCTCCCGTCATCGCCACGTCACGACTCACCGGCCGTTTGGTGAGGGCGGAGATCAGGGCAGTGGCCATAGTGATGCCGGCCGAGGGCCCATCCTTAGGAGTGGCGCCTGCCGGGACATGGATATGGATATCCAGCTTCTGGTAAAAATCTTCTTCGATGCCGAGCTTCTTTGCATGGGAACGGGAGTAGCTCACCGCGGCCTGGGCGGACTCCTTCATCACTTCACCCAGCTGGCCGGTCAGGGTGAGGTTCCCTCGCCCCTTGGAAAGGGAGGCCTCGACGTAGAGGACTTCTCCCCCTGCACTCGTCCAGGCAAGCCCGGTCGCGACCCCGACCTCGTGCTTTTCCTGCTCTGCCTCGGGAAGAAATTTAGGTGTCCCCAAAAACAGGTGGAGATTGGCGCGCGTCACCCGGACCGGCTCTTTTTTCTCTTCGGCGATCTTTCGCGCCACTTTGCGGCAAATGGATGCGATCTCTCGTTCCAAGTTCCTTAGCCCGGCTTCTTTGGTGTACTGGGAGATGATGCGCAGCACCGCGTCATCGGAGATCTCCAGATGGCCCTTCGGGATGCCGTTATCCTCCAGTTGTCTTGGGTTGAGAAACTTGCGGGCAATTTCCAGCTTCTCCTCATTGGTGTAACCGGAAAGCTGGATAACCTCCATGCGGTCCTCAAGGGCTGCAGGGACGGGATCGAGCAAATTGGCCGTGCAAATAAAGAGCACGTTGGAGAGATCAAACGGCAGATTCAGGTAATGATCGCTGAAGGCGTGGTTTTGCTCAGGATCCAACACTTCCAGGAGGGCCGCCGATGGATCTCCACGGAAATCGGTTCCCACCTTGTCGATCTCATCGAGCATAAAGACCGGATTGTTGGAACCAGCCTGTTTGATTCCCTGAATGATCCTGCCCGGCAAAGCTCCGACATAGGTCCGCCTGTGTCCGCGAATCTCTGCTTCATCACGGATCCCTCCAAGTGAGATCCGGACAAAATTTCTCCCGAGGGCTCGGGCGATCGACTTTCCGAGGGAAGTCTTGCCGACTCCTGGGGGCCCGACGAAGCAGAGAATCGGGCCCTTAATCTTGCGCCTGAGTTTATTGACGGCCAGATACTCCAGGATCCGCTCCTTGACCTTCTCTAGATTGTAGTGATCCTCGTCCAAGACCTCTTTGGCCTTTTGAATGTCGAGATTGTCTTTGGTCTTTTTGCTCCAGGGCAAGTCTACCAGCCAGTCGAGGTAAGTGCGGACTAGGGAAGCCTCGGAGGACTCGGGGTGCATCTGTTCCAGCCGTTTAAGCTGTTTCTCGGACTCCCGTTTTATCTCCAAAGGCATCTTGGCCTTCTCGATCTGCTTCTTCAGATCGTTGATCTCTTCCGTGCGTTCATCCCCTTCGCCCAGTTCCTGCTGGATTTGCTTGAGCTGTTCCCGCAAGAAATAGTCCCGTTGGGTCTTGCTCATCTCCTCCTTGGCTTGATTTTGAATGCGGGCTTGCACAGTCGAGAGCTCGAGCTCTCGACTCAGAAGCTCGTTGACCTTTTTCAAACGTGCCACTGGGTCAAAGATCTCGAGGATACCCTGGCTCTCCTCGATCTTCAGGCGGAGGTTGGAAGCAACCAGGTCGGCCAGCACGCCTGGATCGCTGATATTGTCGGTCACCATCACGATTTCCGGAGGGAGGTTCTTGAGGTTCAGGATTTGCTCGATCTTTTCCTTGACGTTGCGCGTCAAGGCCTCGACCTCAATCGAGACCTCTTGGAGGGCGGGCTCTACGACCTTGCGGATTTTCACCTCGAAGAAAGGCCGCTCACGCAAAAAGTTCTCTACCTCGCCCTTGGACAGACCCTGCACCAGGATCTTTACCCGGCCGTCGGCCAGCTTGAGCATGCGCATGATGGAGGCTACCGTCCCTATGCGGTAGATATCGTCAGGCGTTGGGTTGTCTTCGGCCGAATTCTTTTGCGCCACGAGAAAGATGAGGCGATCGCGGGAGAGAGACTCTTCGACCGCTCGGATCGACATGTCCCTGCCGACAAAGAGCGGCAGCATCATGTAAGGATAGATGACGATGTCGCGGATAGGTAGCAGCGGGAGAACATCCGGGACCTCCGCCTGGGACCCCTTTCCCTCCTGACCCTCGACGTTCCATTGTGTTTCGCTCATATACCCCTCAATCCTTTTTTACAGTTAATCACATCCACTGCCACGGTCAACAAAAATCTTTTGAGCCCTGGGGCGGTCGGCAAACAAACAAAACCAGTCAGCAACCCGTGGGATGTGGAGTGATCTTGGGAGCGGTTGGGGCTCAGCCGAATATCTGCTTAACTTTGTCAAAGAAACCTTTCGAGAGGGGATGGACGTCTTCCCCTCCCAGCGCTGCGAATTCTTTTAGCAGCTCTTTTTGCCGCGGCGTGAGATGGGTGGGCGTCTCTATCACCACCCTCACATGTTGATCTCCTTGATGATAGTCCTGGACGTCTCTGACGCCCTTTCCTTTCAAGCGGAAGACCTTCCCCGACTGAGTCCCGGGGGGGATCTTCATCTTGACTTTCCCCTCCAAAGTGGGAACGTCGATATCCGACCCCAACGCCGCCTGGACAAAGCTGATGGGTACCTCGCAGATGATGTCCAGACCGTCACGGATGAAGAGGGGATGCGGCTCAACCTGGAGCACCACGTAGAGATCTCCCGGAGATCCGCCTGAGGCGCCACCCTCCCCCTCCCCTCTGAGCTTGAGGCGGGAGCCGGTGTCCACACCGGCTGGGATTTTCACGCTGAGCGTGTGAAATTTTCGTACCTGGCCGGCGCCGTTGCAGGATACGCAGGGGTCGCTAATGATGCTCCCTTGGCCCCGACATTGGTTGCAAGTCCGCGAGACATTAAAAAATCCCTGTTGGAAACTGACCTGGCCCTTGCCCCGGCAGGTAGGACAGGTTTTGGGTGCCGTGCCTGGCTTGGAGCCGTTTCCGTTGCAGGTATCACAGAGGCCGTGCCGGGGAATCTTGAGCTTTTTCTCGGCGCCGAAAACCGCCTCTTCAAAGCCGAGACTCAAGTTATAGCGAAGGTCTTCTCCTCTTGACCGGGTGCGGCGCCTGGTTGATCCGGTGCCGAAAAACTCTCCAAAGATGTCGCCGAAAATGTCCTCGAATCCAGAGGAAAAATCAAACCCGCCTCGGAACGGCCCTCCATCTCCAAAGGCCGCATGGCCGAACTGATCATACTTGGCTCTCTTCTCCGCATCCGTGAGGACCTGATAGGCCTCAGAAATTTCCTTAAATTTTTCCTCTGACTGTTTGTCCCCCGGATTTCGGTCAGGATGGTACTTCAGCGCCAATTTCCGGTAGGCCTTTTTAATCTCCTCCTCACCGGCGCCTCGATTCACACCTAGGAGCTCGTAATAATCCCTTTTTCCGTTCAATCGTTAAACCCCTTGCAAGTGATTTCTTTTATATAACAAGAAAGCCCCTCTCCTGAATGCATGGGGAGCAGGGGCCTTCCGTAATGCGCAGTAATTTGGATTTCCTTACCCCTCCTCTACTCCTTAACCTCTGTGAAATCCGCGTCTACCACATCTTCTTTTTTCTTGCCCTCCCCATCCGTTGCCCGGCCATCCTTCTGGCCGGCCGACGACTCCTGCTGCGTTGAGGATTGTTGTTGGGAGGCCTTGGCGTAAATCGCCTCCGCGAGCTTGTGCGAGGAACGGCTTAACTCATCCGCCGCTGAGCGGATCGTTTGGGCATCCTCGCTCTCCAGCGCCTTCTTGGCCTTCTCCAGCTCCGCTTCGATATTTTGCTTGATCCCGGCCTCCAATTCCCCGCTGTATTCCTTAAGAGATTTCTCGGTGGAGTAGATCAGGGAATCCAGGTGATTACGGGCCTCGACAACCTCCTTACGATTCTTGTCCTCGGCCGCATGGGCCTCTGCATCCTTGACCATCCCTTTGATCTCTTCCTCACTGAGGCCACTCGAGGCAGTGATCTTGATCGACTGCTCTTTTCCGGTTCCTAGATCTTTGGCCGCAACATGCGCGATCCCGTTCGCGTCGATATCGAAGGTGACCTCAATCTGGGGTATTCCTCTCGGCGCCGGAGGAATGCCCACGAGATCGAATTGGCCCAAGAGCTTGTTGCCTGCTGCCATATCTCTCTCGCCTTGAAAGACGCGGATAGAGACGGCTGTCTGGTTGTCCTGAGCAGTCGAAAAGACCTGACCCTTCCGCGTAGGGATTGTTGTATTACGCTCAATCAGCTTGGTAAAAACGCCCCCCAAGGTCTCGATCCCAAGAGACAAGGGGCTTACATCAAGCAGGAGAACATCTTTAACTTCTCCCTTGAGCACAGCGGCCTGGATTCCAGCCCCAACGGCCACGACTTCATCGGGGTTCACTCCCCTGTGCGGATCTTTTCCAAAGATCTTTTTTACCCTCTCTTGCACCGCAGGCATGCGCGTCATCCCTCCAACCAGGATGACCTCATCGATATCGCGGGGAGTTAAGCCCGCGTCCTTAAGGGCTTGCCGGCACGGTCCTTCGGTCATATCGATTAAGTCGGCGCAGAGGGCTTCCAGTTTGGATCGTGTCAGTTTCATGTTGAGGTGTTTCGGCCCATGCTGATCCGCGGTAATGAAGGGGAGGTTGATATCGGTCTCCATCGATGAGGAGAGCTCGCATTTGGCTTTTTCCGCCGCCTCCTTTAAACGCTGCAGGGCCATCCTATCCTTGCGCAGGTCTATCCCTTGATCCTTCTTGAACTCATCCGCCAGATAATCCATCATCTTTTGGTCGAAGTCTTCTCCTCCCAGAAAGGTATCCCCATTCGTGGCTTTGACTTCAAAGACACCCTCCCCGAGTTCAAGGATGGAGACGTCAAACGTTCCCCCGCCAAGATCAAAAACCGCAATCTTTTCGTCCTTTTTCTTGTCCAGCCCGTAGGCCAGAGATGCGGCAGTGGGCTCATTGATGATCCGTAGTACATTCAGCCCCGCGATCCGGCCGGCATCCTTTGTCGCCTGTCTCTGGCTGTCGTTAAAATAGGCAGGGGCCGTGATCACGGCCTCGGTCACCTTTTCCCCCAGGTAATCCTCTGCCGTCTGTTTCATCTTTTGAAGGATGAAGGCGGAGATCTCTGCCGGACTATAGCGTTTACCGCGAATCTCTACCCACGCATCCCCGTTATCTGCACGGACGATTTTGTATGGAAGGACTTTCATGGCCTTTTGGACCATAGAATCGTCATAGCGCCGCCCAATAAGCCGCTTGACCGCGAAGATCGTATTCTCCGGATTGGTGATGGCTTGCCTCTTGGCAATCTGCCCGGCCAATCGTTCCCCGCTATCAGAGAAGGCGACAACTGAGGGGGTAGTGCGGCTCCCTTCAGCATTGGCAATGACATTAGGATCTCCGCCCTCCATAATTGCCACGCAGGAGTTGGTCGTACCCAAATCAATCCCTATTACTTTTGCCATCTTTGTTTCTCCTCAAAAAAATCCTCTAATTCTACACCGGAGTTTATTTAATCATCCCTCCCCCCTTTTTCAACCTCCTCATCTTCCTCTTTTTTCTCCTTGGCTTCGGGGGGTTTGGCAACACTGACGAGAGAGGGTCGCAGCAGACGGTCTAGGAGATAGTACCCCTTGTGATGTTCCTCCATGACGGTATTTGGTTTATGTTCTTCACTTTCCACCTGAGCAATCGCTTCATGTCTTTCCGGGTCGAAAAGTTCCCCCTTGGCGGATATCTGCGTAACTCCGTGTTTGTTTAAGACATCGAGGAAACCTTTGAGCACCATCTCGACCCCTTCTAGTAGCGGTTTTCCGTTTCCCCCCCCCTTGGCGTGGTCGACTGCTCGCTCCAAATTGTCTAATACAGGGAGGAGGTCTCTAATAATGTTCTCGTTGGCGTAACGGATCGTCTCGCCCTTTTCTCGAGTCATTCGCTTCTTAAAATTTTCCAGTTCCGCCACCTGCCGGAGGAAGCGGTCGTAATTCCCCTTTGCCTCCATCTCCTTGGTTTCTAGCTGACCGCGCAATTTCTCCAACTCCGAGGCGAGAGCCTTCTCTTCTGCTCCCGGTGTAGAGGGCTCCTCAGCGGCTCCTTCGATCGCTGTTTCTCCGTTACTTTTTTTTATCTTCTCATCCATTGGCAGAGGCAGTATCCCTAAAAAAGACAGCGGCGATGAATTTAACCACCCATCCCGTCTTTGTCAAGGTCGGCTATTGAAAAAACCGTTGATTTTCAAAGAGTTTGCGTGTTTTTACGAAACGTGTTAATGCTCTTCATGAGAATCGGCCAGCCATGCGCTCTCCTTGTGTAACCCCGGCCATCGTCCTCCGATCATGGCCCTTTGGCGAGTCCGACAAGATCGTTTCCTTTCTTACCGAAAGGTACGGCAAGGTTACCGGGATCGCTAAGGGAGCCAAGCGCTCGCGCAGAAGGTTTGTCAACACGCTGGAGCTCTTCTCTCTGGTGAACCTGCGCTTTCAGGATCGGCCTCACAGCGCGTTGGCATTTGTCCATGCCTGCGACCCGATTCGTCACTTTAAAGGGCTTACCACCAGTCTGGAGAAGATCGCCTATGCATCTTATTTCGTGGAGATCACGGATGGGCTGGCCGGCGAGCGCGAGGAGAACCGGCGAGTCTTTGAACATTTGAGAGAAGGGCTGATCTTTCTAGAAGAAAACGGAATCTCCCTCTCCTTTCTTACCTTTTTCGAGCTCAAACTCCTAAAGTTTTCCGGCTACCAGCCGACTTTGGAACACTGCCGTCGATGCAAAAAAAAATTTCCCGACGGCTCCCAGATTCTGTGGCACTTTAGTCCACGTGACGGCGGGGTTCTTTGCGGACCCTGTTCCACCTTGAGAAAAGAGGCCGTGCCCCTCAGCAGCGAAGCGCTTGGTGTACTGGCAGAGCTTCAGGAAGCGAACAGCATCCTCCCCCACCATCTTGCTTTTTCTCCTGCTATTTTGAAAGAGAGCCGCCCTGCGCTTGTTCGGTTTATTCAATTTCAAATCAATAAGGAGCTAAAATCGGCTCCGTTTCTTGAGGCCTTCTCCTGCGCCTGATCTTTTTTACTTGAAAAAATTCTGCAGAAGTCGTATCGAGGGGCCTGTCGGAGAGAAAAAATGGCTAGAGGAAGAAAATTTGTCTATTTTTTCGGCGGCGGAAAGGCTGAAGGAAAAGCCGGCATGCGAGAGCTTCTGGGAGGGAAGGGCACCGGTCTCCACGAGATGACCCGGATCGGGGTTCCAGTTCCCCCCGGCTTTACGATCACCACTGAGGTTTGCTCCTATTATTATGGGCACCGGCGTAAATATCCTAAGGGTTTGGAAAGGGTAGTGACAGAGGCGCTGCGCCGTATCGAGAAAAATATAGGGAGAAGGTTCGGAGATCCGCACAATCCTTTGTTGGTTTCGGTCCGCTCCGGGGCACGGGACTCGATGCCCGGGATGATGGACACGGTGCTGAATCTGGGGCTGAATGACCAAACGGTGCAGGGCCTCATCGCTCAAACCCGGAATCCGCGCTTCGCCTACGACTGCTATCGCCGTTTCGTTCAGATGTATGGAGAGGTTGTGCTGGGACTAAAGCCCAAGGATAAGCAGGAGCATGATCCCTTTGAAACTATTCTGGAAGGCAAGAAAAAGGCGCGCGGCGCACGCTTCGACACAGAACTCAGCGCCGAGGATCTCAAGGATCTCGTAGCCGAGTTCAAAGCCGAGATAAAGACGAAACGGGGGAGGGACTTTCCCGAAGACCCCCAAGAGCAGCTCTGGGGTGCCATAGGCGCAGTGTTCGGTTCATGGAACAACGATCGGGCTATCGCCTATCGTCAGTTGTATCACATCCCTCATACTTGGGGGACTGCGGTCAATGTGCAAACTATGGTCTTTGGAAACATGGGCGATCGCTGCGCTACCGGCGTGGCCTTCACGCGGAACCCGGCCACAGGGGAGAAGCGATTCTACGGCGAGTTCCTGGTCAACGCCCAAGGCGAAGATGTGGTCGCGGGCATCCGCACACCGCGACCGATCACAGAGCTAAAAGAGGTCCTGCCAGAGTGCTATCGGGAATTAGAGCACACCGGCAAAATCCTGGAGCGACACTATAAGGATATGCAGGACATCGAGTTTACTATTGAGAACGGTAAACTGTGGCTGCTCCAGACCCGGGCCGGTAAGCGGACCGGGTTTGCTGCCGTTCGCATCGCGGTGGTTATGGTCGAGGAGCGGATCATCTCAAAAAAGGAAGCGCTGCTTCGTATCGAGCCTGATCAGCTGAACCAGCTTCTGCGTCCCATCTTCGATCAGACGTCTAAGGAGCGGGCCGGCAAAGAAGGCCGTATCCTGGCAAAGGGTCTTCCTGCTGGTCCAGGCGCGGCCACGGGCCGTATCGTCTTTCATGCGGAGGACGCAGAGGCATGGAAAGGGCGAGGAGAGCGCGTAATCCTCTGCCGCATCGAGACCAGTCCGGATGACATTCGCGGAATGGACGCCGCTCAGGGGATCCTTACCGCACGGGGTGGCATGACCTCACATGCGGCCCTTGTCGCTAGACAAATGGGAAAGGTATGTGTGGCCGGGTGCGAAGCCGTCAACATTGACTACGCCGCGCGAGAGATGCGAATCGAGGATACGGTTCTCAAAGAAGGGGATTGGATCTCGGTCGATGGGTCCACAGGTGAAGTGATGCGGGGCGAGCTTCAGACGCTCCCCTCCGAGGTTCTCCAGGTCCTGACCGGGAAAACCTTAGATCCTGCTACCTCGCGTGTGTACCAGCAGTTTTCCAAGCTCATGAAGTGGGCGGATGAAACGCGGAAAATCGGCGTCCGGACAAACACCGACCAGCCAGATCAGGCCCGGGTGGCGATTGCCTTTGGCGCGGAAGGAATCGGCCTTTGCCGTACGGAGCACATGTTTTTTGAGGGGGACCGCATCCAGGCGGTGCGGGAGATGATTCTAGCGGAAGACGAGCCGGGGCGGCGCCGCGCCTTGGCAAAACTCCTGCCCATACAGAAAAAAGACTTTAAAGGCATCCTCGAGATCATGGGAAGTCTTCCTGTAACCATCCGCACCTTGGATCCTCCTCTACATGAATTTCTCCCTAAGGCGGAAGAGGAAATTGTGGAACTTGCCGGGATTATGAATGTTCCGGTGGAGACCCTAAAAAATAAGATTGATGTGCTGCATGAGTTTAATCCTATGCTGGGTCATCGCGGCTGCCGCTTGGGTATTTCCTATCCGGAAATAACCGAGATGCAGGCCCAGGCTATCTTCGAGGCGGCTTGTGAATTGCGCAAAGAGGGTAAGAATCCTTTTCCTGAGGTCATGATTCCTTTAGTAAGTTCGCGCCAAGAGCTCCACATGCAGCGCGAGATTGTCGAGCGGGTTGCGCGCGCGGCGATGAAGACTTACGGTGTAAAGGTGCGCTATCTTATTGGTACAATGATCGAGCTTCCTCGAGCCTGTTTGGTGGCCGATGAAATTGCCCGGGAAGCAGAGTTTTTCTCGTTCGGCACGAATGACTTGACACAAACCTGTTTAGGCCTTTCGCGGGATGATGCGGGCAAATTCCTACCTAGCTATGTGGTGCACGGCGTCCTCCCCGAAGACCCCTTTGTCAGCATCGACGAGCAGGGGGTGGGCGCTCTGATGCGTATGGGAGTGGAGAAGGGACGGAAGGCGCGCAAAAAACTTGAAATTGGCATTTGCGGGGAGCATGGTGGTGATCCCAAGTCAGTGGCCTTCTGCCATCAGATCGGCCTGGACTATGTGAGTTGTTCTGCCTATCGGGTTCCTATCGCTAAGCTGGCGGCAGCCCAGGCCGCTTTGAGAGATAAGCGCTAGTCAAATTTTGTAATTTTTTACAGCGGTCATTCCAAAAGTTGTCCAAAGGGCAATTCCATTCCAAAAAACTGCCACTCGATCAAATTGACAAAAAGAGTCATTTTTAGGATAATAAGCTGTATTTGAGGATTCTTCTATGGAACCCCGCATAGGTGAGCTTTTGGTTCGAGGTGGCCTTGTCACCCGGGAACAACTCAACGAGGCCCTGGAAAAGGAGAAAAGCAACGGCTCGCACCTTGTTCAGGAACTCGTTCACCTTGGCTTTACCACCGAGGATCAGCTCACGCAGTTTCTCGCCAAACAGTTCGGCATTGAAAAGGTCGAGCTGGCGAATACCGAGATTTTAGATTCCGTTTTCAACCTGATCCCGCCCGATCTCATCCAGAAACGCCAGATCATCCCTCTCAGGCTTGTGGGATCCACACTCACTGTGGCTATGTCTGACCCGACCGACCTGATAGCAATCAACGAGATTAAGTTCATTACCGGCTATGCCATAAAGGTTGCCCTGGCTTCCCCTTCTGAAATCAAGAGGCTGCTGGAAAAACGCTTCGGGTCGGTCAGCTACGACGAAGTTCTCAAAAAGTTTGGCGGCAACGAGATGGAGGTCATACGCGACGAGGAGGACGTCAGCCTCCAGGAGCTACAGGCGGCAACCAATGAAGCGCCCGTTGTCACCTTGGTCAATGCCGTCCTAGCCGATGCCGCGAAGCGCGGGGCAAGCGACATCCATATTGAACCCTACGAGAAAATCTTTCGGATACGGTTTCGCGTCGATGGGGTGCTCCATGAGATCATGACCCCGCCCCCCAAGTTAAAAAACGCTTTGATCTCTCGTCTTAAGGTTATGTCCAATTTGGATATCGCCGAGAGAAGACTCACTCAAGATGGGCGGATCAAGCTTAAGATGGGAGGGGGGCAGGAGCTGGATATTCGGGTCTCTGTCCTTCCCACCCTGTTTGGTGAAAAGATCGTCATGCGGCTCTTGGACAAGGCCAATCTCCAGCTGGATATGGCCAAACTGGGTTTCGATCCCCAGGCGCTGAAGAGCTTTAAAGAGGCGATTTATAAACCCTACGGAATGATTCTCATCACCGGTCCTACCGGTAGCGGCAAATCGACAACTCTTTACTCTGCTCTTTCAGAGCTGAACAAGCCGGATGTAAACGTTTCTACCGCTGAAGACCCGGTCGAATATAACCTCATGGGAATTAATCAGGTGCAGGTGCGGGACGATATCGGTCTGAATTTTGCTGCCTGCCTTCGCTCCTTTCTCCGTCAAGACCCTGACATTATCATGGTGGGAGAAATGCGTGACCTGGAAACAGCTCAGATCGGCGTGAAAGCGGCCCTCACGGGACACCTAGTGCTCAGCACCCTCCACACCAATGATGCACCCTCGACGGTAGACCGGCTGATCAATATGGGGTTGGAGCCCTTTCTTTTGACCTCCTCGACTAATCTTATTGTAGCTCAGAGGTTGGTGCGCAAGATTTGTCTCAGTTGCAAGGCCCCGGTGGAGGTAAGCGCGGAGGTGCTCATCAACATCGGGATCGATCCTGCGGAAGTCGGGGCGGGCTTTCCCACCTTCCGCGGCAAAGGTTGCCCCACTTGTGGCCAGACTGGATATAAAGGTCGCATCGCGATCTACGAAGCGATGGTGATGTATGAGGGGCTGAAGGAGTTGATCCTGAGAGGGGCCTCTGCCGCTGACCTGAGGCGCGAGGCGGTAAAGATGGGAATGAGCACGCTGAGGATGAGCGCCATAAAAAAGGTACGGGAGGGACTTACGACGATCGAGGAAACTGTTCGGGTGACCGATTCGGACAAAGGCTTCGGGTCGGTCTTTTCGCTGGGCATCTGAATGGCGAATGGCAAATGGTGAATAGCAAATAGTAAAGTTGGGAGGGGCACCATTCGCTATTTGCTATTCGCTATTCACTACTGAGTAAACCGGAGGTTTTAAACATGCCAGTCTTTGTTTGGGAGGGGAAAACCGCCCAGGGGAAGATCCTGAAGGGCGAGATGGAAGCGGCTAGCCAGGACGCGGTTTTTGCCCGCCTCAGAAGCCAAAGGATTCAACCCATCCCTGCGCGGGTCCGGGAAAAGGGAAAGGGGCTGGAAAAAGAGTTCACTGTCCCCGGCTTCGGCGCCAAGGTCACCGCTCATGATGTGATGATGTTTACACGCCAATTCGCCACCATGATCGATGCGGGGCTTCCCATTGTTCAAAGTCTCGATATTTTAAGCCAGCAGTCGGAGAATAAGGCCTTCCGAATTACTGTCCGGACCATCAAGCAGGATGTCGAGGGCGGCTTCACGCTGGCCGATGCTTTGAAGAAACACCCGAAAATCTTTGATGATCTCTATGTCAACATGGTCGCCGCTGGAGAAATCGGCGGCGTCTTGAACACCATCCTGAATCGAATTGCCATGTTCATCGAGAAATCTGCCAGGCTCAAATCGAAGGTGAAAGGGGCCATGATCTACCCCGCCACGATCGTCGTAGTCGCGGTCGCGGTGGTCAGTGTTTTATTGCTTTTTGTTATCCCCGTTTTTGCCGAGCTTTACGGCGGCATGGGTAAGGCCCTGCCGGCCCCGACTCAAATCACCATCAACATCAGCAACTTTTTTCGCGCCTATTTTATGTACCTGGCCGGCGCGATCGTCGGCATCGTTGTCGCTCTCAAGATGTACTACAAAACGGACCAGGGAAGATTCACTATTGATGGCTTGATGCTAAAGCTTCCCATACTGGGCGATCTCATCCGCAAAGTTGCCGTGGCGCGCTTTTCACAGAATATGTCTATCCTCTTAACCTCGGGCGTGCCTATTTTGGATGGGCTTGCGATTACGGCTAAGACCGCTGGGAACAAGGTCGTTGAGAAAGCCATCATGAATGCTCGTATCAGCATTAGCCAGGGAAGAACGGTAGCGGAACCTCTCGCGGAGAGTAAGATCTTTCCCCCGATGGTTTGTCAGATGGTGGCTATCGGCGAGAATACCGGGGCGCTTGACGCCATGCTCAAGAAAGTCGCTGATTTTTACGAGGAGGAGGTGGACAACGCGGTGGCCAACCTCACCTCCCTGATGGAGCCGTTGATCATGGTGGTCTTGGGGGTTGTCCTTGGAGGGTTGGTGGTTTCGATGTATCTACCGATCTTCCAGCTAGGCTCGCTGGTTCAATAAGGGTTGACCGATAGTTTACCCAGTGCGGCATTGAGGCTAAATGGTAGTGCCTTGAAAGAAGAAAGCAGAGAGCTGACACGGAAGATCAAATGGCTGCTCTTTCTTAGAGTAGTCATCCTGACCTTTTTCTTGGGGGCCACCGCCCTCTTTCAGTTCTTCAAGGGAGGCGATACCGGCCTATTTCGCTCCCTTCAGCTACCTTTAATTGCCGCTTATCTGATCTCGATAAGCTCGGCGCTGGTCCTTCCCTGGGTAAAGAACCAGGGTTTTTTCGCCCATGCACAGGTAGATTTTGATGTCCTGCTGATCACGGGGATCATCTTCATCACCGGGGACATCGAGAGCCCATTCCCCTTTCTTTATAACCTAGCCGTCATTAACAGCGCGATCTTGTTGTTCTATGGTGGCGCCTTCATCACCGCTGGATTCTCCAGCCTCTGCTACACCGTCTTGCTGCTCTGGAGTCACTACCGCTGGGCTGGCGCAGGGCTCTCAACCGCAGGGCCGCTGATCATGAACTTGACGCTCAATATTCCGACTTTTTTCATCATTGCTTCCCTGAGCGGGTTTCTCGCTCGGAAACTTTATGAGACGGAGAGACTCCTGGTAGAAAAACAACAGGAGTACTTAGATCTTGAGGCGCTTAAGGAGGCCCTGGTTCAAGGGGTAGGGAGCGGTGTTGCCATTACCGATATTAAGGGGCAGATCAACTATTTCAACGCCCAGGCTCAAACCCTTACCTCGCTCCAAGAGGGGACCGTAAAAGGAAAAAAACTGAGCGACATCTTTCCCGGATTTGCCTATCAATTCGATGGACTGCAAGAGGCTAACAGAGTCGTGGTAGACGATTTTTCATTTAGCGATCCCCAGGGACGCAATAAGCATTTGCGCTTGACTCTGGCGCCGCTGAGCGATCCGGCCAAAAGGCTTATCGGATTTGTTTCCATCTTCGAAGACATCACGAAGCATAAGGAGCTTGAGGAAAAGCTCCGTTTGGAAGAAGAGATGCGCAAGGCGAGAGAGCACGAGCTGACCGACGACCACCGCGACGGTTCCAAGCAGGAGTTTCGCTTTGGCGGAGTTGTCGGCCAGGGAGGGGGGATAGATAAGATCTACCGTCTTGTGCAAAAAGTGGCGGCCACCGACACTAACATCTTAATCGCCGGTGAGAGCGGGACCGGGAAGGAACTGGTGGCTCGAGCTATTCATTCCAATGGTCCACGGAAAGATCGTCCTTTTGTGGCAGTCAACTGCGGCGCCATCCCGGAGAACTTGATCGAGAGCGAGCTTTTTGGCCACGCCCGTGGCGCCTTTACGGGCGCGGTTTCGGACCACGATGGACTTTTTAAGCAGGCGGACGGAGGGAGCATCTTTCTGGACGAAGTTGGAGAGCTTCCCCTCCATCTCCAGGTAAAACTCCTTAGAGTGCTGCAAGAAAGATCTTTTACTCCGGTCGGGGGGAGCAAGCAGGTCAAGGTGGATGTCCGGGTGATTTCTGCCTCCAACAAAGATCTCCGAAAGGAGATGGAGAAAGGACGATTTCGCGAAGACTTATTTTACCGTATCAATGTAGTCCAGATGATCCTCCCCCCTCTGCGCAACCGGAAAGAGGATATTCCGTCGCTGGCAAACTATTTTATCCAAAAATTCGCCCGCTCCCTCAACAAAAAGGTTGAGGAAATTTCCAGTGAGGCGCTTATGTGTCTTATGAACTACTCCTTTCCGGGAAACATCCGCGAATTGGAGAATATCATCGAACATGCGCTGGCGGTAACTAATAAGAATATTTTAACCGACGAGGACTTACCGCCTCAGATTAAAGGAATCTCCATCGCAGAAGAAGTCAAGCTTTTTGAGCGAACCGCCCCTGGCGGAGCAGATGTCTTTTTCAACAAAGGGATGTCCCTGGATGAAGAGTTGTCGACGCACGAGAAGTGTCTGCTGTTAGGCGCTTTGAAGAGATCCAGGGGGGTGCAGAAGAGGGCCGCCGAGCTTCTTGGAATCAACTATAGATCTTTTAGGCACCGACTGGAAAAATACGGGCTCCTGGAAATGAAAAATCATCAGCTTGGAGAAGAGGAGGGTGCGGCTGAGTAACGTTTTTTGCCACAGCTTCTCTTGAAGCGTTTTGTTAAGTAGCTGCAAATTGCCCATTTTTGTCAATTGCCGTAATTTCTACAATTCGGGAAAGATCCTATAACTATATGGTTTTAAAGAGAATTATTTTTTTCTATCTCCAAGCATTTCTACCAGCCGAGGATTTTTTGCAAGAACGACAACCCTGACAGGGTGGTCCTGTTTTTGCAGTAGGCTGTGGATAACTTCTCGATAACCCAAAATCACGATCAGAAGGGGGTGAAGAAGAGCTGCCGATCTGGGTAA
>Ga0209514_10005308_pt1 | contig 16602 bp, 15 predicted proteins | sample Subgrocontami58m_FD_187452 | JGI IMG/M metagenome (GOLD analysis project Ga0209514, IMG submission 187452) | Subsurface groundwater microbial communities from S. Glens Falls, New York, USA - GMW37 contaminated, 5.8 m (SPAdes) (version 3) | ecosystem: Environmental > Aquatic > Deep subsurface >...
ATTTTGGCTCCCAGAACATATAGTGAATATACGGGAATTGTTCTTTAACGGAATTTGATGAGTAGTTGCCAAATTTGGAAAAAGATAAATTGGTTCCCTGCTCTTTAAGGGCAGCATTGACATCTACCAGAGTGTAGTTACGGATTCCGGCTAATTGGGCTGCTTTATTGATAGCATCAACCTCGGTTCCCAGAGCATCAATTAAGCCCAGCCTGGCTGCGTCCGAGCCGAAGTAGATTTTACCTCCAGCCAGTTCTTCCGGAGTAATCTTAAGCCTGTCTCCACGCTGAGAAAAGACAGTCTGGATAAATTCATCCTTTATGGATTCCAGCCAGCCTATATAGGTACGGTAAGAGCCGCCGGTCAATTTAAATGGGCCTGTAGGGACCACGTTTTCACTGGGAGATGATGCGCCAGCCGGTAAATTCATGATAGCTCCAACATTCCCAACCATAGAAGCCGGGTATGCGTAAACATAGTTGGCCCCTAATAACCACATATAGCCGCCGCTGGCGGCTATATCACCCACCTGCACCACTACCGGTTTTTTATCCCGGATCTTTACTGTATTAAGAAAGACATTGGCGCTGGCGGAAACCGTGCCTCCGGGGCTATTTAGCTTTATAACCACGGCCTTTATAGAGTTATCATCCCTGACAAACTGAAGGGTTTTGTTAATCTCATCCGCAGTAAAGCCATCCAACTCTACATAGGCTACGTTGATTACGGCTATTTGAGGGCGTCCGACTAAGGTCACAAAAATTCCCACACCGATAGCTATGCTGAGGATTCCTAAAAATATATAAGACAGAAACCAGCGTTTCAACGATTTATTTCCTTTATTTAATATTGAAGTATTAATATAGATTGATTCTAGCAATAGTAAAGTTATATGTCAAATTAAAGATAGACTTGACAAAAACGTTATATCGGTAATAATATAACGGTGAGCAAATATTTCGATCGGACGGAAATCCAATGGCTGTTAACAAAACTCCAGGATACAAAGTAAAAAAGACGCCCCGTTTTTCAAATCACCCTGAGCCAGGTTATGTATTGGGCGGCAGAATCTGGCTGGAAAAGGATGGCGAGCTATATATTGGTTGGGGTAGAATAATATTGTTGGAACGAATTGACAAATTTGGCTCGATTGCCGGAGCTGCTAAATCTATGAGTTTGGGTTACCGGAATGCCTGGCTCTGGGTGCAAGCGATGAACCGATTAGCGCCCTCGCCATTGGTCGAGAAAGCGACCGGTGGAGTCGGTGGGGGTCATGCCAGATTGACAATAGAAGGCCAGAAGGTTATCAGTGAATACAAAGAGGTACATGCGAAATTTATTGAATTCCTGAAACAAGAAATATAGTGTTTATCTCACAGAAGGATGAAAATAGCGCACAAAACCTCTCACCCCACCAGGGAAGAGACTTCGTCGTGAGCTCTCCGAGTAAAACATCGGAGTCCGATACCAGCTCGGACAGCCGAACGATTTAGAGGGGGATTTCTGGTAAAAGTGAATTTCCGTCACCCTCACCCCATTCGCCTGGCTCTCCGTCAAGCCGAGAGCAGGCAGGGCAGGTTTAGTCCTCTCCAACTCTCCGCTTTGTGGAGTCTGATACCTGTTCGGACAAGGGAGAGGAAAACAATGCCATTTTCCGAGACATTACAATTTCCCAAAAAACATGCTTCAGCCTGTTTCTGTACTGCCCTTATTGTTCTTATAATGACTGTATCCCTTGCAGGTTGCACTGGCAGGTCTGTTACCGACAGGTCCAGTAAGGTTACCCTAACCGTATCTGCTGCTGCTGATCTCACCTACGCCTTTCAGGAGATTGGTGTGGTGTTTGAGAATGAGACCGGCACGAGGGTGGTTTTTAACTTCGGTTCTTCCGGCCAACTGGCTCAACAAATCAGGCAGGGGGCGCCGGTGGACGTATTTGCTTCTGCGAGCCTGGCTCTTGTGGAGGATTTAGATAAAGTCGGGTTAATTGTTGCAGGAACTAACATGCTGTATGCCAAAGGCAGAATAGGATTATGGCCCCGGGATGGCAGCCCCTTTTACCCAAAAATAATCCAGGATTTAACCCGACCGGAGGTAAAACGCATAGCTATTGCTAATCCGGAACACGCTCCATATGGGATGGCTGCCATGCAAGCTTTTCAATCGGCAAATATCTGGGACGTGGTGCGGCCTAAACTTGTAATGGCTGAAAACGCCAGCCAAACGCTCCAGTATGCCAAAACGGGAAATGTGGATGTGGCTATTGTTCCCTTATCTTTAGTTGTACAAAATACTAATGCTCACTGGGTGCTGATTCCGGAGAATTTTCACCAGCCTATAGAACAGACCTCAGGTATAATAAGGGGTACCCCTCACGAGAAAGAAGCATATCAGTTTATTGCCCTGATCAATAGCCATAAGGGAAGAGATATTATGCGAAAATATGGATTTATTCTACCCGGTGAGGAATTGCCCAGATGAACTGGCAGGCACTTCTTCTATCCCTGCAGGTAACGGCGGTTGCCTCGGTATTGATATTTGTGTTTGGCCTGGCCCTGGCGTTATTATTTGCTCGTAAACACTTTCCAGGCCGGCTAATAGCAGAAACGATAGTAACCCTTCCCATGGTCCTTCCCCCGACCGTGGTAGGATATTACCTGCTCATGTTCCTGGGGCAGGGAGGTCCTATAGTGAGATGGCTAGGAATGCATGTCCTTTTCACCTGGCAAGCGGCGGCTGTTGCTTCAGCAGTGGCGGGTCTGCCATTGATGGTGCTTTCAGCGCGAGCGGCTATCGCTAACGTAGATCCAGCGCTTGAAAATGCAGCCCGTGGTCTGGGGTCTTCTGAAGCTGGTGTATTCTTCCGTGTCACTCTGCCACTGGCCCGCAGGGGGGTTCTGGTTGGACTTCTTCTGGGTAGCGCCCGTGCGTTAGGTGAATTTGGCGCTACTCTGATGGTAGCCGGCAACATACCCGGCCGCACCCAGACAATGCCTCTGGCTATATATGATGCGGTTCAAACCGGCCGGTATGACCTGGCCAACCAGATGGTTCTTCTGATGACGGCGCTGGCCTTCATGGGGTTGTGGTGGGTGCGGCGTATCGAGCAGCCTAAACGGACTCAATTACCGACCCCCGGTAATGTGAAAGAACAGAGGTCATAGCTATGGGGGCAAATTCACCCGTTGAAAAAACACGGTTGACCGTAGATGTTGAGTTGCATCGTGGGCTGTTCCGCCTAGGGATCAACTTTCAAGCGGGCGCCGAAATACTAATTCTCTTTGGGCCTTCCGGAGCTGGAAAAACAACCCTGTTAAATATGATAGCTGGATTGGTTAAGCCAGATGCTGGAGAAATTATTTTCGATGGAGTCACCTTTTTTCGAAAACACCGCCCAGGCACAAATAAAAACCTGGCAGCAAGGAAGCGCCGTATAGGGTATGTGTTTCAGGATTATGCATTGTTCCCACACCTGACAGCCCTGGAAAATGTGGCCTACCCTCTATGGAGGCAAAAGGATGCCAACTCGAAGGCGACGACGTTATTGAAGAAGTTAGGAATAGCCCAACTGGGCAGCCGCTATCCCCATGAGCTATCCGGAGGACAAAAGCAACGTGTAGCGATAGCCCGTGCTTTGGCCCCCGACCCACAGTTGCTGCTGCTGGACGAGCCCTTTTCCGCTTTAGACTTATCATTGCGGGAGCGCTTGCAGAATGATTTATCCACCCTGCAAAGCGAGTCGGGGTTAGTGGTTATCTGTGTGACCCATAACCTCGAAGACGCATTTACTCTGGGTGATAGGTTGGCGGTAATCCAGAATGGAAACCTGGACCAAATTGGACAGGTAGAAGAGGTGTTCAACAGCCCTGTGAACCATCAAGTGGCGTCAACCCTCGGTATTCAGAATCTCTTTCAGGCTCGGGTAGTTGATTCCAGGCCAAACGGTATTGTACTTGAGTGGGATGGTTTATATATTGAAGCCCCTTTCCAGCCCATAAAAGTAGGAGAACTGGTGACAGCATACATCCGTGCCGAGGACATCAAAGTGCTTTATCCTGATATGCAACTGAACAAGGCAGTCAGTCGTAACCAGGTTGCGGGAAAAATCGTAAGCCGGGAATCCAGATCAAATTCTTTTAGCCTGCGAATCCATCTTGCCAATGGCCATGAAATGCAGGTGCGTTTCCCTGTGTATTCATATGGCTCTTTACCTCTCAGCCCGGGCAACGATATAACGCTATCGTTACGGCGGGATAAGCTGGTCATTTTGGCCCCGGATAAGGGGAAGATATTAAAATAAAACAAATGTCTGGACATGGCCCGGGATGATGGCGCGGCCATGAGCAGCTTTAGCGTTATAAGCTCTATGAAGTACAGGAGGCCAGGTCCATCACGGGTGCTAAAGAAACCATAGCCAGGCGCTTAATTATGAAATTTGCAATAGCCCGGTTTTCCTGGAAACGAAATTGAGGTATATCCAAGGGTAGTTGCTGGTCCGAAACTACAGCTTCGATATTCTGAAGCCCATTAAGGATATTGGAACTGATGGGAGAACGCACCACCTCTATTTTCGGGAATTGGGAGTGTTTGTAACCCTCCACCAGAATTAAGTCAATCTGAGTTTCCAGCATGGAAATAATTTGTTCCAGAGGGGTCTCTTCTGGAGGTTGTTGCATAATGCATAATTTCTCTTTAGACGAGACAGCAATAATATCAGCGCCAGCTTGAGAGAATCTCCAGCTATCCTTGCCCTTTGTGTCCATATCGAATCCATGGGGTGTATGTTTAATCACAGCTACACGAAAGCCCTTTGCCTTTAGCTCCGGTATTATGTTCTCAATCAACGTGGTTTTTCCAACTCCAGACCTGCCTATAAACGAAATGACTGAACGCATCTTACACTCTCCCTTTCATAGATAAAACAATAGCTCCCTTTTCGAGCCGGCTTGTCGGACAAATCTCTTGGTCTGTACTCCAAAACTCGGTTGTGCATTCATGACAGTTATTTTTGGCCAAATGGATATGTAGCTGGTTGTGGCTGGCAGTCAGGTTGAGAAGGTCAATGGTTGGTGAAAGAGATATGGCTTGAAAAAGGCAAGCCTCCTGGCAAATTTTACACCCTACACAAATGTCTGGCCGAAAATAGATATCAACCCCGTCAGTGTTTTCTACTCGTCCTAAAGCTCCGGTAGGGCAAAGAGTAGTGCAGACGGGACAGCCAACACAGCTACTATTAATCGCTATGTTGGCCAGTGGCATATTTTCTGCGGTAACACAAGTTGGTATATGATCGGGGAATGCCCGCAGCAGCTTCAAAAGATAGCCTCGTTTAGCTCCTACAAACTGCGCCCAAGTATTAGTTTGACTGCTGTTACTGAACTCAGGCAAGAAAACTTCTACTGATTGGATAGCTTCAACTCTTAATGTGCGGAACAAATCTCGACGGGAAAGCCGATGCTGCATAGATTGCAATTTACAGGGTTTGCCAGCCTTATTCACCCGAATGCAGCTTTCTTCCTTGCCTATCATCGCAGCCAGTTTACTACCGAAAAACAGGATAAAGTTCAGGTGAGACAGGCATTTTTCGTATGAGCAACCACTGCATTCTGGCCATTGTATTTCAACCTGGCTCGCTCCGAAGACAAAGGGGGCCAAAAGTAGATTTTCAGTTAATCTGCCAAGACAGGGCAAAACGATGATGCTATTTGCAGTTTGATCACATCGGGAACAACTAAATACTATAGAGCGACTTTCATTAGCATTCAGGAGTCGTTCAATCTCTTGAGCTATGAGAAAATCCCCGCGACTGCGGCTCCAGAAAACTCCATTCGGGCAGCGGGATATACAAATACCACAGCCGGAACACTTATCTGTATTAATGTGTAAAGTTTTATCCCAGGATATGGCTCCGCCCGGGCAGCCTTGCACACAAGCTTGACATGTGGAGCGAGGGAAACGGACCCTGGAACATAAATGAGGCTCGTAAATAATGCCACTACTACATAGTTTCTCCATGGAGTCAGGTAGATTCAGGAAAAACATACGAGCCCTATATTCCTATGCGATAGTCTGTGCACAAATTGTGGAAGCCTCGCGAGCTATGAATCCCCTGGTTATCCGGGCAAGGTTCAGGTAGTAAGGTGTGTTAGCATGCTCCAGGATGAGGTCGGAAAAACGAGATACCCATTTAGATAAATGGTCTATCACGAAAGAATCACCTATGAGTTGGAAGCGTTTTGCTTCATCTTGATTGTTCTGTTGCCAGGCGGCTAACCCCTGGGCACAAAGAAAACCCATAAACTCCATTTCGGTACAGATATGGTCTGGTAAATCCTTGAACTCTCTTGATACCTGAACACCTGCCTCTGCATATCGTTGTAACACATCCATAGTGGATTTGCCCATTATCTCCCCGTCCACATACATGGATTCATAGGTATATACATCCGCTTTAACCGGGCCGCGAAATAACCTGGTGTACTCTATAGCCAAATTTACCGAATTGTTATTGTAGTTAAAAAATGTCTCTAATTCCTTTAACTCCCGGGAGAAAATGTCTTTTTCAATAGTATTTAAGGCTTGTCTCGCTACCATTATGAAATCTTCAACCTGTAAAACCTGCTCAGGTTGGCCATAAGCGAGGGAGAGGAGTTTATAAATCTCGCCTCTTGCCACTAGCGAATCTATTCTTTCTTCCATTATGCTATCCTTTGAGTAGATAGAATACCTGTGGCTCAGTGCCAAAGTCAGGCCTTAAGACAGTGCTATTGCGGTTAGCCAATAGCTCTTTTAGTTTGCCATTGGGGTCGTCCAGGTCTCCGAATATCCTGGCCTCCGCAGGGCAGGACGTTACGCAAGCTGGGGGCTGCCCTTTGTCCACCAGGTGGGCGCAGAAGGTGCACTTATCAACTTTGCCTTTGGGGGGTGTAGAGCGAATATTGCCAGGTGGTACGGCGGTGGGATTGTTGTATTGGGCAGTTTCCTCTAGCTGGATAAGCGATCTCTGGCTATAGGGGCAGGTAGCCATACAGTAGCGACAACCAATACATTTTTCCCAGTCTACCAAAACGATACCGTCCGGGCGCTGATAAGTGGCGCCAGTAGGGCACGCTGCAACGCATGGGGGGTTATCGCACTGATTACAGAGTACTGGGTAGATGTCTACTCTAGGATTGGGATACTTCCCACCTTTAAATAGAGGCACTACCCTGGTTCTAAAGTTCATTTGTCTGCCCTTGAAGCTCTCCGGTGTTGAGCTAGGCACATTATTTTCTATCTTGCAAGCGATTACACAGGCTTGACAGGCCACACACCGGTCAAGGTCAACAATCATGCCATATCGCGCCATATTGTTACCTCCTTATGCCTTAGAAATATTCACCCTGGTATTAAAGTAAGCTGACATGCCAGTTATATGCTCATACATCACACCGGTTATCTCATTGGGGTTAGAACCCTTGTCCTTAGCCCACTTACCATAGGACCAGTGTCCCTGCCCATAACATATGGCAATTACCCCTGGATGGATACCCTCGGAAAGTTTAGCAGTAACTTTTATCTTGCCCACCTCGGACTCTACATTGATAGCATCACCATCGGCTATGCCGTATTTTTTGGCTGTCTCGGGATTAATCTCGGCGAAGTTTGTCCATCCCGTCCCATAAAGCGGGTTCAGGTACATCTCCTGGGCCCAGGGGGAATTAGCGCTCCTGCCTTCTTGACTGAGTTGGTTTTTGTAGGTAATAAGCGACAGGGGGAATTTGCTGGCATCGCCGATAAAGGTTGGCTCTTCATAGTGAGGTACATACACAAGGTCGCCTTTGGCTTTTATATAATAGGTGGCCAGGTTTGCATCAGTAACCTTTTTATCTGTAAACAGCTTTTTAAGATTCCCTGAGTAAAACTCAAATTTCTTGGATGGGGTGGCAAACTCCCACTTAAAGCTATAAGGGCCGACATTTACGGTACCTTTCTCCTTGAATTCGTCCCAGCCACCAGTTAGATTCTTCCAGGAGTTTTGAGTTCGAACCTTGGTATAACCCTCCGCTGTATCCCCGAAGGCGCCACCAATACCGTCAAAAGATTTTTTAATGCTTGGATAGGACTCGCCTAGCTTTTTCCCCAGGAGTATGGCAAGTTCCACTTCACTTTTGGTGTCAAATAAGGGATCTACTACCGGCTGGAAAAGCGTAACGCCCGCATAAAGGTTGGAGCCGCCTGCGGGGCCACCGGCGGACCATTTTTCCATGTATGTTTTGGCGGGCAGAACTATATCTGAATAGACACTCCACTCGCTGATATGCGTAGTATGATGTATCACAAAGGGGATTTTCTTTAGAGCTTCTTCCCACCGCTTGCTACCAGGAGACGAAAAGGCAAAGTTGTTCCAGAACCCCAGTGCAATCTCGACCGGGTAAGGGAAGTCTTTCAGAATATTATCAGCAGCATTGTTAGTGATAACATCGGCATAGGGATACTTTATAGTACCTTTTTCATCTATTCGAGGTTTCTTGCTGCCGGCAGTAGCTGCATCGTCCAAAGCTATTTCAATAGGCTCGGGAGCAAAGCTGACACTGGGGGAATTGTTTATACCCCCCTTAACATCTACACTACCGACAAGACCGTTCAGCGCATAAATAGCATAAATATTATATGTTCCGTTACCGGGCCACGCTCCGGCGCCTCGACCCCTGGTTGTAACTGCTGGTTTTGTGGTAGCAAACTCCTGGGCTATGCGTTTGATAGTAGCTTCGGGGACGCCGGTCTTTACAGCAGCCTCTTTTGGCGAAAAGTCCTTGAGGAAAAGATTCCACCATTTAGCCAGGCCCAGTGTATAGGCATCAACCCAATCTTCCTCAGCTACAGTTTGGCCGGTTACGAATTTCTTGGCCTTGTCTTTAAAGTCGCCAACAAATTTCCGGTCCCAAAGCCCTGCGGTAAGGATTTCATGGGCAATACCCAGAGCCAGAGCGCCATCCGTACCCGGGTTTACGGGTATCCATTCGTCTGCCTTGGCAGCGGTAACCGAAAGCCGGGGGTCAACCACTACTGTTCGTGGTCTTACCGCCCGACCTCTCCTACCCTTGGGGTACGATGCCAGGGTAGCTGTAGTAGGCCGTTGGCTTTCCAAAAAAGGAGTGCCGAATGCTAGAATATAGTTGGTGTCCTCATAATCATAGGCGCTATAGCCGTAACTGCCCCTGGCATACCAGTTACCGGATTTATCGGTTTCTGAACACAGCGCACTGTGTGAAATTGAGTTGGGGCTACCATAGGCTTTGGCTAACCTGCCATAAAAAATATCGGCATCCAGTGGGGTATAACGCCCACGAAACAGGGCGAATCTTTCCGGTGTTCCCTTATCCCTTAGCTCTTTCATTTTGGTAGCGATGGTAGCAATAGCCTCTTCCCAGCTTATCTCCACCCATTTAGGGTCTTCATCCCGGCCCTTTTTGGGATTGGTCCGCTTAAGGGGTTTTTTCACCCGATCGGGATCATACAAAATTTGCAAGTTTAGCCGGCCACGAGGACAGAGCTTGCCCTGGGTCCATTTGGAGTTGGGATTGCCTTCTATTCTTACAGCCTTCCCATTCACTACCCTCACCATCAGGGGACACCATCCCACACACCCGTTGCATCCAGAGGCGACCAGTTTCTCCTGGCTGCCAGGTTGCACCTGGGTCGGTGGGATTAAAGCCTGAAAATCCAGACTGGGAATAAGTATAGCTCCAGCAACAGTAGCCCCCGACGCTTTAATGAAGTCCCGTCTTGAGAAGATTGTCATCTGTTACCTCCCTACCTTGGCCTGGCTCCACTCATCACCATAGAAGGGTTTGGCACTCCCCTCTTTGTGGCAGCTAAGGCAGGCTCTTTGGTCAGCCAGGTTAGACACCTGGGATAGTGGGTCGTTGTATGTTTCCACGGCCTTTGCATGGCAAGTTTCGCACTTTAACTTCAGGTCGTTAGTATGTATATCGTGAAACCGCTCTCCGATTTTTAAGCCTACAGGCAAAATCGGCTTGGGCGTTGGCGCTGGAGGGGGAGGCAACGGTGGCGTCGGACGAGGTGTAGTAGCTACGGGGGTAGGCGCTGGTGTGGGGGTAGCTATTGGGTTCGCTACTGCTGCCTGCGTAGGTGTCGTGACGGGAGCGGGGGTAGGGGTGGTCTTTGGGGCACGCTCACAAGCTATAGCACCCGCAATTAGTAGAATCATAGCTATTGAGCACGCTAATATAACCCAGGAACCTTTTAATCGCATTATATATCCTCCTTGTTATATTTTGCACAAGGCCAAAAACTAAACATATAGACAAAGGAACAACCTCAATAATTATGCCATTCATCGTTTTTACCAGTATCCCGATATTATGTGATTTTTATCATTACTTAATCCTAAACAACCCAATATCTATCCTGCTTTTTGATGTAGGCAATATTAAATTGGGTGTTGTAATCCTGAATCTATGACAGGCATTATGTGACAATATTCCATCACATCATAACTAAGCCATATTGCCATATGATACTGTCAAAAGTGGGGATGAGCAGTAGTAAGAACTTAGGTAGACATATGGAGTATCAGACAGGTTGAATAGGAGATGATAAAGTCCTTGAATGTTGAAATAGTGGGGTATTATAGCTAGTTTGGGATCACCCTGGATAGTAAAATAATACGTGATGCTTAAGAATTTGTATCTACATAACCCTTGCGTATTGCGTAAGCCATAAGTTGTTGCCTGTTCTCGAGATCGAGTTTTCTCATTATATTGGCCCGATGGGACTGGATAGTATAAATACTGATGTTGAGAGCATCGGCTACCTCCTGGTTGGTGAGACCCTTAGCAATTAGCCGCAATACATCTGTTTCCCGAGCCGTGAGACCCTCTTGACCGGCTTTTAAGGCTATGTCTTTGTAGAGGGAATATTCATTTACCATGTGAGACGTCACAGCCGACGAGACAAAGACACCACCTTGATACACAGAGCGTATTGCACCGATAAGCTCAACCGAAGATGCCCCTTTAAGGATATATCCTGATGCTCCTGCGACTAACATCCGGAAAAAATACTCTACATTCTCATGGACGGTAAGTCCCAGAACCTTCACTCCAAGGCCCATATCGTTGATAGCACGGGTCGCCTCAATGCCATTCATCCCGGGCATAGTTATATCCATTAGAACAATGTCAGGGCGTTGTTTTTTGACCATAGCCAGGGCGATAGAGCCATTGGGCGCCTCCCCTATTACCTCTAAGCCAGGTTGAGTGGATAGCATCTGGCGCAAACCTTCCCGTACCAGGGCATGGTCATCTACCAGTAATAGTCGGATTTTCTCGCCTGTCATTTTTATCCTCCGTGAACATTGGGATCGAAAATGAAACACTTGTGCCTTGACCTACAATAGATTGGACATATAGCACTCCTCCTAGCAGAGAGGCACGTTCCCGCATCCCTTGAAGTCCAAGGCCACCGGCTATCGAAGGGGTTACAGGCTCGCACTGCGTTACCTGAAAACCCTTACCATCATCACCGATATTACCATGAAATACGCCGTTATCCAGGCGTAGTGATATTGTGGTTAAACTTGCATGAGCATGTTTAGCAATGTTGTTAATAGCTTCCTGGGCAATGCGGTAGGCCGTGGTCTCCAGTGTAAAAGGTAGTGAACTCGGCAGACCCGTTGTGGCAAGGCTAACTTTGCACTGAAGGGGATGTAACCGGGTTTCAGCGTAGGAACGGAGAGCAGGTACTAATCCCAAATCATCCAGTACACTGGGGCGCAGATCTCCTATTAATTTGCGTGTCTCCATTAGTGAACCCTGAACCACTTGCTTTGCCCTGAGGATAATTTGTTTTTCAGTATTACCGGACTCAGCTAGCTTGTTCTCTACGGTTTCTAAACTTAATATTACAGAGGTGAGTTGTTGGGCCAGTTCGTCATGTAACTCCCTGGCGATTCGCCTTCTCTCCTCCTCCTGAGAAGAAATCACCTTCTTCAAAAGGTCCCGGCGTGCCTTCTCATTTTTTGTCAGGGCCTCTGTCATAGTATTAAATGCCTTCTCTAGCTGACCTACTTCGTCTTTACCTGGGGAAGTTATTCGTTGAGACAAATTGCCTGAAGCCACCGATTGAACAGCCTGCAACAATTGTCTGAGCGGGCGGGTTAAGTAATCAGCCAGTAAGTAGGATATAGCGAAACCCAGGATTGCGCTGAGTGCTGCCATGATACTTAGGCTCTTCGTATCCCTCAATACCATTGCCTCTATAGTTAGGTCGGACATGCCAACCCTTACTATTCCGGCTTTGCTCTGCAGAATGGGGACACTTATATCCCTGACAAGCCCTTCCTCTGTCCACAAACGGCGTAGTTGGCTGTCCCGGGCAGGTTGGGGCATATTGGCTGCCAGGAGTCCATGGGGGATGGCATCACTGCCAAATGTACTTACCCGGACTGCTCCTTCGGGGTTTATTATCAAGATGTAACGTATATCAGCGTCGCTGACTTTAGTTCTGTTAACCAACTCATAGAGTGCATAGAGATCATCAGTAAGCAAAGGGTCTATGCTATTCGATGCCAGATTCCTGGCAATGGCTTCGCCACGCCTTTCCAGTTCAGTACCCAGGATCCGACGGATGTCATTGCGTGCATAGGTTACGGCAATAACGCCTAATAGCAGGATAACCCCGGCAAGGAGAAGAGCAACTTTCATTCGAAAGGGGAGGGAGTTTAGAGACAAGGTAGTCTCCTATTTAAGACCTGTTACCCGTATCATATCCTCTATAGCATCGTAAGCTGATACATCAGGTTTGGCAAAAGTATCAATCCCCAAGTGCTTAAGTATTTCCATACCCTCAGACTCATTACTCATCCCTAAAAGAATAGATTTAAATTTCTGACGCAGTTCAGGCGACACATTGGGATTGACCACAATAGGATTAATACCGTATGGTGGAGACTTCCATATCACTTTCGTCCTGGCAGCCAGGGCGGGATCACTCTTAATAACAAAGTCATAAGCCAGGCTATCTACGGCGGCGCCATCTATCAAACCATCTGCTACCGCCCGTATTGATTTGTCATGGCTGTAGGTGAAGATCGTACTCTTAAAAAACTTTTCAGGAGTTTCACCCATCTGTGAGAGAGTATATACAGGGACGATTCGGCCAGTGTTGGAAAGAGTGTCAGTGAAGGCGAAGGTCTTCTGGCGCAGGTCCTCCCAACTGGCAACATTACTACGAGAGGCCACAATCAAGTAGGATTGGTAGGTTTTTTGCCCGTTTACTACGGGTATAACCAGGGCTTCCATACCAAATTCCCAGCGTCCCACTACAAAAGCGCCGCTGCACACTAAAGCCAAAGAGACATCTCCGGCCCGCACCAGGGCATTCATCTCCGTATAGTTCTTACCTTGAACCAACTCTACTGGCCTACCTAAACGTTCACCCATGTAGGCGGCCAGCGTTTCATAGCTCTTGAGGGTTGCCTGTGGGGAAAGCACGGGAGCAACACCAAAACGCAACTTAGTCTTGTTAGCTTGATTGGAAGATGGAGGGTGTGCCGGGACTGGTTGCGATAAGGAAAGGTTCACATCCGCCCTTAGATACGAACGCTCATTTTCGGCAATAAACCATACAACCCCCACGAGGGAGGCAATAATCACGGCCAATAGAATGATATTGAATGTTCGCATTTACTGGCTCATAATGTAAAATACTGGAACTTAAACTTTTAATCTTCCTTATAATACGGAAATTAAGCCTGGTATGCAAACGGAACATATTCTTTGACGCTCTAACACACTTTTGCTATAATTACTCTGTTTTCAGCAGATTTACTATTTAAGTTTTTTGTCCAATTTGGTCCGAAGGCCAATATTTCTTTTATCAGCATGAAGGTTTTTCACATTTGTTAGAAGAATTCCGCGAGCAATTTAATCAGCGGCACCAGTATAGCCGGGACTGGAAAGCCCGTAATAACAGTCAAGTCATCGGCTATCTCTGCACCTATTTCCCGGAGGAAATCATATATGCCGCTGGCCTTCTTCCCGTCCGTCTCCTGGGTGGGCATGAACCGCAGGATGTAGCTGAACGCCATATCCCCACGATGTACTGCCCCTTTTCGCGGGATGTTCTTGCTCAGGGACTGTTGGGTAGATATAAATATCTTGATGGATTAGTAGATGCTTTCACCTGTGTTCATATGCGTAATGTTTTCGGAAGCTGGACGCTGAATATCCCGCTTAAGTATGAATACTATCTATTTACCCCGGTGAATGTTCGTAACCCCCGTGCAAAAACCTATTGGGCTATTCAATTAGGTAAATTCCAGAAATCGCTGGAAGAATTTACCGGCCATCCTATTTCAGAAGCAGCCCTGGATTCGGCCATACAGGTTTATAACCACAGCCGGAACCTTCTTAGGCAAATATATGAAATGAGGAAATCAGAAGCTCCACCAGTTACCGGCGCCGAATGTATGGAAATGGTTGTTTCCAGCCAGGTAATGGATAAGAAGGAGCACAACCAGCTACTTGAAAAAGCATTGGTAGAGGTAAATAGTAGAAAAGACAACCGTCAAACAGGGGTAAGATTAATGCTGATTGGCAGCGAAAATGACGATACCGAGTTCGTTCGCATGATAGAATCGCTGGGGTCTACCGTTGTTATCGACGACCACTGTACAGGCAGCCGCTATTTCTGGAATGAGATTGTTCCCGGCAAGGACCGGCTTTTGTCTATTTCCTCCCGGTATATGGACCGGCCGCCGTGCCCTCAAAAGGATGTGGAAGACATCCGTTTTCGTTTCCTGCACATCAAGCAATTAGCTCAGGATTACAATGTTCAAGGGGCTATCCTGGTTCAGCAAAAATTCTGCTCGCCCCATGAGCTTGATTTTCCAGCTTTAAAAGCATTCCTGCAGGATGAGATGAACATACCCAGTTTGTTTTTGGAAGTGGACGTTACTATTCCGTTAGGACAGTTCCGAACTCGTGTTGAAGCCTTTCTGGAAATGCTCCAGTTGCAGTTGGTATAATTGATGCTATGCAATTTCCTCTCCCTTGAGGGGAGAGGATTAAGGTGAGGGTGAATAGTTATTAAGAATTAAATCCCTCTTAATCTCCCTTTTCCATAGGGAGAGGATTTTCTCCCCCTTTCACAAAAGGGGGAAACAGGGGGATTTTCCAATAGAATCACTGGAATAAAATTAATAGGTTAGTATGATTAAGTTACATCAAACAAAACAGCTACAGATGTGGCAAAAAGCCAAAGAGTTAAGGCTTAAGTATTTCAAAGAAGTACAGACTGCCAAGGAGCAGGGCAAGACCCTGGTCCTGGTGGATAGCGGCAGTTTCATAGAGTTGCCCGCCGGGCTGGGAGGGTATGCCTGTCTGGAAGGCCATCCCTACGGGGCTACCGTGGGGATGGACCTGGACTTTGCCAGGGAATGCGCTGAAGCAACCGAGGCCCGCGGCTACGCGCGGGACCTTTGCGTTTACACCCGTAACTTCTGGGGCTCCATGTTCCTCAACCGGTACTATTTTGGAGGCGAGTTCCCCAAACCGGATTTCACTATCAAAAGGAGCCTGTGCGATACGGAAAGCAAATGGCTACAGGTGTGCTGCGAGCATTTCCATATCCCCAGCTTTTATATAGATTTCCCTCTTTACCCCGATAGCCGCACCGATAAGGAAGATATTGATTATCTGGCTACCCAGATGAATGACTGCATCGAATGGATGGAAAAGATTACCCACAAGGAATACGACGACGAACAATTGGTGCGAGCCGCCAGGAATGAGTTCCGCACAACTTCGCTGTGGGCTGAAATCTGCTCTCTTAATAAGGCTATTCCGGCTCCCCTGGACCAGAAAACCATTTACACCCTTTACTTTCCTACAGTGGTCTCCCGTTATCAGGATGAGACAGTGCATTTTTATGAGGAACTACTGGCCGAGGTCAAGGACAGAGTAGCCAATAACATCGCAGCGCTGGCCACAGAACGCTGCCGGTTGTGGGACGATGGCATCCCCCCCTGGTATTTCCTCCGCCTCTACAGATACCTGGAAAGCTATGGCGCTGTAGTGCTGGGTTCTATTTATACTTACACCCTCCACGGCGCCTGGGCAGACCAGACCGACGGCTCCTGGGGCCGTGCCATGACGCCGGAGGAACGCGGTATGCCAATGAAGACCCGTGAGGATGCTTTGCGTGCGTTATCCCTGTGGTACCTGGAAAAACCCATCTACCAGGGAATGTGCTTGCCTGTCTCGAAAAATAAGCAGCTTTTACGCATAATAAAGGAGTGGCATATAGACGGTACGATGATGCACCTTAACCGGGGGTGTGAGGGACTTGTCCTGGGGCAGATGGAAAACCGGCTGGCCTTGCTAAAAGAGCATAATCCAGTTACCATTTATGAGGGTAACTCTGCTGACAAGCGGGAGTTCGATGAAAGTCAGGTGATGGACCGGCTGGATGCTTTTATGGAAAGCCTGGGTATGAAGAAGCTGGACTCATAGTCAATTAAGAATTATTTTAGGAGAACAGGATGCTAGAAAAGTTCCGTGAGATTTCCCAAAACCGGCATGAGTATGCTCTCGA
>Ga0209514_10005312_pt1 | contig 16593 bp, 17 predicted proteins | sample Subgrocontami58m_FD_187452 | JGI IMG/M metagenome (GOLD analysis project Ga0209514, IMG submission 187452) | Subsurface groundwater microbial communities from S. Glens Falls, New York, USA - GMW37 contaminated, 5.8 m (SPAdes) (version 3) | ecosystem: Environmental > Aquatic > Deep subsurface >...
GATGGTGAAGTACGGCAGGTGATAGTTCTCGCAGATTTTTTTCACGAGCGCCGGAATCGCGCGCGGGTCGGCGATGCGCTCGCCGAGGAAGAGATGTATCACGGTGCCGCCGGTGTATTTGGTCTGGAGATTATCCTGGATATTGAGCGCCTCGATGATGTCGTCGGTGTATTGCACGGGCAGGTGCGAAGAGTTCGTGTAGAACGGCTGGGCGCCCGCGCGCGATTCCGCTTCGTTGGCGACGATGATGTCCGGGAACTGCCGGCGGTCCTTCTGCGGGAAGCGATACGTGACGCCTTCGCCCGGCGTCGCTTCGAGGTTGTAGAGATTGCCGGTTTCCTTCTGGTATTCGACGAGGCGGTTGCGCATGAAGTCGAGTGTCTCGGCGGCGAATGCCTGGCCCGCTTCAGAGCCGATATTTTCTCCGATGAGATTCTGCGCCGCTTCATTCATGCCGAGGAGTCCGATGGTCGAGAAGTGGTTCTCCCAATACGCGCCGTAGGCTTCCTTGATTTTGCGCAGGTAGAATTTCGTGTACGGATAGAGGTTCGCATCCGTGAATTTCTCCAGCATTTTGCGCTTTATTTCAAGGCTTTCTTTGGCGATATCCATCTTCTCGGCGAGTTGGGCGTAAAAGGCCTCTTTTGCCTTCTTTTCGTTGCCGCCGCCCTTTTGTTTGGCGATATAGCCCAGCCGCGGCATGTTTATGGTCACGACGCCGATCGAACCGGTCAAGGCATTGGCTCCGAAGAGACCGCCGCCGCGGCGATCCAAGGCGCCCAAGTCCAGCCGCAGGCGGCAGCACATCGAGCGCGTGTCCTCCGGCTTCATGTCGGAGTTGAGGAAGTTGCTGAAATACGGAATGCCGTACTTCGCGGTGATCTCCCAGAGGCCCGCGAGGTTCGGATTTTCCCAATCGAAGTCGCGCGTCACGTTGACGGTCGGAATCGGGAACGTGAACACGCGGCCGGCGGCGTCTCCCTCGCCCATCACTTCGAAGAACGCGCGGTTGAGCATGTCCATTTCTTTTTGGAACTCGCCGTACGTCTCTTTCTGCGGCTTGCCGCCGATCAGAACCGGCTGGTCCTTGAAGTTCGGCGATGGCGTCAGGTCAAGCGTGATGTTTGAGAACGGCGTCTGGAATCCGACGCGCGTCGGCACGTTCATGTTGAAGATGAATTCCTGAACGCACTGCTTTACTTCCCTCTGTGTGAGGCCGTCGTAGCGGACGAACGGCGCAAGCAGTGTATCGAAGTTCGAGAACGCGATGGCGCCGGCCGCTTCGCCCTGAAGCGTGTACATGAAGTTGACCATTTGTCCGAGCGCGGTGCGCAAATGTTTCGCCGGACCCGATTCAACTTTGTCCGCGACGCCGCGGAATCCTTCCGTGAGCAGATCCTGCAAATCCCAGCCGACGCAGTAGACGGAAAGCGTGCCGAGGTCGTGGATGTGCAAGTCGCCGCGCTCATAGGCGCTCCGGATATTCTGCGGATACACTTTGCTCAACCAATACGTCTTACTCACTTCGGAGAAAATATAATTATTCATCCCCTGGAGCGAGTAGCCCATGTTGCTGTTCTCTTTCACCTGCCAATCGAGCTCGCTCAAATAGTTGTCCACCAATCCAAGCGAGGAGGCGGTCACGAACGCGCGCATCTCGGCGTGCTTTTCGCGGTAGAGAATGTAGGCTTTTGCCGTCGCGGGGAATTTTTTGAAAACCAATTGCTGTTCCACTATGTCCTGTACCGCCTCAACCGTCGGTTTGAATGAGGTGTTGAGCGCGACTTCCCGCTCGAGCGCGTGTATGACGCCCTCGGTCACGAGCTCTGGCGCTCCATCGCGGTATTCACCAGAAGCCCGCATCGCTTTTTCTATCGCGGCGGAAATTTTCTGTGCATTAAATGGGGCTTCTGTGCCGTCCCTCTTAACAATGGACGCAAGCGGGGCGGATTTCTTCTTTGACATGGGGAACAGTGTTATTATTTATAAGTATCTATATAATACGTATAGACCATCATCTATGAGTAAGAAAAAACTGGGGATAAGGGATGCGAAAACAAAACCGTCGCACGGTAAAGAGGAGCAGACCTACAAACGGCCCGCGTGGGTAACGAGCGGCGAGGAAGAGCTCTGCTCCGACTGCTTCAAAGTGGTCGGCGACCGGAACCGCTACACCATGGTTTGCATGCTTGGTAAAGCCTCCGCAGGCATGACGGTCAGCGAGCTGACCGAGCACATACGTCTGCGCCAGCCGACGGTCTCCCATCACCTCAACGTCCTTCGCTCCGTTAACGCGGTGGAGAGCGAAGAGCGCGGGAGGGAACGCATTTATAAGCTCAACCGCGATGCGCACTGCTTCGAAGAGTGCAAGATTCCGTATTAACCGCGTTACGTAACAATCTCATGGCTCAATATATAGTAGAAGAGTCTCCGGTCTCTCACTTTTTGTTCGCCGATACTCGCAGCGCGTGGATTTGGCTCATCGTGCGTTTGTATTTGGGATACGAGTGGTTCGTCGCCGGCTGGGACAAAATCCAAAACCCCGCGTGGGTGGGGAGTAATGCCGGCGCGGCATTGAATGGCTTCGTGCAAGGCGCGCTCGCGAAGACCGGCGGGCCGCATCCGGACGTGCAGTGGTGGTATGCGTCGTTTCTAGAAAGCGTAGTCCTGCCGAATCTCACGCTCTGGTCAAATCTCGTCGCGTGGGGAGAGGTGCTCATCGGCGTCGCGCTCATCATCGGCTTCCTCGTCGGCATCTCGACCTTCTTCGGTATGTTCATGAACTTCAACTTCATGCTCGCGGGCACTGTGTCCATCAATCCCATCTGGTTTGTGATCGGCATCGCGCTCGTGCTCTCGTGGCGCGTCGCCGGTTACTGGGGACTCGACCGCTACCTGCTCCCGCTTCTCCATCGGACACTGCGGCCGAGAAACGTCTCTCAGTAATTATTCCGCCGATAGTTCACACTGATACGCCGGAGCGATGCTCCGGCGTATTTGGTATACTGCTCGTATGGCACAAATACTCACGACCGAAGAATTAAAAAAGAAAATCGATAACCGTTCGGACGATTTCTATCTCATCGACGTCCTGCCGCTCGAGAGCTATGCGGCACGGCGCATTCCCGGCGCGCTCAATATTCCGAAGGGCGCGGATTTCGTGGAACGCTTTGAATCGCAGACGGAACTGCCGAAAGACACGGAGATCATCGTCTACTGCTCCTCCAATACCTGCACCGCGAGCGTGCAATCGGCCGAGCAGCTCGAGAAGGCTGGCTACACGAACGTATGGCATTACAAAGACGGACTCGCCGGTTGGAAGAACGCCGGATATGAATTCGAGAGCGACATCTAATGCGCTGCTATACTACTGATATGGAAAAAATAAGAATCGAGCAGCATGGGACATGGGGTGCGGTGTGGATGAAACGGCACCTGCGTGCCGTTTCATCCGGTGCCGCAGGCACGCGCCGTTGCTGAGCGAAGCGAGGCAGGCGCGAGGTGGACAGCGGCATGGCTTTTCACCATCGGCTTCCTGCAACTTTCATTTTGGAAAGGCGTTTTGGCCCTTATACTCTGGCCATATTTTCTCGGAGTTCACTTCACCTAGAGCATCTGCCGCATACCGGCTACCGCAAAGCTCGGGCTGAAAAAACCCATATGCTATAGTATTGTGCGTGGTTTTTCTTATTCGGTAACTGAAACGTACTATGAACAGCAACACTTCATGGATCGTGGGCTTTGTTATCGTTATCGTCGTTCTCGCGGGTGCCTGGTACTTCTGGGGCGGCGCTGCTCCGGCCTCTCCCAATACGCAAGCGACCGGTTCGTCGGTACCCGCGCCGAACACTGACACCTCGGCCAGCGCGCCCGTCGCAGTCAGCTACACCGACAGCGGCTTTTCGCCCGCGTCCGTAACCGTTCGAAAAGGACAACGCGTAACGTTCACCAATAACAGCTCGAAGGACATGTGGGTGGCGACCGGCCCGCACCCTGCGCACAGCGGCTACGACAATACCGACCGCTCCACGCACTGCGCCGCCGGTTATGCCGGAGCCGCGCCGTTCGACGAATGCACGGCAGCTCAGGCGGGCGGCACCTTCACCTTCACGTTCGAGAAGACCGGCACCTGGAACTATCACAATCATGCGGTCGCCGCAGACCGAGGCAGTGTGGTTGTTACAGAATAGCTCCCCATGCCTCTCTTCGACCGCGGCGTGCCGCACCTCATACTGCGCATCGGCGTTGCGTTCGCATTCCTCTATCCGCCCTACGCGGCGCTCATAGACCCCTACTCGTGGCTCGCCTACTTCCCCGGCTTCGTGCATTCGTGGGACATCAACCAACTGCTCCTTCTCCACGCATTCGGAATACTCGAGGTCATCATCGCGCTCTGGATACTCTCCGGCTACCGCATCGCGATTCCCGCAACGCTCGCGACCTTGATGGTGCTTGGCATCGTTGTCTTCAATTGGGCGGACCTCGACGTGCTGTTCCGCGACCTCACCATCGCCGCCGCGGCGCTCGCGCTCGCGATTGACGCGTGGCACAAACCGGTTAACAAAACACTCTCACAATCTTAAGATTGTGAGAGTGTTTTTCTGCATGAAAAAAGCTCGTGCAAATAACTCAGGAGTTAACCCCTGAGTTATCGCCAGAGTTTTGGCTGCGGGACAGCGCGACTCTTATGCTAGTGTTTTGCAAAACACTAGCATAAGAACTTCCACGTGGTTCGTTACCGAATAGCTTTTGCAACCGCCTCGACAACTCCCCTCTCGAACGGACCGGGTACTACTCTTTGCGCGGTCGGTTTCTTCACCAGCGCAGCGAGATTTTTCGCCGCTTTGAGCTTCATGTCGTCGGTGATGTGCTTTACTCCGTTATCCAAGGCTCCGCGGAACACGCCCGGAAATACCAGCGAGTTGTTTATTTGGTTCGGGTAGTCGGAACGGCCGGTCCCGATGACGGCCGCGCCGCCCGAGAGCGCCTCCTCCGGTAGTATCTCGGGCTCCGGATTCGCCATAGCAAACACTATCGCCTTCTTGCTCATAATCCGTATGTCGGCGGCCGAGGCTAAGCCCGGGCCGGAGACGCCGATGAGCACATCCGCGCCCCACAGCGCCTCCGGCAGTCCCCCTTTCACGCGGCGCGGATTGGTGCGCTTCGCCAATTCTTTTTTGTGCTTCTCGGGACGCGCGGTGTTGATGATGCCCTTGCTGTCGAGCACGACGACGTCGCGGACGCCGGCTTTGAGGAGCAAGTTCGTTACCGCCGTGCCTGCCGCACCGGCGCCCGATATGACCACCTTCAATTTTTTTAAATCCTTCTTTACTACTTTTGCCGCATTGATGAGCGCGGCAAGGACCGCGATGGCCGTGCCGTGCTGGTCATCGTGCATGACCGGAATATCGAGCCGCGCTTTTACCTGCTCTTCGATGTAAAAACATTTCGGCGCCGCAATATCTTCGAGATTGATGCCGCCAAACACCGGCGCCACCGCGCACACCGCCTCGATTATTTCCTCCGGGTCTTGGGTGTCTAAGACCAGCGGGAACGCCTCGACGTTCGCGAATGTTTTGAAAAGCGCACACTTCCCTTCCATGACCGGGAGCGCGCCGTAGGGTCCGATGTTGCCGAGTCCGAGTACTGCCGAGCCGTCGGAGATGACCGCAACCGTTTTTCCTTTGATGGTGTACTCGCGGGCCTTCGTCGGGTGTTTATGGAGAAGCGAGGAAACGGCGGCGACGCCCGGCGTATATACAAGAGAGAGGTCCGCGCGGCTTTTGACTTCCATCGCGGAGGAAATGACTATCTTCCCGCCGAGCTTTTTGTGGAGCGCGATTGCTTTTGCGCCGATATTTTTTTTAGCCATCCCGATATAGTACCTGAAAAAGAAAAAGCCCGCCGTAGTCAGGCGGGCTTGTGAACAGAGCGGCTCTGAATGTTTTGGACTTTTCGGTCCCAGTCCATCAGGAACCAGAAGATACCGGCTGCGAAGAGGTGCGACACCGACACGATGTAGATACTGCGTCGGATGACGAAATCCAGCATGGCGGCGGGCGAGATACCGATAGCGGCCAAGGTGTTCCACGTCTGCTGCGGCAGCATGAGCCAGTCGGGACCCAACACAGGGAGGAGCAGATACGGGAAGGCGCTTCCCGCGAAGCTGACACCCCACGTCACCCAGAACAGCACGGGACGTTTTTCCACGTGCGTACTGAACGGCTCCACCGCTACGAACAGGATGAGCACGGCTCGCAGAATGAAGTAGACGTAGTCCGCAAACTTCGGCTCCCCGCTCGCGGAGAGGTAGGACGCGAACGGTATGAAGCCGTAGGAACCGGCGACCTTGATGCCGATGGTGATGAGCGCACTGGCGACAAACAGCACCGCCATTGAGGCAACCGAGATGCGGAAGTCGAATTTTGCAAGCGACATGGCCGTTGCTCCCGTTGACTGTCCGCCACTATTGATACCTGTCACACAATCGCCTGTCAAGAAAAGAAAAAGCCCGCCGTAGTCAGGCGGGCCGGGGGCGAAAGATGAGATAGCGGCAGAGCATGTAGTTTTGAGCGCCGAGGATGACGCCAACCGCAACTTTGCCGATAAGCGGGTGCCACAACCATTGCTCTGCCAAGTAGTAGAGAATAAACGGATCGGCCAGGTACGTGTTCCATACCTTCAGAGCGAAGTGAGGAACGGTCTGGAGCGGCAATGCGATGCCCAAGCGGCGATCATCGAAGGTCCACACCTTGTGGAGGGGAAAGTTTACCATCCACACGAGCGTGCCGGCCGCCATGGTCGCATAGACGTACCACACTCCCGAGACGACCAGCGCCGAAAAGATCGCGTAATTCAGCGCGAAGGACATCCCACCGATGATAACGTACCGAATCCACACGTAGGACCAGAGCCATTCCACAAGCCGTCGAAGAAGTTGCATGCATTCTCCTGTCTATCCGAACACATATAACCTCACCTCGGCTCTAAAAGCTACCGCCTCTGCGGGGTATACTCATCCCATGCAGCTGTCAGAAAGCCTCGACGATGTGTTCCGTCTTGCGGATGCGCACAAAAGCGCGCTCGGGAGGCTCAATATCAGGACCGTGCGCGATTTACTCTGGCACTTCCCCTTCCGTTATGAGACCGGGGGCGACGAGACAACGGTCGCGGGGCTCGTGGCGGGACAGGAGGCGTCGCTCGTGGGTACGCTTGAAAAACTGGAGACCAAGAAAAGCTGGAAGCGTCGCATTCCGGTATCGGAAGGGTACCTGCGGGACCAGAGCGGGCGCATAAAAATCCGCTGGTTCAATCAGCCGTATATCGCCAAAATGTATCAGGACGGGGCGCTGGTGAAAGCCACCGGCAAGGTGTCCGGCACGGGAGAAAAAATATATCTCGCCAATCCGGAACTTGAGCGCGTATCTCTTACCGAAACCGGTTTGTTTGCAAAAACCCCGACGCCGCCATTGGCGGGTCGGGGCCCCGACCGGAGCGTCGGGGCTGACAACTCGCTTTTCGCGGTCTACGCGGAAAGCAGGGGCGTAACCTCGCTGTGGTTCCGGCACAATATCGCGAAACTCCTCACCATAAAGGACGGTCCTTTATGGAACATCGAGGACCCGATTCCTGCTGAGTTGCTGAAGCGCTACAACTTGCCCACGCTCAAAACCGCGTTGGTGTGGATACATACGCCCCGGTCGGCCAAAGACGCCGAGGCTGCGCGCAAGCGCTTCGCGTTCGAGGAAGTATTTTTCATCCAGCTTGAGCGCGGACGCGAGCGCGTGAAGCAGTCGCGCGAGAAAAGTTTTGCGGTGGACGCGCCGCAGACGGACATTGAATCCTTCGTCAAAACTTTTCCGTTCGACGCCACCAAAGCGCAGAAGCGCGCCATCGACGCCATACTCACCGATATGAAAAGCGGGCATCCGATGTCGCGGCTTCTCGAAGGCGACGTGGGATCAGGCAAGACCGCCGTCGCCGCAACGGCCGTATGGGCGGTTACTCGTTCGCATCCGCCGCTTCTTCCGCATGGTTCCGCGTCAGGTCCGCGTAGTTCCGCGTCATACCAGGCCGCATACATGGCGCCGACGGAAATCCTCGCCAAACAGCATTTCGAATCGTTCATAAAATACTTCGAATCGCATCCCATCAACATAGGGCTCATCACCGGCTCCGGCTGCTACAAATTTCCTTCGAAGGTGCATCGGGGCGCCGCGACGAATATTTCGCGGGCGCAACTTTTAAAGTGGGTGGCGAACGGAGAGATTCCGGTTCTCATCGGCACGCACGCGCTCATACAAAAGTCGGTGCAGTTCAAGCACCTCGCACTCGTCGTTATTGATGAACAGCACCGCTTCGGGGTCAGCCAGCGTAAAGCGCTGGCTAGCGGAAAGCGTGCGGAACGTACGCAGAACGATGCGGAAGAGAAAATAGATCCTCTGCTATATCGAGACCTCACCTATCGCATTAGAAATGCACTATTTGCCGTCAAAAAAGAACTCGGCGGCGGGCACAAGGAAATCATATACCAGCGAGCGGTCGCGGAAGAATTCACGAAAGCCAATCTTTCTTTCTCTCGTGAAGTGCGAATTCCCATTACGTACCGTAAAAAAGAAGTTGGTACATATGTCCCTGATTTCGTAGTAGAGAATAAAATAATCGTTGAACTAAAGGCCTTGAACTTCATCGGAACAACCGAGAAAAAACAAATCTGGAGTTACTTGAAAGGCTCAGACTATCATCTTGCTTTGCTCGTAAACTTCGGATCTCGCGCCTTGACCATAGATAGAATCATTTATGACAAAGCCCGTGATTCCGCGTCAGTTCAGCATAGTTCCGTGTCCGTTCCGCATCTGTTATCCATGACAGCAACCCCCATTCCCCGTACGCTCGCGCTCACTATATACGGCGACCTCGACCTGACGCTCTTAGACGAGATGCCGCCCGGCCGCAAGCGCGTCATCACGGAAATCGTGGCGCCGGATAAACGCGCGGGGGCGTACGAAAAAATCCGCGAGGAGCTCGAAGCCGGACGGCAAGCCTACGTGATATGCCCGCGCATCGACGAGCCGGATCCCGATAAGGCATTCGCACTCCAGGCCAAGTCGGTGAAAGCAGAAGCGAAGCGGCTCAAAAAGGAAGTGTTCCCTGAATATGAGCTCGCAATACTCCACAGTAAAATGAAGCCGGGAGAAAAAGACGAGGTCATGCGGAAATTTTACGAGCATGAGGCGGACATTCTGGTGGCGACGTCGGTGGTGGAAGTGGGCGTCAATGTGCCGAACGCGACCTGTATCATAATAGAAGGCGCGGAGCGCTTTGGCCTCTCGCAGTTGCATCAATTGCGCGGGCGCGTGGTGCGCTCAACGTACCAGACGTACTGCTTCGCCTGCCCCGAAAGCAAGGGTGAACAGACGCTCGCGCGCCTCAAAGCCTTCACGACCGCGAAAAACGGCTTCGAACTCGCCGAACATGACCTCCTTCAGCGCGGCGCGGGCCAGCTCGGCGGAACCCAGCAATGGGGCATCTCGGATGTCGGCATGGAGGCGCTCAAAAACCTCAAGCTGGTGGAAGCGGCCCGCGCCGAAGCGCTCTCTCTGGTGGAGAAAGACGAGAACCTTTCCCGGCATCCACTTCTGGCCGAGTCCCTCGCCGCCCGCGCGAAGACCATGCATTTTGAATGACGCTCTTGCGTCATTCACCCTGAGCCTGTCGAAGGGTTCGATACTTATAATTTCAGCTATAGCTGAAATTATAAGTATTTAATCTTTGTTTGATATTTGATAACCTGTGGGCGCGCCAGGGATCGAACCTGGGACCATCCGTGTATAAGACGGACGCTCTACCGCTGAGCTACGCGCCCATAACAGGTAAACTCTAACCGCAATACGGACGCGAATCAATCACCATTGCAAAACTGTCCCGTTGCACAAAATAAAAAGAGGCGGCTAGTGGCGCCTCTGGGCATACGCAGTAAATACGAAATCAGGCAACCGCCGCTCATGAGACATAAACGTAAGAAGCCACGCATGGAGATCGTTGGCGCTTGGCTCTTTACCGAGTGCAATCTGATGTGCCTCATTTAGCATATGAGCATACTCGCGTGCGACATCCTGCCGCACCCCAAACGCCTCAAGCAATTCGAGACGAGATAGTACTTTTTCCCCATACAGGTATGAGTCTTTTCCTTTATCGTATGCCGCGATATCCGTCATCGGAAGGGCTCCTATGAACTGCCGCTACTGTTTCTAAATAAGCATTTTAGCATAAAGCGCTTAACTGTCAGCATACCTCCCTCCCCGCTTTGCGGCAGAGGGCTTTTTCTTTGCATGGACGCTGCTTTTTGCTACAGTAATTGAGGAACCAGAGGAGTGCCCTGCATGAGTGAACATTCACACATAGAGGCTGGACTGCCGCAATTCTGCGCCGACAGTCCGCCCGCCAGCGAAACCAACCGCAGAGCCGCTCGTGCGCATCACCTTCGGTATAATCCCAAGAAGCGGGCGTATATTGATGCTGAAGGCGCGCTTGTCCGCGACCGTTTCGGCCAAAGATATTGAAAAAGGGAGTACGTCATGCGCATCGGAACCGTAACGCTTCCTGAGCCGAATGAAGAGCAACGGGCCTACCTCGCGGACATCGCCGCGCAAGGCTACATGAGCCAAGCCGATATCGCTGCATGCACCTGCCAAATCGGCGGGAAGAAGGACCCCAACCGAAAACCCTGCCCCGTGCATAATCGTTAAACCTCGCGCAAGCGGGGTTTTTTCTTTACAAAGGAGAATTTTCTGGTCCACCCCGTGAGATAGGCGACCGATGTGTGTGAGCGGTTGAACATTCTTATCTCACGGGGTATAGTGCGCGGCGGACGGACTAAAACAAGGCGGTGAAGGATGGAAATCATTCCGGCTATCGATATCCTGGGTGGCCGCTGCGTGCGGCTCAAGCGCGGGGACTTCAGCAAGCAGGTAATCGACTATGGCGAGCCGCTCGCGGCCGCCCGGCGGTGGGACCGCGAGGGAGCGACCCGGTTGCATGTGGTCGACCTCGATGGAGCTAAAGCCGGCGTTCCAACTAATATGGAAACAATCCGTGCCATGTTGGGCGAAGTGCTGGCACTGGTGCAGGTGGGGGGCGGCATCCGGAAGAACGGGCACGCTCTTTCATATCGAAACATGGGCGTAAGCCGTGTCGTTCTTGGCACAAAGGCCCTCAAGAACTATGGGAAGCTTCAATACCTCCTCCAGCAGCTGGGAGACCAGTTGGTAGTGAGCGTCGACGTGCGTGACGGCATGGTCGTGACCCACGGCTGGATGCAGAAGTCGACCATGCCGGTCGATGATTTCATCCCCCTCCTGGTCGGGCAGCACATAGACCACATCATCTACACCGACGTTACGAAGGACGGGATGCTCGAAGGCCCTAACTTCGCAGAGATCGAAAAAATAATAAAGTACCTGCGAAAGGTCTTCTCGGTAACGAAGCTTAGCGTTGCCGGAGGCATCTCGAAGCTCGAGCATTTGCTCGAGCTTAAGAAGCTCGGCGTGGAAAGTGCCATCCTCGGAAGCGCGCTTTATGAGGGGCTTCTCGACCTCCGCGAGGCGCAAGCAAAGTCTGCATAAACACTGCCCGTTCCGCATAGCGGAACGGGCTTTTTCTTTTTCCGTATCGACACACGAACAGAAATTCGCACTTTTGTACCATGGTACAAAACGGCGAATTTCTAAAAATTAACGTTTTTCGGCTCGATAGTAATCTCCTGTTTTTTCTTCGGCTGTATGCCGTGCGCGATAAGTATTTGCTCGAATTCCTCGCGCTCCAAGCTCTCCACCTCGATGAGCCGCTTAGCGATGGCATTGAGTACCGGGCGATGTCCGGTGACGATATCCTGCGCCTGTTTGTACGCGCCGTCGATTATTTTGCGCACTTCCTCGTCTATCTGTGCCGATACTTTTTCCGAATAGTCCTTGCCCTCTACTCCGGTGCCGAAAAGCGCCCGGCCACCATCCCCTTCGAGCGCCATCGGTCCCATTTTCTCGCTCATGCCGTAGCGCGTCACCATGTCGCGCGCGAGCGCGGTCAAAACCGAGAGGTCATTCGAAGCGCCGGTCGTGAGGTCGCCGAACACTTCCCGCTCGGCCACGTAGCCGCCGAGGCTCATCGCGATATCGTCGAGAAATTCTTTCTTGCTCTGCATGCGCTTGTCCTCGAACGGCAATTTCAGCGTGTAGCCCGCCGCGCGGCCGCGGGAAATGATGGAAATTTTATGCACCGGGTCCGCGTACGGCAGGATGGACGCAACCAGCGCGTGACCCGCTTCGTGATAGGCGGTAATTTCTTTCTCTTTGGTATTCAGCACATGCGAACGGCGCTCGGGGCCGAGCATCACTTTCTCGATGGAGCGGACGAGGTCGTACTGCGCGACCGTGCGGCGATTCTCACGCGCGGCGAGAATAGCCGCCTCGTTCATGAGGTTCGCCAAGTCGGCGCCGGAGAAGCCCGGCGTGCGCTCCGCTACCACATTCAGATTCACGTCTTCCGCCAACGGCTTCTTGCGCGCGTGTATTTTCAGTATTTCAAAGCGGTCGCCGCGGTCGGGAAGCTCAATGACCACCCTTCGGTCAAAGCGCCCGGGGCGCACGAGCGCGGGGTCGAGCACGTCGGGGCGGTTGGTCGCGGCCATGACCACCACTTTTTCGTTCGGCTCGAAGCCGTCCATCTCAACGAGAATCTGGTTGAGCGTCTGTTCGCGTTCGTCGTTGCCGCCGCCGACTCCGGTGCCGCGCACGCGGCCGACCGCGTCTATTTCATCCACGAATATGATGGCCGGCGCCGCTTTCTTGGCGGTCAAAAAGAGGTCGCGTACGCGGCTGGCGCCAACACCGACGAACATCTCCACGAACTCGGAACCCGATATAGAGAAGAACGGCACGCCCGCTTCTCCGGCGACTGCTCTGGCGAGGAGCGTCTTGCCGGTGCCGCTTGCCCCCATCAAAAGCACGCCCTTCGGAATGCGCGCGCCGATGTCGAGGAATTTGCGCGGATTTTTCAGGAAGTCCACGATTTCAAGCAGTTCTTGTTTTGCTTCTTTGGCGCCCGCAACGTCCTTGAACGTGATGCGCTGGCTCTTGTCGCCCGGCTCGGTGATGCGCGGCTTCGATTGGCCGAACGTGAACGCCTGCATGCCGGCACCCTTCACCTGCCGCGAGAGATACCACACGAAGAGCGCAATAAGCAAGAGCGGTGCGAGGAAGGGTGCCAACGTCTCGAACCAAAAGAGGAAGCCGCTCTGGTTCTCTACCTCGATGGTTATTGTTTCGAGCGCCGCAGGCGGCACGCCGTAGTTGTAGAGCGTTTGGGAGAGCGCCGCGTCGGGTTCCTTCTTCGATTTCTTCTCGGTTTTGTCGGCGCCTGCCTGCGCAGGCAGGTAGATTATGGAAAGCTCGTCGCCGTTGGCTGTTATTGCTGATACTTTCCCCGCGGTGATGTCCTGCGCGAGCTGGGAGATGGGTATCTGCACGGGCGCCCCGCCGGCGGCGGGATTGGTGAGGTAACCGTAGAGGGCCGCCAACAACAGAAGTGTGAGAACGCTTCCGGCGAGATTGAGCCAGAAATTGCCGCCCGAGGACATCCCGGGAATGGGCGGCATCGGGGGCATGCGCCGCGGCTTGCGCCCTTTTTGCGGCGGGTTCTGTTTTGGGCCTTGCGTTGCCATCAGTGGAAATATGATAGCATTTCGGGCGGAATCATTCTATATTTGCGCGTATGGTCAACCAATACGAAAAGAAGGCGGCACAGATGCTAGAGAGGGCCGGCATCGCCCTGAACGGGAGCGCCCCCGGTGACATGCAAGTCCGCGACACCGATGTTTTTCGCCGTGCGTTTGCGGGAGGCACGATCGGCCTCGGCGAGTCATACATGGACGGGCAATGGGATGCGTATGACCTGTCCGATTTTTTCTTCCGTATCATGCGCGCGGATTTTCGAACCAGCCGCTCTTTAAACTCGTGGAGCATCCTTGCGTATGCCCTGCGGGCACGACTCACCAATATGCAGGTGCAAAAACGCGCTTTCGAGGTGGGAGAAGAACACTACGACCTCGGCAACGACCTCTTCGAGGCAATGCTCGACAAGCGCCTTAACTACACCTGCGGCTATTGGAGTTCCCCCACCGATCCCGTGCAGACGCTGGAAGAAGCGCAGGAAGCGAAACTGGACCTTATTTGCCGCAAAATAGGCCTCAAACCCGGGCAGACGGTGCTCGACATCGGCTGTGGGTGGGGCAACTTTCTAAAATTCGCGGCGGAGAAATACGCTGCTAAGGGCGTGGGTATCACTATTTCCAAAGAACAGGCCGCCGGTGCACGCGAGTGCTGCAAGGGTCTCCCGGTGGAAATCCGCGTCGAGGACTACCGCGACACTATCGGAACGTTCGACCATATCGTTTCCATCGGTATGATCGAGCATGTGGGGCCGAAGAACTACCGCACCTACATGAAGAAGGTACACGAGCTCCTCAAGGACGACGGGCTCTTTCTTCTCCACACCATCGGCGCCCAGCAGACCACGTGGATCACCGACCCGTGGATACGGAAATATATTTTCCCCAACGGAGTGCTTCCGTCGGTGGCCCAAATAGGCGCGGCATCCAACCGCCTCTTTATTATGGAAGACTGGCACAACTTCGGCCCCGACTACGACAAGACACTCATGGCGTGGTTCGAGAATTTCGACCGCAATTGGCCAACGCTCAAGCAGAAGTACAGCGAGCGATTTTACCGGATGTGGAAGTACTACCTCCTCTCCTGTGCGGGCTCATTCCGTGCGCGGCACAACCAGCTCTGGCAAGTCGTATTGTCTAAAAAAGGAATTGTGGGCGGCTACCCGAGCGTGCGGTAAGCAGCATCGCCTAGAACGAGCATAGAGCCGTTTAGCCTTAAGTCTAACGGTCGTTAATGCTAAGGCAAATTCCATAAGCCTAATTTATAAAGCATTGTCTTTCCCTGCCCTCGATTGTGCAGGGTCTTCCGTGAAAAAACCACGTCACCCTATTTCACCCTATAGGATGAAATAGGGTGACAAAAAAATCCCTCTCGATCGCGTATGCGATGAGAGGGATGGTTCAGTTCGGGGGCAGAACGTAGGCGTAGACGCGCGACCGCGGATAGGGACCCTCGAGAACGGTGCGCTTGCTGCCGCTTGTGCGATTCCAGGTATTGCCCGATATGACAATCGGGTTTCCGTTCGGGTCGAGGCCCGTTACGACGCCGACATGACCGCCGCCTTTGCGGCCCATCACCGCGATGGCCCCGACCTGCGGTCCGGAGATATGCGTGCCGTAGTGAGCGTACGCGCTCGCGAGATTGCCGCCACCTTTGTGGCCGGTGCGCCGAAGCACCAGGTCCATGAAGGCGCCGCACCAGAGGCTTGCGCGCCCGGTTGGGTTCGTGCCGATATGGCGGCGGGCTTCCGCCACCAAATCGGAGGAGAACAGGCCGGCTTGGCGTGCCGCCGGCTCTTGTGGGGAAACCTGCCCCAAGTACGCGGGGACACGGTGTTGGCCTTTGGATTTCCCGGCAAAAGCCGGAGTGCCGGCGACCATGACGACAGCGGCGAGCAAGAGCTTCAGGATGGTACGCATAACAACTCCTCTTCTTCGTTTCGGGATGGACGCCCTTCCTACACCTATATTGGAGGTACATCCGCTTTCTGTAATACACGATATGGCGGAAAGTTTCAAGGAAGAAGACGGATTCCAGAGAAAGTATTCTACCTTTCGCGCGAAAGGTTCTATAAAAATATTGAAAGACCGGCCAGCGGCGCAGCCAACTCTGGCAGGTTGTGCTGTCTGAAAAAGGCGTCGAGAGCGGCTATCGCTCCGTTCGATAGCATCATGCTATAGTGCGATCGTGAATCTCCTAGAGCACAAAAAAGCGCGGCTCAACTATGAAATCCTCGAAGAGTTCGAGGCGGGTTTGGAATTGCTCGGATTCGAGGTAAAAAGCGTCCGCGCCAAGCTCGGGAAGCTGGAGGGTTCACACGTGGTGGTGCGCAATAAAGAGGCCTACGTGGTAGGCATGAGCATACCCCCCTACCAGGCGGCAAATGCCCCCAAAGACTATGACGTGGAGCGCTCCCGCCGCCTGCTTTTGACCAAAAAAGAGCTTGCGGCGCTTGCCGCCTTCGAGGGTCAGAGGGGCTTGACAATAGTGCCTATTTCGGTATATAATAAAGGACGGCGGTTAAAGATGCGCGTCGCGGTAGCCCGCGGGCGCAAGAAATACGATAAGCGCGACGTCTTAAGGAAAAGGGACGCACTGCGCGAGGTTGAGCGCGAGATGAAGAAGCGCTAGCATAGAGAGGAGTAGGCCCTTTGAAAAAAGAATACAGACGAGTGCCAAAATGTGGCAAGCGTAAAGTGCAACTCTAGAGGGAGGTATCCAATGGCGAAGCCATTGAACCAGAAGACGGCCAAGGCATGTCACGCACGGCCGAGCGACCACAACCAACGGTTCGGCGGATCGGTAATCGTGGACGGGCAGGTCGGAAATCTTTCCGGCTTCCGCGCCCTAGCCCACTTCGGAGTGGCGG
>Ga0209514_10005314_pt1 | contig 16592 bp, 18 predicted proteins | sample Subgrocontami58m_FD_187452 | JGI IMG/M metagenome (GOLD analysis project Ga0209514, IMG submission 187452) | Subsurface groundwater microbial communities from S. Glens Falls, New York, USA - GMW37 contaminated, 5.8 m (SPAdes) (version 3) | ecosystem: Environmental > Aquatic > Deep subsurface >...
GCCGCTGGTGACAAGCTCGCCCCAGGACCAGCTCTGCGGCACTTCAAAAGCTGCACCCGCCGGAAATCGAATGACAGCGGGCGGCGTAGGCGCCGCTTGCTGCGCGGCCGCGTGGGACAGCATGACCGCGAGAAGCGCGGCACCAACCGCAGCAATGCGGAAGCGAGTGAAAGACATCGTCGCCCTCTTTCGGCAGAAAAACGAATAGCCCTTCAACAAAAATAGTCGATCAATTCCTGCTCTTATCCACCAGCGCGCGCTGCTTGATCCAAGGCATCATGCCGCGCAGCTTCTCGCCCACCTGCTCAATGGGATGCGACGCCATCTTGGCGCGCATGGCCTTGAACGAAGTCTGGTTGACGCGGTTCTCCAGCATCCAGTTGCGCGTGAACGTGCCGGTCTGGATGTCGGTGAGGATCTTCTTCATCTCCGCTTTGGTCTGCTCGTTGACCACACGCGGGCCTGAAACATATTCGCCATACTCGGCGGTGTTGGAGACCGAGTAGTTCATGTTGGCGATGCCGCCCTCGTAAATGAGATCGACGATCAGCTTCACCTCGTGCACGCATTCGAAATAAGCCATCTCCGGCGCATAGCCGGCCTCGACCAGCGTCTCGTAACCCGCCTTCATCAGTTCGACCAGGCCGCCGCACAGCACGGACTGCTCGCCGAACAGATCAGTCTCGCATTCCTCGCGGAAGGTGGTTTCGATGATGCCCGCGCGCCCGCCGCCAATCGCTGATCCATACGACAGCGTGAGATCATGCGCGTTGCCGGACACGTCGCGGTGCACCGCCATCAGCACCGGCACGCCGGCGCCGCGCTGATATTCCGCGCGCACGGTGTGGCCGGGGCCCTTGGGCGCGATCATCATCACGTCAAGGTCGGCGCGCGGCTCGATCAGGTTGAAATGGATATTCAAGCCGTGCGCGAACATCAGCGCCGCGCCCTTCTTCATCTGGTTGTGCATATGCTCGCGATAAATCTCGCCCTGCAGCTCGTCGGGCGTGAGCATCATCATCACGTCCGCCCATTTGGCGGCTTCCGCAACTTCCATGACCTGGAGCTTCTCGCCTTCGGCCTTCTTGACGCCGGCCGAGCCCTTGCGCAGCGCCACCGCCACATCCTTCACCCCGGAATCCCGCAGGTTGAGCGCATGGGCGTGGCCCTGGCTGCCATAGCCGATGATGGCAACTTTCTTGCCCTTGATGAGGTTCAGGTCGGCGTCACGGTCGTAATAAACACGCATGGCCATCGGTCCTTAAATTCTGACTATTGTCTGGGCATCTCTCTAAAATGGCCCCGGAAAATACACAAGTTTATTCCCGGACTAGAAATTGAGTTTCAACGCCTACGCGTTTGACAATGACTCTTTTCACTCCTTTAAATTTTCCAATTTTTGGCAAAACAATATTCCATATTACATTTGCGCCTGTCGGGGTTTCAAAGGTGATGCTATGTTCCCTGAGCACTAAAAACTTAGACTCAGGAATGATGTCTTTTATGTCATCTAAAAGCTTCTGAATATATACTGGCGACCTTGCTCTTAGATCGGATTCGAATTCGATATCCATTACTGCCCGATCGTCCGCTTCAATTTCAGCCAATCTGGTGCGCGGCGTCTTAGGCGCATTTCTATCTTCTAAAGATATCAATCGTCTTTCGATAGCGGAGAGCTGATCAATTAAAACTCTCTCCTCGGGAGTCGCGCGTTCTGCCAGCTGAATTCGACCTTTAACTTTAGTGATCGGATTATCTACCTCATAATCTTCCGACAGCACCGAAGTAACTGCGTGCTTCAGAGCTTCACGGGCGTCGATTAGATCAACATGCCGACGCAATGAAAATCCAATTGAACGATAAAGACTCACATCAAATGGAATTGTGTCTTCGACACGATGCATATGAATTATTGGCTTTTGTAGCATGTGTCTGATGCCGATTTCATAAAACGCATTTGGATTCAACAAACTTAAATCGGCTACGACCAACTCTGCGCTAATCAGTTTGTTTATTACTTGCGCATCGATCATTCCCGGCTGAGGAAGTTTGTCAGAACGTTCAACGCGGAAATCAGGAAACTCCGAAAATATAGGTCCGATAACGCCTTCCAAAAGCCAGTCGGAATGTATGCGCGCCTCGCTATCAGGGGCACCAATTGGCCCAATAACGAAACAAACCTTTTTGCTGTCCTTGTTGGTTACCATCCTTGCATCCCTTCCGGCCCGCGCGCGATGGCCGCCATGCCGGTGCGAGCGACTTCATCGTGAGCCGTCTTGCGCATTCGTTTCCAATAGCGGCGCTTGATTGTGCGTAACTCGCCAGGCTTCCACGAAAGAATGCGGCGTGACCTGCGGGAAAATGCGTCGCACTCGTCTCCGCCCTTGTATGCGCGCGATCCCATCATCGGAAAATCTCCACCGCTTAGGCATCCTTAAGTCTATATTTGTCCCGGCCCATGGCTACCGACAGCGAATTCAATTCCCGTCAGCGCCGCAAGCTTGCGACGGACCAGCAGCAACACCGAGTCCGGTACCTGCCCGAGCGTTCGCAGGATGCGCGCATTGCGGTCAATCGAACGCACTTGATCGACCAACACCGCCCCCTCCGCGGCAAGCCCAGCCGGAAGAGGAACCTTTGTCGGCCACGGTTGCGTGTTGCGGGTGATCGGGCAAATGATGGCACGCCGCGTGATCTCATGCATGCCGCGCGCCGAGATGACAAGCGCTGGCCGCGTGCCGTCCTGTTCGGTTCCCCGGACAGGGCCAAAATCCATCAGCACGATGTCGCCGGGACTGGGAAGTTTGTCAGCGCGGGTCGTCATCGTCGATGATTTCCGAGCCGCGGTCCGATCCCCACTCAACCGTTTTCGGCTCGAATTCCGGCCCAAGCCGTTTGGCTTCCGCAATCATTTCTTCGAGCAAGTCCCGAGACGATTTGGTCGGCGCGCGCAGGTGAAATCCTCCGTCCTCGACGATAAGATCGAGTTCAGTACCCGGCGCAACGCCCGCTATGTCGGCGGCCGACTTCGGCAGCCTTACACCTAGGCTATTGCCCCATTTGGCTACCCTGACCTTCATACCTTAGCCCTTGCTTTCCCTTAGCCCTCGCCTTCGGATATACAATGTATATCCGGCGCCGACGGAAGTCCAGTCTACATCCCCTCCGCCCCGCGCGTGATCGCGACGATGCCGCTGCGCGAGACCTCTACCAAGCCGAGCGGCAGTAGGGCGGCGATACAACGCTCGATCTTGGACGTCGAACCGGTGACCTCGAATACAAAGCTCTCGGCGGTATCGTCCACTACGCGTGCATCGAAATCATTCGCTGCGTCTAAAACCTTGCTGCGCATGTCACCCCGCACCCGCACCTTGATCATGGCGAGTTCGTGCTCGATCGCCGGCCCGGCGAGCGTGACATCGATCACCCGGTGAATCGGTACCAGGCGCTCAAGCTGGTTCTTGATCTGCTCGATCACCATCGGCGTGCCGCGCGTGACAATGGTGATGCGCGAGACGTGCTTTTGGTGCTCGGTCTCCGACACGGTGAGCGAGTCGATATTGTAGCCGCGTCCGGAGAACAGCCCAATGACGCGCGCGAGCACGCCGGGCTCGTTGTCGACCAGGACGGACAAAGTATGCGCCTCGCTGCGCTGGGCAGCCGGCGCGGCGGGGTAGTGGGAGGTGGCGGCGTTGTTCATCGGTCGTCCTTAGCTCAACATCGCAAACACACAAACCTCATCCTGAGGAGCGGCGAAGCCGCGTCTCGAAGGATGGGCCGCAAGCACCGTGGCCTCGTCCTTCGAGACGCATCGCATTTCATGCGATGCTCCTCAGGATGAGGATTGATTCAGTAGCTCGCTACACCATCATCTTGCCTTCCTCGGTGATGGCGTCTTCCAGGCTTTCCGCCGCGTCGTTGAGGATCATCTCATTGTGCGGCCGACCCGACGGGATCATCGGGAAGCAATTCTCGTGCGGGTCCACCACGCAATCGAAGATCACCGGCTTGTCCACCTCGATCATCTCGCGGATCGCATCGTCGAGATCGCCCGGCTTTTTGCAACGGATGCCGACGCCGTGATAGGCCTCCGCCAGCTTGACGAAATCCGGCAGCGCGTCGCTGTAGCTTTCCGAATAGCGGCCGCCGTGCAGCAGTTCCTGCCACTGGCGCACCATGCCCATGTATTGGTTGTTGATGATGAAGATCTTGATCGGCAAATGGAACTGCGCCGCCGTTGACATCTCCTGCATGGTCATCAGCACCGAGGCCTCGCCGGCAATGTCGATCACCAGCGAATTCGGATGCGCCACCTGCACGCCGACCGCGGCCGGGATGCCATAGCCCATGGTGCCGAGGCCGCCGGAGGTCATCCAGCGCCGCGGGTCCTCGAACCTGAAGAACTGCGCCGCCCACATCTGGTGTTGGCCCACTTCCGTGGTGATGTAGACGTCCTTGTCCTTGGTCAGCTCATACAGCCGCTGGATGGCGTATTGCGGCTTGATGATCTCCTTGGAATTCCGGTAGGCGAGGCTTTTCCGCGCCCGCCACTTGTCGATCTGCTTCCACCAGTCTGCAAGCGCCTGCTTATCCGGATTCGCGCCGGTCGAGCGCCACAGTTGCAGCATGTCGGCGAGGACGTTAGCGCAATCGCCGACGATGCCGATATCGACCTTGACGTTCTTGTTTATGGAAGACGCGTCGATATCGACGTGGATTTTTTTCGATCCCGGTGAAAAGGCGTCCACCCGGCCGGTGATGCGGTCGTCAAAGCGTGCGCCGATGCAGATCATCACGTCGCAATCATGCATCGACCAATTGGCCTCATAGGTGCCGTGCATCCCCAGCATCCCGAGCCATTGCGGGTCGGAGGCGGGATAGGCGCCAAGCCCCATCAAAGTCGAGGTGATGGGATACCCAGTAAGCTTCACCAACTCGCGCAAGAGATTGCTCGCCGCAGTGCCGGAATTGATGATGCCGCCGCCGGTGTAGAACAGCGGACGCTTGGCTTTCGCCATCATCTCGACGGCTTGCTTGATCTTCTCCGGGTCGCCCTTGAGCTTTGGCCGGTAGGTCTTGTGCTGGATGTTCTTCGGCCCCTGATACATCCCCTTGGCGAACTGGATGTCCTTCGGGATATCGACCACCACCGGCCCCGGCCGGCCGTTCGCCGCCACATAGAAGGCCTCGTGCAACACGCGGGAGAGATCCTCCACGTTCTTCACCAGGTAATTATGCTTGGTGCAGGGGCGCGTGATGCCGACGGTGTCGCATTCCTGGAAGGCGTCATTGCCGATGAGGTGGGTCGGCACCTGCCCGGTGATGCAGACGAGCGGAATGGAATCCATCAAGGCGTCGGTCAGGCCGGTCACGGCGTTGGTCGCGCCGGGACCGGAGGTCACCAGCACGCAGCCGACCTTGCCGGTGGAGCGCGCATAGCCTTCGGCGGCATGCACTGCGCCCTGCTCGTGGCGCACCAGGATGTGCTTGATCTTCTTCTGCTTGAACAGTTCGTCGTAGATCGGCAGCACCGCGCCGCCGGGATAGCCGAACAGGTGCTTCACCCCCTGGTCGGCCAGCGCCTCTATCACCATTTCGGCGCCCGTCATTTCCTTCGTCATCGTCCGCTCCGCACGCTCATCTTTGGAATCAAAAAGGGGCTTGTAAGCCCCTGTTTCCGCGCACCGGCCTTCGCGGGTGACCTAGCCACCCGGCGCGGTGCGCCTTCTAACTACGACCAGTCGAGCAATAATATTGCGCATTGCCGATCCCCGGGATCATTTCCTTGCGCGCTTTTATATGTATTGCGGCGGCCGTGGTCAAGCATTCCATCGGCTTTTTATCTCGGAAAGTGCCTGGTCCGGCGGCAACCAGTTCCAATCCGGCAACTGGTGGCGAAACCAGGTGGCCTGCCGCTTGGTGTAGCGCCGCGTGTCGCGCTTGCCGCCCTCCGCCGCCTCCTCCAGCCCGATCTCGCCACGCAGATGCCGGATGAGCCAGGGCACGCCATGCGCCTTCATAGCCGGCAGCGAGGGATCGAGCCCCCGTGCGGCGAGCTTTTCCACTTCCTCCAGCGCACCGCTCGCAAGCATGGCGCCGAAACGCGCGTCAATGCGGCGGTAGAGTTCCGCGCGGTCGGTCGAGAGAAAGAATTTGAGGGTGTTTGCCGCGTCGAGGGCCGGCGGCAGGCCTTCCCGATGCCAGTCGGACAAAGAGCGCCCGGTCGCTATCACCACTTCCAGCGCGCGGGTGATGCGCGAGCGGTCGCCCGGCATCAAACGCTTTGCCGTAGCGGGATCGCACTGCTGCAATTCTGCATAGAGCGGCTCGACGCCTTCACTCTTGAGCCGCCCGCGCACCGTCGCGCGCACCTCGGGCGGAATCGGCGGCACCGCTGCCAAGCCTTGCGTCAGCGCCTTGAAATAAAGCCCGGTGCCGCCCACGACGATCGGCACCCTTCCCGCCTGCTGCGCCTCTTCAAGCGCCGCCTGAGCGTCCACGCACCAGCGCCCGGCGGAATAATTCTCCGCCGCGTCCACATGGCCGTAGAGCCGGTGCGGCGCGCGGGCCTCCTCCTCCACCGTCGGCCGCGCGGTGATGACGCGCAGGTCGCGATAGACCTGCATGGAGTCAGCATTGATGATGACGCCGCCGATTTTCTCGGCAAGCTCGAGCGCCAGCGCCGACTTGCCGCTCGCGGTCGGTCCTGCGATAAGGATGGCCTCTGGTCTGCTCATGCGCTGAGCTAGACTACGGCAACCCAGCGAAATCAACCGCCGGAACCGCGACGTGACGGCACGAAAAACAGGCGCCCCGCACTTGTTGGCGCGACGCAGACATGTTATATCTCAATATAATTCAAAAAGGTTCTACCATGCCTCACGCCACACGGCTTCGAAAAGTTGGGGGATCGGTGATGCTCGCAATCCCCAAGGCCATGCTCGACGCGCTTGATCTCGCCGCGGATGCTTCGGTCGGCCTTTCGATCAAGGCCGGGAATCTCGTCGTCGATCCGAAAAAGCGGCGGCGCTATTCGCTCGACGAATTGCTGGCGCAGTGCAAGCCCTCGGCGCGTCGCTCTCGCGAGGACCGAGATTGGGTCGAAGGCCCGCCTGTCGGCCGCGAGCTCATCTGATGGAGCGCGGCGACATCTATCTTGTGTCGCTCGATCCGACCGCCGGCCATGAGCAACAAGGCAAACGGCCCGTGCTCGTGATATCGCCGGGCAAGTTCAACCGCTTGACCGGCGTGCCTGTCGTGCTGCCGATCACCACCGGCGGCGGCTTTGCCCGCACCGCAGGCTTTGCGGTATCGCTCACCGGCGCCGGCACGCAGACGACCGGCGTCGTGCGCTGCGATCAACCGCGCGCGCTCGATCTGCGTGCGCGAGCGGCCAAGAAGCTTGAGACGGTTCCCGACCCCATCATCGACGAGGTCTTGAGCAAGGTCGGTCCGCTTTTCGAATAGCAGAATGGCGGAATGGCGGATTACGCTACGCTACCCGCCTACGTGCTGCACAGGTTCGCGGTAGCCAATTCATGCCTTTTCATCATGCGGGCGAGGCGTTTTTCTCAGTGCGATGAACAGGTACGCGACAATTGCCAATAGAGGGATAATCGCATTGGGTACGGGATCTGTAGCGATGAGCTCTTTCAGATTATTTTGCGCCAATACAACAGGAAAGATAGCGAGCACGAGAGCTGCTTCCGCGCACAGACGGATCGATGTTGATTTCACCTCTCCAAGCTTTCGCTTTTTGGCGGATCTGTAAGCTAACGCTCCTAAAATAATTACTATCCCCGCTATAAGTACTCCACTTGGTCTGATCAATCCCGATATAAGCGAAAGCACTCCGAGCACCAACGCTGCAGTCGAGCCCAGGTGCTTTGTCATTTCTGTTTCCCCATCACCACAGTGCGACCATGCAAATCTACGGAGTGAATACGTCGAGTCAATAATCCAAGCAAGCGTAGCCCGCATAGAGCGTAGCGAAATACGGGGAAAGCTGCGGCGACGCAGGACCCGAGTGCGGCTCGGCAAACCCCGGATTTCGCTACGCTCCATCCGGGCTACAGCGGCGTGAGCTACACGTCCCTCCGTCGATATTGAACCCGCCGCCAACCCCGACTAAACAGGGCCTCAATCACTTCCCCCACAGGAGAGCCCTTTTGCCGCTCATCCAACCCTTTCGTGCCCTCCGCCCCGCCCCCGGCCGCGCCGGCGAAGTGCTGGCGCCGCCGTATGACGTGCTGTCAAGCGCCGAGGCGCGCGAGCGCGCCAAAGGCAAGCCATGGAGCTTCCTGCATATCTCCAAGCCGGAAATCGATCTCGATCCCGCCATCAATCCCTATGACCCCGCCGTCTATTCCAAGGCGGCGGAGAATCTCCGGTGCATGGTCGAAGCCGGCGTTATGATCCGCGACGCCAAGCCGGGTTACTATGTCTATCGTCTGACCTGGCGCGACCGCCAGCAGACCGGCCTCGCAGCGGTCGCCTCCCTCGCCGACTACGAAAGCAATCGCATCCGCAAGCATGAATTCACCACCCCGCTGAAGGAGGACGACCGCGTCCGCCAGACCGAGGCGGTGAACGCACAAACCGGCCCAGTGATGATCGGCTATCCGCCCGCGCCCGAGATCGATGCCATCCTGGCGAACGCCACGCGGCGCCCGCCCGAGGTGGATGTCACGGCCGACGATGGCGTCCGCCACGAGATGTGGGTGGTCAGCGACGACGACACCATTGCGCGGCTCACCCGCGCCTTCGATGCTTTACCTGCCGTCTACATTTGCGACGGGCACCATCGTTCGGCCGCGGCTGCGCGCGTTGCTACCGCTCGCGATGGGACTACACATTCGTCGCAAACCCGTCACCCTGAGGTGCGAGCGTGGTTCGAGGCCCGGCGTCATCCTGAGGTGCGAGTGGAGCGAGCCTCGAAGGATGACGCCGGGCACCTCACCATGACGGGAGCCTCGAAGGGTGACGGCCCAGCCGAGACCGTCCATCCTTCGAGGGCCGCTTCGCGGCCACCTCAGGATGACGGTCATGATTCAGTAGCGTTGGTCTCGCACCGGTATTTTCTCGCGGTGCTGTTTCCGCATCATCAGATGACCATCCTGGATTACAACCGCCTATTGCGGGATTTGAATGGACGCACACCGGACCAGCTTCTCGCCGAGCTGAGAAAAAACTTTTCAGTCACGTCATCGGATCAGCCGGTTCGCCCGGCCACCTCGGGCGAATTCGGCATGTGTGTTGCGGGCAAATGGTATCGCTTGACGATCCGGCCGGATCTCGTGCCTAAGAACGATCCGATCGGCCGCTTGCCGATTACCCTGCTCACCCAGCACGTGATCGAGCCGCTGTTCGGCATTGCCGACCAGCGCAAGGACAAGCGCATCGATTTCGTCGGCGGCGCGCGCGGGCTTGGCGAGCTTGAGCGCCGCGTGGCCTCCGGCGAAATGGCGGCCGCCTTCGCGCTCTATCCGACGCAGATGTCCGATCTGATGGCGGTGGCCGATTCCGGCGGCATCATGCCGCCGAAATCCACCTGGTTCGAGCCCAAGCTCGCCGACGGCATGGTCACCCACGTACTGGATTGACTCCCGCCGCCCAGCCGTTGTGACGACTTATTCCAGGCTCAACGCGACAAAGCGCGTCTCGCCTTCCGCATTGGCGACAAGGAACAGCGCGGACTTCCGCCCGTCCTTCTTTAATTGCTCGACGCGCTTCTCCACGTCGGTGGCGCTCGCCACCGGAACCTGCGAAATTTCGACAATGGTGTCGCCCGGCTTGAGCTGCTTGTCCGCCGCCGCCGAATTCGACTCGACGGCGGTGATGACGGCGCCCTTGACATTGTCCTTGATCTTGTAGCGCCGCCGCAGATCCTCGTTGATGTTTGCAAGGTCGAGGCCAAGCGCCTTTTTGATGGCCGGCTTTTCCTCCACGGGCGTCGCCGGCTTCGCCGCCGCCATTTGCTTGTCGCTATCCAGGAGACGGCCGACCTTCACGGTCTTTTTTTCTTCTTTGCCCTTGCGGATGAGGACAACATCGACCTCCTTGTCAACCGGCGTATCCGCCACTTGGCGCGTGAGGTCGCGCACTTCCTTGATGTCCTTGCCGTCGAACTTGACAATGACGTCGCCGACTTCGATGCCGGCGGCCTTGGCCGGCCCTTTTTCGTCCATCCCGGCAATCAGCGTGCCGCGCGCCGGCTTGATGTTGAGCGCCTCGCTGATGTCGTCGGTCACCGGCTGGATTTTCACGCCGAGCCAGCCGCGCCGCGTTTCGCCGAATTGCCGCAACTGGCCGATGACGGCCACGACCGTCTTCGACGGCACCGCGAAGCCGATGCCGATGGAGCCGCCCGAGGGCGAGATGATCGCGGTGTTGACGCCGATCACCTCCCCGTCGAGATTGAACAGCGGGCCGCCGGAATTGCCGCGGTTAATCGAGGCGTCGGTCTGGATGTAGTTGTCGTAGGGCCCGGAATTGATGTCGCGGTTGCGCGCCGACACTATGCCTGCGGTCACCGTTCCCCCCAGCATGAACGGATTGCCGATGGCGATCACCCATTCGCCCAGTCGAATTTTGTCCGAGTCGCCGAATGACACGGCCTTCAGCGGCTTGTCTGATTTGACCTTGAGCACCGCCAGATCGACCTTCTGGTCCCGTCCCACGATTTCCGCCTTGAGCCTGGTGCCGTCATTGAGAATGATATGCACCTCGTCAGCGTCGGCGATCACATGGTTGTTGGTGACGACGATGCCGGAAGAATCAATGATGAAGCCGGAGCCGAGTGAATTCACGCGCCGGGGCCCGCGCTCGCGGTTCTGATCGCCCTGGCCGCGGCGGTTCTTGAAAAACTCGTCAAAAAAATCCTCGAAAGGCGAGCCGGGCGGAAGTTGCGGGATCGGCCCGACTTTCGCATCTATCGCCTGCGAGGTGGAGATGTTGACCACCGCGTCGATGACCCTCTCGGCGATGTCGGAGATTCCATCCGGCCCCCGCGCGGCCGCGGAGGACAGCAACAGCGGCAGCGCGACGGCGGCCGCCGCGAGCGCGGAAACGGCAGAGCGTCCAACCTGCCGGGCGCTGTGGGGGGGGAGAGCAAGCATGGAAGCCAATTCTCCTGCGAAGGATTTTGTCCGACACTGCTCCCGTCCATGAACGGGCGCAAGACCGCCAGGGGTGCGGCCCAAAGACCATGGAATTATGCCGCAAAAGCGGCATTTACGTTAACGCGGGGGCACATGGGAATCCGCGAAGCGGGCCGGTCACCCGCGGATCAGCCAGATCATCAGGACCCCCACCACCGCCGAGATGATTCCCACCGCCCGCAACGAGCCATCCGGCGTTTCCAGCACCGTGGCTATCGCCCGCTTGGCCGTTCCTGGAAAGGCGGAAAATACCAACCCCTCGATGACGAAGACCAGGCCGAGCGCAACGATGAAATCGGACATGGAGGCGGACCGTTAGGGTGTCGCTATGCTTCCCTCATCACCGCGCCCCTTGCGGTGCCGGCCCGGCTTGCGGCTGCGCTGATCGAGGTTCGGAAGCACTTGGGCCGGGCTTGCCTGTCGGGTTGACGAAAAAGCGGAAAAATTCGGAATCGGGCTTCAGCAGCATGCGCGTATCGTTGTTCTGAAATGAATGCTCATAGGCCTGCATCGAGCGGTAGAAGGAAAAGAAATCCGTGTCGCGGCCAAAGGCATCGGCGAAAATGCGGTTGCGTGTAGCGTCACCTTCGCCGCGCGTTTGCTCGGCTTTCGATGTGGCCTCGGCAAGCAGCACGGTGACGTCGCGGTCCGCCCGCGCGCGGATTTCCTGGGCGCGCTGATGGCCCTGGGCGCGGAATTCGGCTGCTTCGCGCTGGCGCTCGGTCTGCATGCGCTGATAGACGGCTTGGCTGTTCGCCTCCGGCAAATCGGCGCGGCGGATACGCACATCGACCACCGAGATGCCATAGGGACCGGCCTCACGTTCCAGCTGCTCAAGGATGCGCGCCATCAGTTCCGCACGGCTGTCGCGCACGACATCGGTAAACGACGCCTCGCCCAGCACGCGGCGCAGCGCGGAGTTCAGCAGGATCGCAAGCTGTGAGTTGGCGCCGGCGATGGAGCCCAGCGTCTGATAGAACTTCAGCACGTCCACGATTTTGTAACGGGCGAAAGCATCCACCACGAGGCGCTTCTGGTCGGACGCTATCAGCTCCTGCGCCGGCGCTTCCAAATCCAAAATGCGCTTGTCGATGGTGATGACAGCGTCGATGAAAGGCGCCTTCACGTGCAGGCCGGGCTCCGACATGACGCGAACGGGATCACCGAGGCGCACCACCAGCGCCTGTTGCGTCTGGTAGACCGTATAGAGCGAACTATAGCCGACGATGAGCGCCGCCAGCGCCAAGACGATCAGCAGACTACCGGTCAAACCAAACCTCATTGGTTGCCTCCCGTCTGCGAGCGCTTCAGCTCGTTCAGAGGCAGGTAGGGCACCACGCCCGATCCTTGCCCGTCGATGATGATCTTGTCGGTGCCGCTGAACAGACGCTCCATGGTCTCGAGATACATGCGTTCGCGCGTGACCTGCGGCGCCTTGCGATATTCGTCATAGATTTTCAGGAAGCGCGCGGTCTGGCCGGTAGCTTCGGCGACGGTCTGCTCCCGGTAGGCCTCGGCCGCCTGGAGGATTTGCGCTGCTTTGCCCCGTGCCTCCGGAACCACCCGGTTGGCATAGGTTTGCGCCTCGTTCTGCGCGCGCTCGAGGTCGGCGCGGGCCGCCTGCACGTCGCGGAAAGCGTCGATCACCTGCGCGGGGGGGTCAACTTTCTGCAACTGCACCTGCTGCACGAGGATGCCGGCGCCATAATGGTCGAGCGTCCGCTGCATCAAATCCTGCACGGCGGTCTCGGTGACCTGCCGCGCGCCGGTGAGCAGCGGCTGGATGGTCGAGCGCCCCATTACTTCGCGCATGGCGCTCTCCGCCACCGCCTTCACCGTGCCTTCCGGATTCTGGATGTTGAAGAGGTAGTTGCCCACGCCGCCCGGCTTCACGCGCCACAGTACGGAAAAGTCAACATCGATGATGTTTTCGTCACCGGTGAGCATCAGGCTCTCTTCGGGAACGTCGCGAATGGTCGAGAGAGCGCGGCGGTTGTCGTCGGGGATGCGCATGCCGATGTCGATCTTGTTCACCCGCAACGCCTTGGGCGTGATCGCGATTTCGATGGGATACGGCAGGTGGTAGTTCAGGCCCGGCTGAACTTCCCGCACCTGCTTGCCGAAGCGCAACACGACGCCGAGCTCGTCGGGCTCCACGCGGAAGAAGCCGGAAAGCCCCCAGACCACCAGCGCGACGGCGGCAATGATGGCAAAGCCCTTGCCGCCCAGATTGCCGCCCGGCAGCATCGTGCGCAGCTTTTCCTGGCCGCGGCGCAGAAAGTCTTCTAGATCGGGCGGCGTCGGGCCGGACGACTGAGGCCCGGACCCCCATGGGCCCTTCGGTCCGGAGCCCCATGGTCCGCCACCCTGATTACTCCAAGGCATGAAATTCTCCTCGCGCGGGCGCCAAGCCCGGCCACATTTAATGAGGTTATAGAGGAGGTGTCCGACGCTTACAACGCACGTTCACGCCAGGTTGGCTTATGGCTGCCGCCGTTCATAGGTGATGAAGCTGACGTCCGCATCGTCCTGCGGCGCGGCGGGATGACGCAGCCGGGCGGTTTCCTGCCAAGCTTTCGCATCAATCGGCGGGAAAAAGGTGTCCCCTTCCGGGGAGGCGTGAACGACGGTGATTTCCAGCCGGTCGGCGATGGGCATAGTGTCGCGGAAAATCCCGGCACCGCCGATGACGGCGATGGCGTCGGCGGAGCGGCGATGCGCGTCGGCCCGCGCCGCGGCAAGCGCCGCCGCCATGCTGGGCACCACGATAATGCCGGGCGCCGCATAACCGGGGGCGCGGCTGATGACGATATTGGTGCGGTCCTTCAGCGGCTTGCCAATCGACTCGAAAGTCTTGCGCCCCATCACCACCGGCCGGCCCGTGGTCAGCTTGCGGAAATGCTGCATGTCGGATTTGAGCCGCCAGGGCAGCGCGCCGTTTCGCCCGATCACGCCGTTCTCGCCGACCGCAGCGACAAGGATGAGGGCGATGGGGCGCGCATTCCAGTGACTCGCCTCTCCGCTCACACCGCCACCTTGGCTTTGATGTGCGGATGCGGGTCGTAGCCTTCAAGAACAAAGTCCTCGTAAGCGAAGGCGAACAGGTCCTTCACCGCCGGATTGATCTTCATCACCGGCAGCTTGCGCGGCGGGCGCGAGAGTTGCAGCCGCGCCTGTTCCAGGTGGTTGAGATAGAGGTGCGCGTCGCCGAAGGTGTGCACGAAGTCGCCCGGCTGCAAATCCGTCACCTGCGCCATCATCAGGGTGAGCAGCGCATAGGAGGCGATGTTGAACGGGACGCCGAGAAAGACGTCCGCCGAGCGCTGATAGAGCTGACAGGAGAGCCGTCCCTTCGCCACGTAGAATTGAAACAGGCAGTGGCACGGCGGCAGCGCCATCTTGTCCACTTCCGCCGGGTTCCAGGCGCTGACAATGAGCCGGCGGGAATCCGGATTGCGCCGGATCGCCGCCGCCACATTGGCGATCTGGTCGATGGTGGCGCCGTCCTGCGCCGGCCAGGAGCGCCACTGCTTGCCATAGACCGGGCCAAGCTCGCCGCGCTCGTCCGCCCACTCGTCCCAGATTCTCACGCCGTGGTCGTTGAGATATTTGATGTTGGTGTCGCCGCGCAAAAACCACAGCAACTCGTAGATGATCGATTTCAGATGCAGCTTCTTGGTCGTGACCATGGGAAAGCCGTCACCCAGGTTAAAACGCATCTGATGGCCGAACACCGACAGCGTACCCGTACCCGTGCGGTCGCGCTTTTCCACACCGTCGGCGAGAATGTGCTCCATCAAGTCATGGTACTGACGCATGGGATTTTGGTCTCCGGGCGACTCAAGCCTCGGCCCAAGATTAGCGGCGCGCGTGGAGCGGCAACAGACACTTAAATAGACATGACCGCCGCCGAAAAAAGAAAGGGCGACCGCCCGGCCGCCCCTTTCCCTTTAATGCGCGGGCTTCCGCTCAGTTCGACGGCCCGGCCGCCTTGATGACCGTGCTCCAGCGCGCGATCTCGCTCTTCACCAGATCGGCGAGCACCTGCGGCGTCCGCCTTTCCTTGGTGGGGATTTCGCTGCCGAGGTCCAGCAGCCGCTTGCGCACGTTTTCGTCGTCAAGCGCCTTGACCGCGGCGGCGTTGAGCTTGTCGAGGATGGGCTTCGGCGTGCCCTTCGGCGCGAACAGCGCATTCCAGGCCGAAGCCTCGAATTGCGGCATGCCCGCTTCCTTTGCGGTCGGCACGTTCGGCAGCGCCGGATTGCGTTCCGGCGTTCCGATGGCATAGGCCTTGATGTTGCCGCCGTTGATCTGCGGCACCGCGTTGACGATCTGGTCGCACATGTAATCGACCTGGCCGGCGACCAGCGCGGTCATTGCCGGGCCGGTGCCGGGATAGGGGATCGTCGTCGGCTTCACCTGCAGGATCGAGTTGAGCAGCAGACAGGTGGTGTAGGACACCGAGCCGACGCCCGCATGCGCCATGTTGAGCTTGTCCGCGTTCGCCTTCACGTAAGCGGCGAACTCCTTCAGATCCTTGGGCGGGAAATCCTTCTTGGCGAGGATCAGCACCGGTGTGCCGGCCAGAATGCTGATCGGCTCGAAGTCGGTCGAAGGGTTATAGGCGAGGTTCGGGTAAAGCGCTACCGATGCGGCATGCGTGCCCATGTGACCGGTGATGAGCGTGTAGCCGTCGTTCGTCGCGTTCTTGGCGCGTGTCGAGGCGGTAGTACCACCGGCTCCGATCACGTTTTCGATGACGATCTGCTGGCCAAGCGTGCGCGACATGTTCTCGCCCACGATGCGTGAGATTACGTCGGTCGGTCCGCCGGCGGCGAAGGGCACGATCAAGGTGATCGGCCGCGTCGGATAGTCGGACTGCGCCGACGCAGGTTGCAACGCAAAGCTGCCAAGGCCGGCGATTACGCCGGCTACGATTTTGAATAAGGTCATGGGTCTCCTCCTCTGCGGTCTTGTAACGGCCCTTGCAGTGGATTGTGGCGCATCGCCAGACCCAAGGAAAGAGCCCCGCCGCACCACCAAAGGCTAAGGGCGCCCCCTGCGCTATTCGACAAAGACTTCCTCGCGCCGCTTACGCAGCATGGACAGCATGGCGAGCACCAGCAGCGCGGCGGCGGTCAGCAGCAGCCCCGCGGAAATCGGCCGGGTCATGAATACCGTTAGGTCCCCGCGCGCGATTAGCATCGCCCGGCGCAGATTTTCCTCCATCAGCGGCCCGAGCACGAAGCCGAGCAGCATCGGCGCCGGCTCGAAATCGTGCTTGATCAGCCAGTAACCGACCACGCCGAAGGATGCGGCGACGATGACATCGAACGGCGAGTTGTTGATGGAAAAGATGCCGATGCAGCAGAACACAAGGATGGACGGATAGAGCAGCCGATAAGGCACGCGCAGCAGGGGGACCCACACGCC
>Ga0209514_10005315_pt1 | contig 16590 bp, 17 predicted proteins | sample Subgrocontami58m_FD_187452 | JGI IMG/M metagenome (GOLD analysis project Ga0209514, IMG submission 187452) | Subsurface groundwater microbial communities from S. Glens Falls, New York, USA - GMW37 contaminated, 5.8 m (SPAdes) (version 3) | ecosystem: Environmental > Aquatic > Deep subsurface >...
TCAGAATATATTCAGCCGCCATAAGCCACTCTTCAATTGTGGCGGAAAGTCCGCGTTTTAATAATGCCGCTTTCTGTTGTCCGCCAATAGCCTCAAGTAATGAATAGTTTTGCATGTTCCGTGCACCTATTTGTAAAATGTCGGCACACTCGGATACGATGGGCAATGTCTCGGTATCTTTTACTTCAGTTACAATTTTAATTCCAGTAGCCTTGCGTGCTTCATTCAAATAGTGAAGGGCTTGTTCTTTCAATCCCTGAAATGCGTATGGTGATGAGCGAGGTTTATATGCGCCGCCGCGGAGGAATTTAATTCCCATCTCTTTTAATGTACCTGCAATATCAATAATTTGGTCACGGCTTTCTACAGAACACGGTCCCGCTATCATAGTCAACTCTTTAGAGCCTACACATTCATCACCAATCTTTATAATTGAACTTCCGGGTTTGAAATCCTTATTGGCAAGTTTGTATGGCTTCGTGACAGGGATGGCATCTACCACACCATGCATATTGAGAAAGGTTTCAGGGTCAATTTTACCGCGATTGCCCGTTATACCGATTGCCATTCGGGCTTCTCCGGGTATTTCGTGAGGCGTGTATCCTAAGTTTCGTATTTTTTCTTTGACCTCTTCAATATCTGTTCGAGGTGCATCAAGTTTCATGATAATAAGCATGGGTAAATCCTATTTCCTGTGTGTTGATAAATTTTCAAACAATTGTGTTACTTTGGTATAATCTTTCTTGCCGGGTGAACTCTCTACTCCGCTATTGACATCAAGTACATAAGGCTGTACTTCTTGAAGTATAGTACATATATTATCAGGATGTAGCCCTCCAGCAAGTACTAAACGATGTTCCTTCTGTAGTTCTTTTGCCACTGCGATATTTGCCAAAACACCAGTGCCGCCGTATTCTTTCCCTTTTACTCCATCGAGTAATAATGCAGAAATTTTGTACTCCTCCGTTTGCTTAATTTCTTCTATTGAGCTAAGTCTAAACGCCTTCCATACATCTAAAGGATAACCTGAACATTCATCGGGCGATTCATCTCCGCTCAATTGGATGATTTGAATCTTTGTTAGATGTATTATTTCATTGATGCTTTCGTGGCTCTCATTCACAAAAACACCCACAGGTGTTACTGATGATGGGAGGTTTGCAATTATCTTCCGTGCATCTTCCGGTGAAATATATCTCGGACTTTTAGTATAGAAAATAAAACCTAAAAAATTAGTTCCTGCATTTGCGCAAAACAAGGCATCTTCTACGTTCGTAATTCCACAAATTTTTACAAGAGGTGCAGGCATTTAGATGGAATCCAACAATAATTTTAAGGCTAAGCCGGGATTTTCTGATTTCATAAAATATTCACCGATAAGCGCACAATGAATATCCGAATCAAGTAATCGATGAACATCGTCCGTTGAATGAATGCCGCTCTCACTTACTAATGTTATATCTTTAGGCAGTAGTTTTGACATAGTGATTGAATGTTTAATGTTGATCGTCATGGTTCGTAAATCGCGATTGTTCACACCAATGAATTTCATGGTATCAAAATTAATCTTGTCGATTTCCCGCTCTTCGTATAATTCAACAAGTGCGTCCAGGCCTAATTCATGTGCAATTTGATGAAAGTCGTTAAGCTGATTTTTTTCTGACACTCCCGCAATCAGTAAAATGGCATCCGCGCCATTAGCTTTTGCTTCATAAATCTGGATTGGATCAATAATAAAATCTTTTCTTAGTAGAGGTGTTTGGACATACTTTCTTACAGTTGCCAAATCATTAATCTTACCACCAAAATGCTTTGAATCCGTTAGAACTGAAATCCCCGCCGCTCCGTTCATAGCATAGCCTTCAGCAATTTCCTCTATAAAAACATCCTTCCGAATTGTACCTGCGGAAGGGGAAGAGCGTTTAATCTCCGCAATAATACCAAAGGGAGTTGATTTCTTCAATGAATCGTGAAGGGAAACAGTCGTTCTGGCAAATAATTCCATTCCCTTAAAATCACTTAACGAAAACTGCTTCTTTAACAACGTGACTTCTTCTTTTTTAACTTCTATTATTTGTTGTAGGATATTCATCGGTTTGTAAATTCGATAAGCGCTTGTAATTTATCTTTGGCTTTGCCCGAATCAATAGATTCTTTTGCCAATTCAATTCCTTCTTTCAACGTTGTTGCTTTTCCTGCAACATATATGCCCATTGCGGCATTCACAAGAACGATATTGAGATGACTACCATGATCTCCGTTTAAGATTTCATGAGCGATGGTTGCATTTTGTACCGCAGTACCGCCTGAGTGCAATAAGCCGTTTGATGGCTTCATGCCAAACGATGAGGCTTCAAGTTTCTTAAAGGAAATATCAAACCCTTGTTTGATTTCCCAAAGTTCTGTTTCTGCATCAAGAGAAATTTCATCAAGCCCGTCTTCAGAATGAACAACACATACATGGTGCGGGTGTAACCGTTCATACACACTTGCGATAATGTTTGCCGCAGTACTGTTAAATACACCAACCAATTGCCGTTGTATTCCCGCTGGATTCGTTAATGGTCCAAGCATATTAAAGCATGTTTTCACTCCAAGTTCGGCACGAGGTTTAGCCGCGAACTTCATGGCAGGATGGAACAATGGGGCGAAAAGAAACCCGATTCCAACGGTATGAATACAGTTTTGAACTTTCTCCGCCGGAAGATCAATGACCACTCCTAACTCTTTCAGTACATCGGCACTTCCGCATGAACTTGAGATTGAGCGATTGCCATGTTTTGCAACGGTGACCCCTGCGCCTGCAACAACGAATGATGCCACTGTGGATATATTAAACGTGCCTGTACCATCGCCGCCCGTGCCGCACATATCAATTGCGTTCGGATCATCAATCTGTATTTTGACAGATTTTTCTCGCATAGTTTGCACAAACCCTAATAGCTCTTCCGAAGTTTCACCTTTCATTTTTAATGCGATGAGAAAAGCGGCAATTTGCGCTTCGGTTGCTTGCCCTTCCATGATACATCGCATTGCTGACGATGCTTCTTCATGCGATAAATGCTCAAGCGCGGTTACTTTTTGTATATACTCTTTCACTTTTTCTCCTGATTGATCCAGTTTGAAATGAGAGTAAACCCCGATTTCGTGAGTACAGATTCAGGATGAAATTGAATGCCTTGAATATTTTTCTCTCTGTGGCGGACAGCCATAATAGTGCCGTCATCGGTAGTTGCCGTGATGAGTAATTCACGCGGAAAGTTCTCTCGAGAAATTACTAACGAGTGATACCGTGTCGCTTCAAACGGATTTGCAATATTTTGAAAGATTCCCGCATCCTGATGAATGATCATTGATGTTTTCCCATGCATAAGTGTAGGGGCATACGTAATGACACCACCAAATGCAAGCCCGATTGCCTGATGTCCCAGACAGACTCCAAGAATAGGGTATTCATCACCAAGTGTTTGAATAACCGATAGGCAGATTCCGGCATTCTCCGGTCTTCCGGGTCCGGGGGAGATAACAATTCGTTCAGGATGCATTTCACGTATTTCGTTAAGCGTGATTTTATCGTTTCTCACAACATGGATATCGCTTTGAATCTGCCCGATAAGTTGTACGAGATTAAAGGTGAATGAATCATAATTATCAATTAATAAGATCATGGCATAGTTCCTTCAGCAAGTTTTAATGCCTCAACAAGTGCACGCGATTTGTTTAATGTTTCCTGATATTCAAGTTCTGGAATTGAATCGGCGACAATGCCCGCGCCTGCTTGAAAATAAATGGTGTTATTAGATGCATACATGGTACGGATTGCAATACACATATCCATGTTGCCTGAAAAATCAAAGTAACCGACTCCTCCGGCATAAATCCCGCGGCGCGTTTTTTCCAATTCATCAATGATTTCCATTGCTCGAATTTTCGGTGCGCCGCTAACTGTTCCGGCGGGGAATGTGGCTTTTAATACATCGATGCAGGATGTTTGCTTTCCTACGGTTCCTATTACTCTTGAGGCAATATGCATAACATGAGAATATCGCACAATAAACATTAATTGGTCAACTTTTACACTTCCTATCTCACAAACACGCCCCAAATCATTCCTGCCGAGGTCAACAAGCATGATATGCTCTGCTCGTTCTTTTGCATCGGCAAGAAGTTCCACTTCAAGCTTTTTATCTTCAATATCAGTTTTACCTCGTTGACGCGTTCCTGCAATAGGGTAAACCTCTGCAACATTGTTCTCAACTCGCACAAGTATTTCAGGCGATGAACCGATAACCTTCATATCATCGAAGTGCAAAAAGTATAAATAGGGGGAGGGATTCACCACTCGTAATGCGCGATATACATTAAAGATATCGCCTTCGTATGTTGTAGAAAATCGTTGAGAAAGAACAGCCTGAAATATATCCCCTTCATGGATATATTCTTTCGCTTTCAAAACACTCTCTGTAAATTCTTCTTTTGTTGTATCGAAATGCAGTGTGTTGCACTCAGAATGGAATGCTTCACGTTTTGAATCTTGCCCTAAAATCAGTGCTTCAAGTTTATTAATTTCAGCGCCTGCGGCAACAAATGTTTCGTTGATAGTCGATTCATCCGTAATGACTGAGTTCACAATGATTGTAATCTGATGTTTGAAATGATCAAACACTAAGACTGATGTAAACAATCCTAAAATACTATCGAACATATTCGTTGTGTCTGTTACGGTAGAAGGGATGTTCTCGACAAATCGTATGGCATCATACCCGATAAAGCCAACCAATCCTCCGTTAAATCGCGGGATATTCGGAAGTGCAGGTTGTTTGTATTGGCGCAGTAGCGTCTGTATAACATCAAAGAAATTCTCCTGCGTCGCCTTGGTTTGATTGTGTTCGCTTATCCATGTGGTATTGCCTTTACACTTCAATGTTACGATAGGATCACGTCCGATAAATGAGTAACGGGCAAACCGTTCGCCTCCTTCAACACTTTCAAAAAGAAACGAACTTGTGCATCCTTCCCTGATACGTAAATATGCAGAAACGGGCGTCAACGTATCGGCAAGCAGTGTTTTACTTGTCGGGATAACATTGTATGTTTTGGTTAATATTGTGAATTCTTCTAAAGTCATATAATTTGTTTGATTGATTGATAAAAATAAAAAACCCTTCTTGGTGTACCAAGAAGGGTTCTCATTATCATTGTAAGGAAATATTAAGCCATTCTTTGTTCACCATGTACGCGCGTACCATTATACCAGTACGACCAATATCCGCGCCATGACCAAGAAGAGCTATATGTACTAAGAGAGTTCATTTATACTGAACGATACGAAGAATTTTTCTCATTGTCAAGGAATTATAGAATATTTTCTAAGAAATTTTGAGAATCGATTATTTTTGACATCTTTTATAGATTTCTGAGCTCTCGTAAAAAGCGTCTGCTGTGACTCGCATATTTGCCCACTATCCTGTATCTCTTTATATTACTATATACTGAAAAAGAGATGTCAACATGAAAAAAATCATTCTTAAATTATTCGTTCTCATAGTATTCGTAACAACAGTGGCGGTGTGTAGTCCGCCGCTACGAATAATGTCTTACAATTTGCTCAACTATCCGGGGAGTGATGCGGCAACCCGCGATCCCTATTTTCGTGCAGTGATTCAATCTGTCTTGCCTGACATTCTTGTTTGCGAGGAAGTGCAAACTCAAGCGGGAGTTGATAATTTTAGAAATCAAGTCTTAAATATATATCAACCAGGCTTATATTCGTCTGTTGCATTTCATGATGGTCCAGATACTGACAATATGCTCTTTTACAAATCCGATAAAGTTACTTTTATCAGCATGAATTTTATTTCAACAGCACTCCGTGATATTGCGGAGTATGTTGTTCGCCCGAAATGGTCTAATGAAACGCTTCGTATCTATGCATTGCATCTCAAAGCAAATGATACCCCTGATGATGCAGCTTCTCGAAATGCAGAATGTACTATTCTTCGTAATTACCTGAACCAACTTCCTACAGGAACAAACTTTATTATCGTTGGTGATTTTAATATCTATAGAAGTACCGAAGCATGTTATCAAACTCTTATCTCAAGTACAACCGATAACGATGGCAGAGTGAAAGATCCTTTAGTCATGTCTGGTGAATGGCAAGATAATACTTCATACAAAATATATCACACTCAATCACCTAGAAGACGTTCTTTCGGCGGTGGTAGCACGGGTGGATTAGATGACCGTTTTGATTTAATGCTGCCTTCTTACCCTTTGTTTGATAAAAATATTATCCAAACTAACACATATAAAGCATATGGTAATGATGGGAACCATTTAAATGATAGTATAAATAAGCTTCCGAATACTGCTGTCCCTGATAGCGTAGCACATGGCTTACATTACAGTTCCGATCATCTTCCTGTTATGTGCGATTTCAATTTCCCCGATACAGTTGCCGCTATAACCTATATGATGAGTGTCCATCCCGGCTGGAATTTAATTTCTCTCCCGGTAACTGTCTATAATAGCTCAAAATTAGTATTATTTCCTTCTGCAAAATCCAATGCCTATTATTTTACAAACACAGGGCAATATGCTTATGATGTCTCTTTGCGTGATAAGGTAGGGTACTGGTTGAAGTTTGATTCAAGTGAAACGTTTTCATTATATGGCAAACCCCGTACTTCTGATTCAATTAACGTTAATACAGGTTGGAATCTTATCGGAGGAACAGGAATTGATGTCTTGACATCAAACATTACAACAATTCCTACCGGGATTATTCAATCGCCGTTTTATGGATATGACAAAAAATACCTTCAGATGGATACTCTAAAAAGCAGTCATTCATTTTTCATTAGAGTAAATGCATCAGGAAAAATTGTCCTGAAATAATAATAATAATATCCTCCGTAATCTGAACACAATAAAAATGCCCGATATGTTCGGGCTTTTTTATTATTGATAACTCAGTAATGTTACCCGCACCACTTAATATTGTCATTCCCGAACGGCTTTTATCGGGAATCTTATTATCCACTAAGAAAGATTCCCGCCTAAATCCTGTCCAAGGGACTCCTTTGGAGCGGGAATGACAATCTACTCTTTTGGTTCATATATTAGAACAATTTCAATTGATACGTTTATATCTCTTTACGTAACATCAGTTCCTTATGTTCCTACATGTGGTACAACATTAAATACACAGTAACACCTGTAACCGAAACATATAACCATACAGGGTAAGTCCACTTGGCTATCTTTTTATGGAGAGTGTATTTCTCTTTAAGTCCGCGACGCAAGGTGATAAGCACCATTGGAGCAAGTAAAGCGGCTAAAAAAGTATGCGATGTAAGAATGATGAAATATACAGTACGAATCATCCCTTCATGCGCAAATCGTGTCGTTCCGTGAAAGTAATGGTACGTTAAATACGAAATTAAAAACAATACCGAAACAGTAAATGCCGCTATCATTGTTTTTCGATGTGCCGCTCGGTCATTCTTTTTTATATGATTTCGTCCTATCAACAGTAAAACAGCGCAGGTGGAATTCAATATAGCATTAAGTGTGGGGAGATATTCTAACATTGGTTTTATGAATTTTGTATGGGAGTGAAGTTATTCAGCGAAGGATTTCATATCCGTCGCAACTCTATAAAACGGATGATACTATTCTGTCGCTAACGATCTCGCATCATTGACTAATTTGGGTACCGCAGTACTATCATCGTAATCATAATACCCTCGAATTGAACCTTTAGTATCAATAAGGATAAATTTTGTGCTATGAATAATTGCATTTTCCTCATCTTCGGTGGTGAGGTAAAATCCGTATCGTGCAAGTTGATAAATAGCATGTTTATCGCCAGTTAAAAAAGTCCAGCGTCCCTGTTCTGCCCCGAATTTTTGCCCATATTCTTTCAGAATGGAAGGAGTATCATACTCAGGGTCGACGGAAAACGATAAAAGATGAATGGCAGGTACATCTGCAAATTCCGCCTGCAAGGATGCCATTTTTGAACTCATCATTGGGCAGGGTCCGCCGCAACTTGTGAAGATAAAATCGGCAACGGTTACCTTTCCAAGCAAATTTTGATTTGAGAACTGAGCGCTATCTTCATTCGTCAGTTGAAATGCTGGAACAACCCCAAGATTGGGAAGGGGAGCAGTCTTCTTACTTTTTGTTTGTGATGAATAAAAATAAATTCCCACCGCTGTTAATTCTAAAACAACAGTAATAATGATAATGATTCGTAGTGAAGATTTCATAATCGTACTCTTATGCTTTTTTCCTGACTGAAGCCGCTGAAAGATAAAACATGACAAGAGCAAAAATTGTCATGATCAGAATATTCATTTGCAATGGCATAAGTTCATTCATTGCGGTATGACCGTCTAAATAAAAACATTGTCTCAATGCGGCAACACCGTAGGAGAGCGGATTTAACGCCATCGCAGAACCAAGCCATCCTGCCGCACCTGATGCCGGAAACAATGCCCCTGAAAGGAGCCACATCGGAATTAAAAACAAATTCATGATGGCATGAAATCCCTGTGAAGATTCCATTCTCCATGCAATGAAAAATCCTAACCCTGTCAATCCGAATGCTGTTACAAATAACGTAACAAAAATAATGGATAGGCTTGTTAACGATAAATGTATTCCTAAAAATGGAGTAAGGAGAAGTAAGATTACCGCCTGAATAAGAGACAAGGCTGTACCGCCTAAAATTTTCCCAAGAGCAATACTAAATCCCGAAATAGGTGCGACAACGACCGATTGTAAAAATCCTTCTTGTCTGTCTTCGATGATAGATATGGTAGAAAAAATGGAGGTAAAGAGGATAATGAGAATAATCGTACCCGGAAAGAAATATTCGAGGTAATTCATTTCGGGAGGAGCCGCAGGATGACGAAAAGACTTTGATAGTCCCGATCCGATTAAAAACCAAAAAACTAACGGTGATGCGATAACGCCGATCATACGACTGCGTTGCCGGTAAAACCGTACAAGTTCTCTTTGACAAAGTGACCAGGAAGCTAACATAGTGTAATATTAATATAAAAAAATAAGGTTCAATGCAGAAGGAACAAATAACGTATTACTTGGATTGTTCAAAATCCCAGAATCTATGTCCTGTTTTATGGATAAACACATCCTCTAACGTTGGTTTCGAAAGAGTTACCGTTTCTATCAAATCAGGGAAAGTGTGAACTAAATCAGGGATATGTTCACTTCCGTTTCGCCGTTCTAAACGGACAGTATTATCAACCACAACAGGTGCGTCACCGAATTTATCTGCAATGCCCTTCGAAAGTTTCTCAGCTTCTTTTGATGTCATGGTAATAACATCACCGCCGATTTCATTCTTTAACTCTTGCGGTGTACCTAAGGCAACAACATCTCCGCTATGAATGATGGCAATTCTGTCGCAAGCGTCCGCTTCTTCAAGGATGTGTGTTGTCAAAATAATTGTTACTCTATCGATGTCGCGTAACTGCTTAAGATATTTCATAAACTCGATACGCGCCCCGGGATCAATTCCCGTACTCGGCTCATCGAGGATCACTAATTTGGGAGTATGAAGTAACCCTTTGGCTAATTCTATCCTTCGTTGATTCCCACCTGAAAGGGATTCGACTAAATCGTGTTGGCGGTCAAGTAAACCTACACGCGTTAACATCTGAGCTATTTTTTGTTTGAGAGACTCGCCTCGTAATCCGTATAGGTGCCCCTGATGAAGTAAGTTTTCTCGAGCGGTTAATTTCTTATCAAGGCTGGGTGACTGAAAGACCACACCGATATTTTTTCTGACTGCGTCGGGCTGTGTAACGAGATCATTACCAAGGACAGTCACGGTGCCGCTTGTCGGTTGAATCAATGTTGAGAGAATTTTAAACAGTGTGCTTTTACCACTGCCATTAGGTCCAAGGAGGCAAAATATTTCGCCTTGTTGAATCCGGAGAGATACGCTCTTGAGAGCGGTACGGGGTTGTTGTTGCTTGCGTGTCGGTGGATATTGGTGGTGGAGCCGGTCAATCGTTACAATGGGGTTCATTTATAGTTTATCTAAACTCATCACAATCATCAAGACAGGCAGATACACAAGCGAAGCAAAAAATAATTTACGAGAGTAATAATTTACTTTGCTTAATGAATCAATCGATGTCTGACGGGAAAATTTCATTAGTGCAATACCAAAGATAAGGAAACTAACGCCAAGAAGCAATGCGCTGATACTTGAAGCCATTCCGGTCATGCCTGAGAAGGAGGGAGCGAGACTTGCCGGGATGAGCGCTAACAAGTAAATCAATATCTGGAAACTTGTTCTGTGGCCGTGTTCATCAGAAACCGAGAGCACTTTGAATCCGGCACGGGCGTAATCTTTTTTGTACATCCATGCAAGTGAGAAGAAATGCGGCATTTGCCAGAAAAAGAGTATTGCAAACAAAATCCATGCTTCAATACTTACTTCGTTTCTCATAGCAGTCCATCCCATCATCGGTGGAATAGCACCCGGAATGCCACCAATTAACGTAGAAAGGGGGGTAACACGTTTTAATGGTGTGTAAAGAAAAAGGTAAGAACTCCATGTTAAGAACGCGAGGAACCCTGTTAAAACATTCACAAATATTGTTAATTGTGCTAAGCCTACCACTGAAATAATGATACCGTAGGTGAGTACTTCCATTGGTAGTAAGCGGCCTGCCGGAAGAGGTCTGCGTTCTGTCCGTTTCATCAACGCATCATAATTGCGTTCGATGTACTGGTTCAGCGTTCCTGCGCCGCCGCCGACTAAAGTTGTGCCGATTGCCACATTGAAAAATAACAGCCAATCAAATGTACCTTGTGTTGCAAGATAAAATCCGCATAACGTAGTGAGAACCGAAAGAAAGGTAAGTTCAGGTTTCATCAACTCCATATAATCCATAAACCGTGGACGCGTTCGGACGATTGGTGTTTCAAATGCTTTTGCTTCTATATTCATGCTGTAACTTCCTTTGCTGTAACGGGAATCGTTACTTGTGTTGGAGCGAAACCGAATAATTTAATTGTATGAAGTAGTGTAATCACTGTAACAACAAGCAATACCGCACCTGTTGCAACATGGGCAGTCGTTATATCAATTGCCTTTTGAGTAAGAACAGTGAATGCACCTAATGTGACTTGAAGAATAATCAAGCCGAATAAAAATTTTGAGAGTACTGAAAGTCGTTTGTTTTCCGGCGCATGTTTATGAACCCGGATTGCCGTCCAGATAACCATGAACGCAACAACACATGCCCATATTCTATGAGCCATGTGAATCAATATCTGTGATGCGGTGATAGGATCATCTGCAAAAATTCGTAACCCTAACGTTTCTAATTGTTGATTATACTGTGCAAGCGATTCAGCCGAGAGTGAAGGAAATAACTGAGAGTAAGCAAGCGGAAAATCAGGCACTGCCAATCCTGCCTCAGAGTGACGCATCAAAGCGCCTAATATCAGTTGAATATAAATAGCAACTGAAGTGAAGGTCAGAAGTTTTGTTATTGCAAGACTGTTTGTTCTGTTCTTTAGCTTCGGATGTTCATCTCTCCACCATTTTGATGTAAAGACTGCAAGTGATGTAACGATAACAAAAAATGTTTGTGCCAATGTTGCATGTAAAGTGGATATCCAGGCAGGGAGGAGAAATATCACCGTTAAGCCTCCAAGAACGCCCTGAGCTATGACTGCTACCAAAGCCGTAAACCCTAATTTACGAACCCACGCTCTGTCATCTTTCTTCCATAGCCAAATTGCAAGGATCACTGTTAAAAATCCAACTACTGAAGCAATCATGCGATGAGAATGTTCGTAAAAGATCCCGCCAACCATCTGGTCAAGCGGGAATGCAAACATAAAATGACCGTACGTATTGGGCCAATCAGGAACCGAAAGTCCCGATTGTGTGCTTGTTACAAGCCCGCCTGCAACAATGAGAAACAACGTACAACAGGCGACGAGAATAGCATAGCGGTGTAATGCTTTGCTGTATCCTCTCAATGAGAGTCTCCTTCTGCAGGAACTGTGCTGTTTGTAGTAGCAGTTGTATCACTCATTGAAGTTGTGGTAGAATCAACAGGGGTCGATTCTTCCGGCTGTAAGGAGGCCTCTTGCTCTGCAATCCATGCATCATATTCCGTTCGTGTCATAATCGTCATATAGCCGCGCATACGATAGTGCCCGAGCCCGCATAACTGTGCGCAAGCAATCTCGGTCGGTGTCGAAGGTGCGATAGAAATTTCATTGATTCCTGCCGCAACAAGTTTATCAATAACAGCATCATCAATAAATCCGTTTTTCTCTAAGAGAACTGTTCCCGTATTATCCTTGTACTCCTGCATCGAAAGAAATGTATCCAATTTTGCCGATGGACGAACCGTCACCTGACTGACTCCTGCTTTCATGGCACGGGTAACAGCATCTTCACTCATCATTTCACCTTTGGTTAATGATGGATTGCCTTCTTTATCCTTAATTTCCTGTGTAGAAAGATACTTATCAAGGTGTGCTAATGTACGCGCTTTCACACTCGTAATTTGTGACTCAGCAAGGCGTTTAACGTTCTCATCATTTAAGATATCGCCTGCGCTTAAGATACTTGCTCCTGAGGCATCCAAGGCATCTTGCGTGAGAATAAAATCATCCATCGCTTTACCGTTCATGGTAAGTGTTTGTTCCGATGGGATTGTAAAACTAAACGATTTTTCAACAAACGGCTTTAATCCAACGGTGTGCGTTAATGTCTGTTGAATTTCAGCAGTCGTCTTAATTGGCTGGAACCAAACCGGTATCATCATTCCGGGAATAACATCCTGCTTTAATCGCATATAGGGAAGATTAAAACTATGAATGACATCCTTTGATGTTAGACGAATAATAACCGGCTTATCAACCGGAATATTAAATTGATTGATTGTCATGATATCATCCTTTGCCCCGGGATCAGTTCTATCAAGTCCCAAAGGGTTATCGGATGTGATAAGATCAATCGAGGTTTTCCCAAAAATGCCGTCTTTACCGGGATAATGAACATTCCATGCAAATTGTTCAGCCACAATACGAACAACAGTTGCTTCATTTTCGGGAGGGAATTCTTCAATTCGTTTATCCCAAACAGGAACTGAAAAAGCTAAATCGAAGACAACCTCTACCACAGCTACTGCCAATGCAAGATAGATAACCATCTTACTTTTGGATCCAACATAACTGGCTTTTGGATGAGCCGATTTTCTAAATCGGAATAATGTGAAAAGGTAGAATGATGTCCAGCCTACAAATAGGATGAGCATCAACCAGTGAATTATAACTATAAGCCTGTCAACTTCAACCCCATGCTCTGATGCGATGGGGGGAAGCCCTAAGAATTGTTCCATTCGTACGTACCTTTGTTGTCGATATGAATATGACCGTTATCATCTACAAAAGAATTGTTTGATATCGTTTCTCTATGTTTCTTTACTCGCTTCCACATAAATAATCCGAATCCTGCAATTCCTGATAAAACAAAACCGGTGATACCTAACAGTGTCATTACTGCGGTATTTGCGGCATCCATTGTATTATTTTGCGCCGCTCCATAGCAGGAGGGGCAGGCTGTTGCTGATGTTCCCAATGTCAGTAAGACAATTGTAACAACAAGAACTCGTATTGAAATTGTTCTCTTCATAGAAATCGAACGTGTTGTAATTTTTTAAGAAAACGAACGCCGTAAACAATTAAACCTACTCCGCTCAGAAAGGAAACCAAGCCGCCTACAAGTGAAAGTGCTTCACCATTTCCTGAATAGGAACGCATAAGCCACATTCCAAATCCGAATGTAAACAGGCTCGAAATCGTAATAAAGATAATATGAAATGTTTTCAGTGACATATTACATCCTTACCTGATCGTGATATGCGCCTAATGTTAAAGCAACCATACCGATAAAAAAGATGACTGTAAATGCAAGCGTTATAAAGATTGCTTTTTTTTCGGTGATGAGATGCATAAAGTATGCGGCAACAAGTGATCCCTTAATTGTTGCAATAAACATTGCTAATGCAATAGCATATCCTATCGAAAGGTGAAGATAAGAAACTGCAACCGTTACAACAGTTAATGCCATCAAGGCAATAAAAACTGTAACATATTTCCGAACATGTTTTTTGATTTCTTCGTGTGAGTGTTCCATGATAATCTCCTACAGTAAATAAAGTGCCGGGAAAAGGAATATCCAAACAAGATCAACAAAGTGCCAGTATAATCCGGCTACTTCTATACGATTGATAAATCGTTGAGGGTCAGTCTTCCACATTTTACTTCCGGGTCCCCAGAAGTATGCATTGACAATAATTCCGCCGATGACGTGAATCCCGTGTAATCCTGTTAACGTAAAATATGTTCCAAAGAAGTTGTTCGTGCTTGGGAAATGGTGGTGCTCAAACTTTGCCCCGTATTCAATCGACTTAATAACAAGGAAGACTAAACCCATTAACACAGTTAAGCCCATGTACATTTTGTACTTCTTGAAATCCTTCATCATCAACGCCGCCCACGACATAACCATGGTTACACTGGAGGTAATAAGGACTGCCGTGTTAAGAGTTGCAAGCGGGATATTTAACTCTTCCCATCCATGTGGCCACGAAGGGGCTCCCATACGTAAGAGGATATACGAGGTAAACAATGCTCCGAAGAGCATCACTTCTGATGCAAGGAAGAGCCAAATGCCGACTTTTGCATTATACAATCCTGTTTCAGGATGATTTTCTGAGGTATATGGTATATTCATAATATTCTATTACGCTTCGTGTTGAGGTGTAAAATCTTTTTTCGCACCGGGGACACTATACTCGTAAGGACCACGATGGACGACCGGAAGTGTTTCAAAATTGCCGTGTGCTAACGGGGGAGCGGTTGTAGCCGCCCAATCAAGTGTTGTTGCATCCCAATGGTTATCATTTGTTTTCTTTCCTCGTTTGATGCTTAAGAAGAGGTTCACAACAAAAAATAACTGGAAGATAGCCATGACCCATGCCGCAACTGACATGACTTCATTAAGATGAAGCACTCCATAGTTATGAGAGTATTGTTCTCCGCCGTCATACATTCTGCGGGAGACGCCTGCTAAGCCTTGCATCAACATGGGGAAGAAAATAAAATTCATACACACAAACGATCCCCAGAAGTGAATCTTCCCAAGCGTTTCGTTCATCGTTCGTCCTGTTAATTTCGGGAACCACCAATAAATACCGGCAAACAATGCGAATATTGTACCCGGTGCAACAACATAATGGAAGTGTCCGATAACATAATACGTGTCATGAAGATGCAAATCCGCTGTTGCCAATCCTAGCGGTAAGCCCGTCAATCCCCCAATACCGAACATCGGCAGGAAGGCTAAGGCAAATAACATGGGAGTATTAAACCTGATTGACCCACCATACAACGTGAACGCTAACGTTGTCAAAATAATGATGGATGGTATAGAAATAATCATTGTCGTCGTTTGGAAGAATGCGCTGATTGTCGTTCCCATGCCTGTTATATACATGTGATGCGCCCAAACGATGAAGGACATAAAGCCTAAAAAGAGTACTGAGTACACAAGCGTCTTATACCCTGATAACGGTTTGCGTGTGTTGTTTGCAATAATCTCACTGATGATACCCATTGCAGGTAAAATCAACACGTACACTTCAGGATGCGCAAGGAACCAGAATAAGTGTTGCCAAAGGATCGGAGTTCCGCCCCCGGCATTGAGCAGTCGTTCACCGCTGACTACCAATCCTTCAGGCAAGAAGAAACTTGTTCCGGCGACTCTATCCATTAATTGCAATACGCCTGCCGCTTCAAGCGGAGGGAAAGCAAGTAAGAGTAAGAATGAAGTTACAAACTGTGCCCATACAAAAAAGGGAAGTCTCATGAAACTTAATCCCTTTGCACGCAACTGCAAAATTGTTACAATAGTATTGACTGAACCGAGCAGTGATGATGTAATTAAAAACACCATACCGACTAACCACCATGTTTGTCCGGTTGTTGCAAGTTCTGAAAGTGGGGGATACGATGTCCAGCCTGAATTTGCCGCGCCGCCGGGTAGGAAGAAGCTGATAACCATGACAACACCACCGACAAAATACACCCAATAACTCATCATATTGAGTTTTGGGAACGCCATATCGGGTGCGCCAATTTGCAAGGGCATAACGTAGTTACCGAATGCGCCTACGCCTAATGGAACGACTCCAAGAAAGATCATGATTGTGCCGTGCATTGCGCCAAGAGAATTGTAGTACTCCGGTTGCATAACACCCATAGGCATGCGCTCGTCACCGGTGGCAAGATACCATATTAACGCAGATATTGCCATAAACAGGACGCCTACCGTCATACCTAACGAAGGTTTGAATCCGGAAAGCGCTATAGTTGCAAGACCAACGAGACCGATTGGCAATACAAATCGCCAAACAGGGAATGCTTCGCCGGGATAGGCTATCTGCCAGCGCATCATCATCATTAATGTGAAACCGAGGAAAAGAAAAAGAAGGGCTGTTACACCATACTGAATGC
>Ga0209514_10005316_pt1 | contig 16584 bp, 13 predicted proteins | sample Subgrocontami58m_FD_187452 | JGI IMG/M metagenome (GOLD analysis project Ga0209514, IMG submission 187452) | Subsurface groundwater microbial communities from S. Glens Falls, New York, USA - GMW37 contaminated, 5.8 m (SPAdes) (version 3) | ecosystem: Environmental > Aquatic > Deep subsurface >...
TCCGTGACGGTGTCTGCGGGCCATTGTAACGCCACGCGCGCCGTGATCAGGGCGCCACCGAGAGTTCGATAACGGCAACGGGGGTTGCCAAATTTGATCGAAAATCCCGAGTCCGACAGGCTGCTAGGGCCACGCTCCGCCACCACCAGGATCACCCCGGCCAGGGCGATCAGCCCCGCTCCCACCCAGACCGCCGGCGACGGGATATCCCCCCAAATCGCATACCCCAACAGAAACGCCCAGATAAGCGCGGAGTACTCCACCGTCGCCATCACCGAGGCCGGGGTCCGTCGCGCCATCTCGAAGACCAGGAACTGCGCCAGACCGCCGAACGTGCCGACCGAGAGCATCAGGCCCAAGGCGGGCAGATCCGGTGGCTCCCACGACCACAGGCAGGCGGCCCCTGTAAGGACCAGGAAGATCGCGTTATTGAACAGCATCTGGATCATCGACGTTTCCCGGCGAGCAATCTGACGCATCAGAATGATCGCGTATCCCCAGAGGCCGGCGGCGATCAGCACTAGGACTGTCGCCACCGAGGCTGGCACGCCAAACGGATCGGAGGCACACATCACGCCGACAAACCCGACCCCAACCGCGGCCCATCGCGCCGGGGTCACGGTTTCTCCCAATACCCGCGCCGCCAGCAACGTAACGATGATCGGCGCGGCAAAATACAAGGTCAGCAACTGCCCCAGGCCCATGCTGCGCGCGGCGGTATAATAGCAAAGCCAGGCGGTCATCGTGATCATCGCCCGGAAGCCCAGCGCTCGCTTCAGCGGCGTCTTCACGGCTCGGTCCAGCAGAGGCCCTCGCCCGACCAACAGACAGACCACCAGGATCGTCGCGCTGCGGAAGAACAGCACCTGCCAGACGGGCAACGTCTCCACCAGCCACTTGATCGCGGCGTCATGGACGGCAAACAGCCCATAGGCGAGCACGCCGAGGCCGATACCCAGAATCGTCGCGTCACTCCCCATGGCGGCAAGGTAGCATGGAAGGCCGGAACGCCGTCTCGGGCCCGCCACCGCATGACGCGGTTGCGGATTGCGCGCTTGCTTTTCCCGCGGCGCACAATGACGATCACGCTGCCCGCTATGACGGCGCCGGCATGTATGCGACATGAGGCGATCGGGCGGATGAGAGGAGAGCCAGATATGGCAAAGGCAACGGTCTTCATCGACGGCGAGTCCGGCACCACCGGCCTCGGCATCCGGGAGCGTCTGATGGCGCTGTCGACAGTCGCGTTGAGGAGCCTGCCTTCCGAACGACGCCGCGATCCCGCCGCCCGCCGCGACATCATGGCGGAGGTCGATCTGGTGGTCCTGTGCCTCCCCGACGACGCCGCCAAGGAATCCTCCGCGATGGCCGCCTCGCTCGGCAATGCCGCGCCGAAGGTGTTGGACGCCAGCACGGCGCACCGGGTCGATCCCGACTGGGTCTACGGGTTCGCCGAAATGCTGCCGGGGCAAGCCGAGCGGATTGCGGGGGCAAAATGCGTGGCGAATCCGGGGTGTTATCCGACCGGCGCGATCGGGTTGATCCGCCCTCTGGTCGATGCCGGAATGCTGCCGACCGACTTCCCGATCACGATCAACGCCGTGTCCGGCTACTCGGGCGGCGGCAAGTCGATGATCCAGGAGCATGACACCGACCACGGCCCGCCCTTCGAGCTTTACGGCCTGAAGCTGGAGCACAAGCACGTGCCGGAAACCCAGCTTTATGGCGGGTTGTCGCGGCGGCCGATCTTCGTGCCCTCGGTCGGGCATTTCCGCCAGGGGATGCTGGTGTCGATCCCGCTGCACCTGGATACGCTGACCGGCAAGCCGACCGGGGCCGATCTGCGCGCGGTGCTGGAGGCTCGTTATGCCGGCTGCGACTTGGTCCGGGTGATGCCGGCTCAGGACAACGGCAAACTGGAGCCAGAGGCCCTGAACGATACCGACCGGCTGGAACTCTATGTCCACGTCAACGAAAAGCACCGTCAGGCGGTGCTGGTCGCGCGCCTGGACAACCTGGGCAAAGGCGCGTCCGGCGCGGCGGTGCAAAACATCGGCCTGATGCTCGGCTTGCATTCCGGCGTCGGCCCCAAGGGGACCACAGCTGAGACGGCGGCTGCCCGCAGCCCGGAGAGAGCGCATGTCTGACCTGCCGTATGGCGGTTTCGGTCCGATCTTTTCGCTGAACGGCGTCACCCCCAAGGTGGCGCCGGATGCGTTTATCGCCCCCACCGCCGCCGTGATCGGCGACGTGGAAATCGGCTCGGAGACCGGCATCTGGTTTCATTGCCTGGTCCGCGGCGACATGAACTTCATCCGCATCGGCGCGCGGACCAATATCCAGGACGGCACCGTCATCCATATCGACTCCGGCAACTTCTCCACCACGATCGGGGATGACGTGACGGTCGGCCACAACGCCGTGATCCATGCCTGTACGTTGAAAAACCGTGCCTTTGTCGGGATCAGCGCCACTGTCCTGGATGGGGCTGTCATCGAGGAAGGCGGCCTCCTCGGCGCCGGAGGGCTGCTGACGCCCGGCAAGGTGATCGGACCGAATGAGATGTGGACCGGATCCCCCGCCAAGCTGCGCCGGGTGATGGATGAGGACGAACGCAAGCGCTTCGACCGCAATGCCCTGGTGTATCTGGAGTTGGCGCGCCGGTTCCGGGCGGGGTTGAGGTCGGTGGGCGCGCACCCCCCGGCTGTCGGATAGCGTGACCCGCACAGGCTACCGCCGATGATGCGCTACCGCCTACGCCACACCAGCCGCTACAGCTATGGCAGCCCGGTCGAACTCGCGGCCCATATGGTGCATCTGCGCCCACGCCCCCTGCTCGGCCAGACCATCATCTCGGAGCGGATCGTGACCGCCCCCCTGCCCGCCCGCCGCCATGACGCGCGCGACCATTTCGGGAACCAGGTCACCTGGCTGTTCCTCGACCTGCCACATGCCGATTTCGAAGTGACCGCGGAATCGGTGGTGGAGGTGGGGTTCCCTGGACCGCCGGAGCCCGACGCGACCGCGCCCTGGGAGACGGTCGCCGAGGCGGCGCTCACCGCGGACGGATGGCGGGCCGCGGAATATTGCTTCGACAGCCCGATGGCCCCGCGCGATCCCGAGGCTCGCCTCTACGCATTGGAATCATTCACCCCTGGCCGCCCGATCCTGGCGGCGCTGCTGGAGCTGAACAAGCGTATCCGCGCGGATTTCGCCTATCGCTCGGGCGTCACCCATGTCTCGACCCAGGTGCATGAGGTCATGAAGCACCGCTCGGGGGTCTGTCAGGATTTTTCCCACGTGATGATCAGCGCCTTGCGCGGCCTCGGCCTGCCAGCGCGCTATGTCTCAGGCTATATCCGCACCCGCCCGCCGCCCGGCCAACTCCGCCGCCAGGGGGCCGATCAGTCGCATGCCTGGGTCGGGTGCTGGCTGGGAATAGAGCATGGTTGGGTGGACCTGGACCCGACGAACGGTATCGTCATCCGCGATGAGCATGTGGTGCTGGGCTGGGGCCGGGATTATGGCGATGTCAGCCCGGTGCGCGGGGTGATCCTGGGGGGTGGGGATCATGCGCTGACGGTCAGCGTTGATTTGGAGCCGGACGAGGGGGCCGGGTAAGGGCGGGGCTCCGCCCCGGACCCCGCCAGGGCTCTGCCCTGGACCCGCCAAGGGCGACGGCCCTTGGAACCGGAACGTTGTCGTTTGGATCCCTGGGGCCTACCCGGACCTATCACCATCCGGGTAGGCCCCAGGGATCCAAACGACAAAAGAATCGCATTCCAAAGGCCGCGCCTTTGGTGGGGTCCAGGGGCAAAGCCCCTGGTCGGGGTCCGGGGCGGAAGCCCCGCGCCTTGACCGCGGCCGACCGCTCTGCGACCGTTTCCCAGATCAATCGCCACGCAGCGCGACGGGAAACCACCATGAAGTTCGGCGTCTTCTACGAACACCAGCTCCCCCGGCCCTGGACCGAACGGAGCGAATACGACCTGTTCCAGAACTCCCTGACCCAGGTCGAGCTCGCCGACAAGCTGGGCTACGACTATATGTGGGAGGTTGAGCACCACTTCCTGGAAGAATATTCCCACTCCGCATCGCCCGAGGTGTTCCTCGCCGCGGCCAGCCAGCGCACCAAGAACATCCGCCTCGGCCATGGGATCGTGCAGATCACCACCAACCAGCCGCATCGCGTGGCGGAACGGATCTCGACCCTTGATCTGATCTCCGGTGGCCGGGTCGAGTTCGGCATGGGCGAGGGCGCCGGCCCGGCGGAACTACATCCGTTCGGTATCCGCGTGCGCGACAAGCGCGACAGGTGGGAGGAGGCGGTGAAGGCCATCATCCCGATGTTCACCAGGGACAGTTGGGAGTTCCATGGCCAGTACTACGACTTCCCGGCTCGCAACGTGGTGCCGAAGCCGTTCCAGAAGCCGCATCCGCCGCTGTGGGTCGCCTGCTCCAACATCCGCACGATCGGCGAGGCCGGCCAGTGGGGCATGGGGGCGCTGGGCTTCAGCTTCGTCTCGCCGGACGCCGCGAAGGCCTGGGTCCATAAATATTACAATGAGTTGCTGCACAATCCGCGCCGGCTGACGGATTACGCGATCAATCCGAATGTCGCGATCGTCAACGGCTTCATGTGCGCGCCCACCGATGAGGAAGCCCTGGAGAAAGCCGCCGGGTGGACTTTCTTCATCTTCGCCCTCGGCTATTACGGCCGGAAAGGCGTTGACGCGCCGGGCAAGGGCGATCTGTGGAAGGAATACCAGGACTGGCGCGGCACCGAAAAAGCCCAGGCGGCCCTCCGCAACGGCCTGATCGGCTCCCCGGAGACGATCCGCAAGCGCCTGCGCCAGTTCGAGGAAGCGCATGTCGACCAGGTCATCCTGCTGAACCAGGCCGGCAAGACCACGCATAAGGATATCTGCGAGAGCCTGGAACTGTTCGCCAAGGAGGTCATGCCGGAATTCCAGGGACGTCAGGCGCGGCAGGACGCCTGGAAGCGGGACGTTCTGGAGGGAAGGATCGTCCTGGAAGACCTGGATACCGACAAATACGACCTGTACTCGCACCAGAACGAGGACATCGTCCGCCTGACGCCGGAACAGCTCAAGCAGCGCATGGCGGAAAAGGACAAGCTGGCGGTCGCCGGGGAATAGTCCCCGGCGGTTCGTCGCGGGGGCCTGGCCCCCTCCGACCGTCCGCGGGCGACGGGCAACCGATGGTCGTCCGCGCGCGGGGCACAGGACCGGGTCCCTATCACCGTCCGCAGGCGACTCGGGCCACAACCCGCTCCGGTCTGCGGCGGAAAAACGACGGCGTGGCCGACGCGCCCACGTCACCGCGGCGAGGTCCTGAGACGGGCGGCTCCTGGAGGAGACTGGTTATCGCCGGCCCAAAAGTTCTGTCTATGTTCTATGACGGACCCCGTACCGGTGGCAAGGAAATTGTCACCGGAGTTCGATCCGACTCTCGGAAATCGCGCTCAAGTATCTGATTATACGTAGCTTGTATAAGGAATAGGCAAAGGTTAACGGAGCCCGTCACCGATTTGCACCGGCAATTTCCCTGGCCGCGGCTGAACGAAGATGAGAGATCAAGATCCGGTCGGATAGGACTGGAATCACGTCATGTTCTCCGGATTCTTCAGAGTTCACTTCAACCGCGCGCGTGCGGGAGTTCGTTGCGATTTGCCGCGAATTCGGTAGGTTTTTGTTGCACAACCATGCAAAAATGGGCAGTATTCATTGCAGATTTGCGCGGTTAACCCTTGCTCGGCCTTGCCCTGAAAACAGGCAGCAGATGCCCGCGCTAGGTCAGGTCCCCGGAACCGGTCAGATCACCGGTTCCCAGGCTCGCCCGGGCCAGGATGGCGCAAGACCACCTGCTTAACGGCCGCGCCGTGCCCCATTTGGCCTTGGGGCATCGCCTCCGGCAGACGCGACCACCCGGAGCGACCCTTCTCCCCGTAGATCGGGATACACCCACGGGACAGTCGATCCCGCCGGTCATTCCGGGGACGCACGCGTGGCGGAACGTCGGACAATCGTTTCCTGATCCACATGATGGGTTTGCCCCGACAACAGTCGGACCCGCATCCCTGGCGCAATGCGTCCCAACCGGCGAGACGAACCCCGCGTGCCCTTTGCACAAGCGACGGTTTCGCGCGAACATCGGCTCAACGCTCGGGAGCCAACATCCATGGATGGCATGTCCACCCTACGAAACCATACCATCGAGACCCACCCCATCGCCGGGTCACTCGGCGCCATCGTCACCGGGGTCGACCTGTCCAGGCCGATGGACGGCCGGATCCTGGCCGCATTGCGCGCCGCGCTGCTCGATCATCTGGTGATCTTCTTCCGCGACCAGGACCTCAGGCCGGCCGCGCAACTGGAATTCGCTCGCCATTGGGGCGAAATCCATCTGCACCCGTTCATGGCCGGCATGCCGGACCATCCGGAGGTGCTGGAAATCCGCAAAACCCCCGCCGACAAGCGGAACTTTGGCGGGTCCTGGCACACGGATCAGATGTTCTCGCCGAAGCCCGCCATGGGGACGATGCTGTATGCGAAACAGGTGCCCTCGGTCGGCGGGGATACGATGTTCTCCAACCAGTATCTGGCCTATGACGCCTTGTCGGACGGGATGAAGCGGATGGCCTCACGCCTCAACGCGGTCTGTGTCGGCGACAAGAAGCGCGGCGGGATTTCCCGGATCGCCTATAACGCCGCGACCATCGCCATGACGACGGTGGAGCCGCCGAAGGACGTGCAGACGACCTCGGTGCATCCGGTGGTCCGCACCCATCCCGAAACCGGCCGGAAATCGCTCTATATCGGCAACCATGTCCACTATTTCCAAGGCATGACGGAAGCCGAGAGCCAACCCCTGATCGACTATTTGCGTGCCCATTCGGTGCGGCCCGAGTTCACCTGCCGGTTCCGCTGGCAGAACGGCTCGCTTGCCTTCTGGGACAACCGCTGCACCCAGCATTTCGCCATCAACGACTATCCGGCCGAGACCCGCGTGATGCACCGCGTCACCGTCTGCGGCGACGCGCCCTTCTGACATCGGAGACGATTATGCAACGACAAATGGTCATGGTGGGCTTCCTGCAAGCCCAGAACTGTACAAACCTGGTAAGCTCCTGGCGACACCCGGAATCCCGCACGGACACCTGGAGCCCGGAATATTACGCCGACCTGGGACGCGTGCTGGAGGAAGGCAAATTCCAGGTTGCGTTCTTCGACGACCGCCTGGCCATGCCCGACCGCTACGGCAACGACCACCGCCACACCGTGGAGCACGGCATCCGCTGCGTGAAGATGGACCCGGTGACCGTGATGATGGTCATGGGGGCGGCGACCAAGCGCCTCGGCCTGGGCTCCACCCGCAGCACGACCTACTACGAACCCTTCGATGTCGCGCGCACCTTCGCCACGATCGATCTGATGACGAACGGGCGTGCCGCCTGGAACGTCGTGACGTCGATGAACGACGGTGAGGCCCTGAACATGGGCAAGGACATCCACCCCGAGCATGACAGTCGTTACGACCGCGCCGATGAGTTCATGGAAGTCGTCATGGGGCATTGGACGTCCTGGGACGACAACGCGATCGTGCAGAACAAGCAGACCGGGTTGTTTGCGCATGGCGACAAGGTGCGCCGCATCGACCACAAGGGAAAATATTTCCAGTCGCGTGGCCCGTTCACGGTGCCGCGCTCGAAACAGGGCCATCCGGTGGTGATCCAGGCCGGGCAGAGCGGCCGCGGCAAGCAATTCGCCGCCAAGTGGGGTGAACTGTTGTTCGTCGGCAGCCCGGCCACCCTGGAACTCGGCCGCAAGAACTACAAGGAAATCAAGGACGCCGTCGCCGCCCAGGGCCGCAATCCGGACCACTGCGTGATCGCGCCCTCGGCCTATATCATCTGCGCCGAAACGAAAATGGAGGCGGAGGACAAGGCGGCGTTGACCGAACGCCTGACTGAGGAGATCGATGCGCTGTCGCTGCTGTCGGAGGCGATGAATTTCGACTTCGCCTCCAAGGGTCTGGATGAGCCGTTCACCGACGACGAACTCGACCATATCTCCGGCACCCAGTCGATGCGCGATCGCGTGCTGGCGTCATCCGGCATCAAGAACCCGACCCCGCGCGAATTCGTGAAATTTAGCCACCGCTCACGCCCCAACAAACCCTTCATTGGCGGCCCGAAAGAAGTGGCGGACGGGCTGGAGGAATGGTTCTCCACCGGCATCTGTGACGGTTTCGTGGTGGCGGCAACCCATGTGCCGGGCACCTATGTGGAATTCGTGAAATACGTGATTCCGGAACTGCAACGGCGCGGGCTGTATCACAAGGACTACCGGGGCGAGACCCTGCGGGAAAACCTGGGCCTGCCCATTCCGCGCATCGGCGGCTGACCACGCAAACCGCTCCATCCCAACCAGCGTCATGACCCATAGGGAGGACACAATGATCTACGAACTGCGCACCTACACGTTCCATCCGGGCAAGATCAACACCTATCTCGACATCGCCAGGAATGTCGGCCGTCCGGCGCGCGGGCAGAACTACGGCATCAATTGTGGCTACTGGACGTCGGAATTCGGCTCGCTGAACCAGATCTGGCACCTCTGGCAGTATGAGAGCTACGAGCAACGCGCTCGCCTGCGCGACGAGCTGTCCAAGAACGTCAAATGGACGACGGAATACGTGCCGAATATCCGCCCGCTGATCGCGCGCCAGGATATCCGCTTCCTGAATCCGGTCTATGGAGTCACGCCGCCGGCCCAGGAAGGCGGCTTCTATGAACTGCGCATGTATCGTTTCAATCCAGGCCGAGCGGCGGGGTGGGCGCAGGCGTATAGGGATATCATGCCGGTTCGGGAGAAATACTCGAAGAATGTGGGCGTCTGGACTGGCGAGGCGCCGCAACCGAATGAAGTCCTGCATATGTGGAACTACCAGAGCCTGGCGGCTCGCGCCAAGGCACGCGGCGATCTGTTCAAGGACCCGCAATGGCTGGACTTCATCGCCAAGGGCGCCGGCGCGATCGTGGAGATGAACAACGTCATGCTGATCCCGACGGATTACAGCCCGATGAAGTGATGGGGGAATACACCGGCAGTTCGCATGATGGTCCGCCGCCGTGTCGTCCCCCCCCCGTCCCCTCCCCTTCCGTCATGCTCGGGCTTGACCCGAGCTTCCCAGACCGCACGATCGTTCGGAGTAATGTGCGGACATTGGAACGGACACAGGCGGTGGGGATGGTCGGTGGAGGGGGGGGGAGCGGCCGGCGGACCACAATCAGAATTGCCGGGAACACACCCCGTTCGTTGTGCAGGCGGATGACCTGCCGATCCCAGCCGATGCGCCTGATGCGAGATAGGCCCGTTCCGGTTGTGGGATCAGGAGAGTCCGTCCGGGCCACGACATGATTCGGAACGCACATCCCCTTCGCCCTAGTCGTTTCCCATTGAAAACACTCCCATAGCGAGGCCCACCATGAAACTCGGTCTCTCGATCGGCTACTCCAAGGCGCATATGGACCTGCCCGTGAAACTGGTCCAACGCGCCGAGGAACTTGGTTACGATTCCGTCTGGTCGGCGGAAGCCTATGGTTCCGACGCGGTCACGCCACTGGCCTTCCTTGCCGCCGTTACCAAGCGCATCAAGCTTGGTACCGGCATCATGCAGTTGGGCGCCCGCACCCCGGCCAATGCGGCGATGTGCGCCGGCACCGTCGATGCGCTGGCCGGCGGCGGGCGCTTCATCGCCGGCCTCGGCGTGTCCGGCCCGCAGATCATCGAGGGCTGGTATGGGCAACCGTGGGGACGTCCGTATTACCGGATGAAGGACTACGTTGCGATCATGCGGAAAATCTTCAAGCGCGAGGAACCCGTCACGCATGAAGGGCGCGAGATCAGCCTGCCCTATACCGGCGAGGGTGCCGCGGGCGTCGGCAAGCCGCTGAAATCGATCCTGCACATGAACCCCGACATCCCGATCTACCTCGCCACCGGCAACGAATCGACGGTGAAGCTGACCGCCGAGATCGCCGATGGCTGGCTGCCGATGGGCTTCGTGCCCGGTGCCATGAACGAATACCGCCCCTGGCTGGAGGAAGGCTTCAAACGTGCCGGCAACGGCAAGAGCCTGGCGAATTTCGAAATCCAGGCCTCCGTGCATGTCGAAGTCGGCAACGACGTGAAGGGCGCGCTCGCGAAACTGAAGCCCGAGGTCGCGCTGTATGTCGGCGGCATGGGCCATCGCGACAAGAATTTTCATAAGGACCAGATGGTGCGGCGAGGTTTCGCCGATGCCGCCGATCGCATCCAGGAACTCTATCTCGCGCACCGCAAGGACGAAGCCATCGCCGCGGTGCCGGACGAATGGGTGGATCTGAAATCGCTGGTCGGTCCGCCGGCGCGAATCAAGGAACGCTATCGGAACTGGCTGGACGCCGGCGCGACGGCGATGACCGTCCGGTCCCGCCAGCCCGAAGCGATCGAGACCATGGCCGAGGCCGCTCGCCTGAACTGACCACGGCACGGATGGGCGGCCAATGCCCGCCCATCCGTCCTGCCAGAAGGGAGGACATCATGCGCTTCAGCGACAAGATCGCCCTGATCACCGGCGCCGCCAGCGGCATCGGGCGCGCCACGGCCGAAATCATGGCGCGCGAAGGCGCCGTGGTGATCGGTATCGATAACCACCAGGAACGCCTCGATGCCGTCGTCGGCGCGCTGAACACCGCCGGCGGACGTGCCCAGGGCCGGTTATGCGACGTGTTGGACCAGGCTCAGGTCGTTGCCTTGGTCGCGGGCGTGCGGAAGGATTTCGGCCGCATCGACATCCTGGTCAACGCGGTCGGCGGCAGCACCATCATCGCCAAGCAGAGCGCTCTGGTCGAAGAACATTCGCTGGAAGACTGGCAGCGTGTCATCGACTTCAACCTGAACGGCACGTTCCTGTTCACCCATGAAGTCGTGTCGATCATGAAGGCGCAGAAAAGTGGAAAAATCGTCAACCTCGCCTCGATCGCGGGGCGCGGCATGAGCCCATCCAGCGGATCGGCCTATGCGACGGCGAAGGGCGGCATCATCGCGCTGACCCGGAAACTGTCGTTCGAATTGGGTCCCCATGGGATCAACATCAACGCCGTCGCGCCCAGCACCACGTTGACCGAGCGCATCCGGCCACGCTGGAACCAGCGATCGCCCGAGGAGCAGCGGCAACGCATCGAAAGCACCCCGTTGCGACGGGTCGCCGAACCGGAGGACCAGGCAAATGTGATCTGCTTCCTGGCCTCGTCCGACGCCGATTTCGTGACCGGCCTGACCATTGATGTCACCGGTGGGCTTTCAGGGTAGACGCACACAACGAGACAGGAGGAACACATGCGCTTCAAGGACAAGGTCGTGCTGATCACGGCCGTGGCGAACGGTATCGGGCGAGCATCGGCGAATATCATGGCGGCGGAGGGCGCGATCGTGGTGGGGGTTGATAACCACCCGGAACGCCTCGAAACCGCGATGAACGCGCTGAACACGGCCGGCGGGCGGGCGCATGGAAGGCTGTGCGACGCCATGGACCAGGGTCAGGTGGATGCGGTCGTCGCGGGTGTGCACAAGGAGTTCGGTCGCATTGATGTCCTGGTCAACGCCGTTGGCGGCAGCACCATCATCGCCCACCCCAGCGCGCTGGTGGAGGAGCACTCGCTGGACGACTGGCAACGCGTCATCAACTTCAACCTGAACGGCACGTTCCTGTTCACCCATGCCGTGGTGCCGATCATGAAGGCGCAGAAGGGCGGCAAGATCGTGAACCTCGCCTCGATCGCCGGGCGTGGCATGAGCGTGGCGAGCGGCGCGGCCTACGCCGCGGCCAAGGGCGGCATCATCGCGCTGACCCGGAAATTGTCGTTCGAGTTGGGCCCGTTCGGCATCAACATCAACGCCATCGCACCCAGCCTGACCCTGACCGAGCGGATCACCCCGCACTGGAACCAGCGCGCGCCGGAGTCACAACAGGCGCAGATCGACAGCACCCCGCTGCGCCGCGTGGCGGTGGCGGCCGATCAGGCGAAGGTGATCTGCTTCCTGGCATCCTCGGACGCGGATTTCGTCACCGGGTTGACGATCGACGTGACCGGCGGGCAGTCGGGCTGAGGTTGACGGTCGGGCTGATACCGACGGGCGGGCGGGGCGACTTCACCGTGACGTCCGGCCGTGACGACGCGGTGGCCTTCTTGCCTATCGGGTGAGCGTTTGCTGGCAGGCGGTCCCGACCTGGGATCGCCCCTTACGCTCGCAAGCGGTGCATCTGCCCGGCGACCGCGCGCACCTTCCTCGGGGCCGCCCGGTAGACGGCGAAAGCCGACAGGCCGCTGAGGCCGACGCCGATCCAGAAAGCCAGGGTGTAGCTGCCCAACAGATCATACAGAGCCCCGGTCAGCCAGGGACCGGCCGCGCCGCCGCCAAGGGCCGCGAGCATGACCGTGCCGAAGATCACCCCGTAGTGGCGTCCCTGGAAGATTTCCGCGACGATGGCGCCCATGACCGCGGTCAGGCCATAGCCCAGCACGCCCTGAATCACCACCATCACATAGACCAGAGCCAGACTGGGAAAATCCCGTAACACGATCAAAACCAGAAAGCAGATCGCAAACCCCAGGTTGCTGATCGCCCAGACCCATTCCCGGCCGATCCGGTCGGACAGATGTCCCAGCGCGATCTGACCGGGAATGCCGGCCAGGCTGACGACACCCAGCGCCCAGGCCGCGGCGGTGGCACTGATCCCGATCTCCACCAGATACCTGGTCTGGTGCACCTGGACCGCGTACCAGAAATACAAACCGCAGAAATAGCCCAGCGCGATCCACCAGAACCGCCCGGTGCGCAGCGCCCGCCGCAAGGTCCAGTCCACCGATACCCAGGCCGCGTCCACGATATTGGTGGCTGGCGCAGCCTGGGAGCCGACCGGGGCGGCGTCTCCGTCCGGACGCAACCCCATATCCTCGGGCCGTTTGCGCAACAGCAGGTTGATCGGGGCCAGCACGACCAGCACCAGGACACCAAGTACCCAGCAACCGCTGCGCCACCCCAGGCCATCGATCGTCGCCTGCAACCAGGGTAGCAGGGTCATGGAGCCGACGCCCACACCGGAAAACGCGACGCCGAGAGCGAGGCCGCGGCGTCGGACGAACCAGTTGGGGAGGAAGAGGGATTGGCCGGAATAGCCCAGGCAGACACTGCCGCCCCCGACCAGGACCCCGATAGTCAGGTACAGATGCCATGGCTGCGTGGTCAGCGGCGACAGCAGCAGGCCCGCCGCCATCATGACGGTGCCCAGTTCCATGACCGCGCGCGGGCCGCCGCGGTCCATCAGCCGGCCGATGGTCGGGCTGAGCGCGGCGGCGACCAGGAAACCGAAGGAGAAGGCACCGGCGGTGACGCCGCGGCTCCACCCGAACTCATCCAGGATCGGCGGGAACAGCAGGGAAAACGCGGTGCGGGCGTTCACGCCGATGCCGATGGTGACGAAGGTCACCCCGACGACAACCCAGCCATAGAAGAAAGGAAGGCGCATCGGGCGAACCATCTCCTGTTATCGGCCACCGGGGTGAGCCGCTGGGGGATGCCGATCGTGCCCCCGCGGGCTTTCGCTCCCGGGTTTTCTATCCTGGGTCTTTCCCCCGATGGGTCTTTCCCCCCGGCTTTTCTCCCCCGGCTTTTCTCCCCTGGGGTCTTCTCCCGAGAGTTTTCTCTCCAGGGCAGCAAGCCATGGGACGAAAACCGTTGCCTCATTGTGGCCCGCGTGTCACGCTGCATTGCAGCATTGAAAGGCGGAGCGACGGCACCTGGCGCCGGTTCCGCCTGCCGGAGGCAATGTCCCGGAAGCAAGCCCGCCGGACAACCCGGCTCGTGGGCGGAGCCGCTGCCCATGAGCCCTGCAATGGGGTTTCAACAATGCTCGACACACCGATCGTCAACACATTCGCCCATGTCAAACCGACCGACACCGCATGGCGCGGGGAAGGATTGCGCGATTTTTTCCTGTATCGCGACCTCGGGGTCGCGGCGGCCACCGGCGGGCGGGTGATCGCCCATCTGGTGAAGGCCAATCAGGCACCCGAGCATGGCACCGGCTGGCATTACCACGAGGCCGATTTTCACATCGTGCTGATGCTCAAAGGCTGGGCGAAGTTCATGTATGAGGACAAGGAACACCTGGTCGCGGCCGGCGACTGCGTGCACCAGCGCCCGGGCATCACGCATTTCCTGTTCGATTACTCGCCGGACATGGAATATCTGGAGGTGGTCGGGCCGGCCAGTTTCACCACGGTCGACGTGGAAGGGCCCTGCGCGGTCCCGTCCCCGGCGCCGTGGCCGGCCGTCACGGAGCCGGCCAGGTAGCCGGGATCAGAACTCGATATCCAGTTCGTCGATCTGCTCGGGTTCCTTCTGGGCAGCGGCGAACCATTCCCGCATCGGCGCCCATGCCATGATCTGCTTGCAGTAACGCTGGCAGATCTCGTCCTGGTGGATGTCGTAGCTGCGGAACCGTGTGACCACCGGCGCATACATCGCATCGGCGATCGTGCAATGCCGGCCGAACAGGAACGGTCCGCCCCATTCGCCCAGGCAATCGCGCCAGATCTCGGTGATCCGGTCGATATCGGCCTGCACGGCGGACCAGACGATGAAACCCGGGCGAAACAGGCGCAGATTCATCGGCAACGCCTCCCGCAGGGCGGCGAATCCCGAATGCATCTCCCCTGAGATGGACCGGCACCGCGCCCGGGCCACCCGCTCCATGGGCAGCATGCCGGCCTTGGGAAACTGCTCATTCAGGTACTCGGCGATGGCGAGCGTATCCCAGACCGTGACATCGTCGTGCACCAGGTATGGGATGCGAATCGAGGAGGACTGCATCAGCAATTCTGCGCGATTCGTCGGATCGTCCGGGGAGACGACCTGTTCCTCGATCGCCAGGCCCGCCAGGCGGGTCAGCAGGAACCCGCGAAGCGACCAGGACGAGTAGTTCTTGCTGCTTATAAATAGGGTAGCGCCATTCATGGTGACATCTTCCTCGCGCGCTGCCATGCTGCGGTGCAATATAACAGCGGCGGACACCGGATGGCGAGCGTTAGTGACGGTTTGGCGGCATTCGGTCGAAAAAGAGTGGTCTGAAAAGGATTCCTGGCGCGTGTGGCGATGATGTACAAGCTCTATCAGGCCCAGGCAGATCTGCTCATGCCGCTGCGCCATGCTGCCCGCGTGGGTGCCGGCCTCGCACGCGCCCTGGAAATCAACGGCTATACCCCGATCTTCCTGCGCCAGTTCGGCGCCGCATGCAGCATGGTGGCGGAAAGCGGCCTGACCCATACGCGGCCGGCTTTCGGCTTCGAGACGGTGCGGATGGGCGAGGACGTCGTGGCGGTGACCGAAGAAGTCACCCATGACACCCCCTTCGGCACCCTGCTGCGATTCCGCAAGGACACCGAGGTGCCGCAGCCGCGGGTGATGGTGGTTGCCCCGATGTCCGGCCATTTCGCCACCCTGCTGCGCGGAACCATCGCCGTGCTGCTGCCGGAGCACGATGTCTACATCACCGACTGGAAGAATGCGCGAGACATCCCCCTCGCCGCGGGGCCGTTCGGGTTCGACGAATTTGTCGACCATCTGATCAGCTTCCAGGAAGCGATGGGGCCGGGCTCGCATATGATCGCGGTCTGCCAGCCGACGGTCGCCGCGCTGGCGGCCACCGCGGTGATGGCACGCGCGCGCAACCCCGCCCAACCGCGCAGCCTGACCTTGATGGCCGGCCCGATGGACACACGGATCAATCCCACCAAGGTCAACGATCTGGCGAAATCACGTCCGATCGAATGGTTCGAGAAGAAGCTCATCGCCGATGTACCCTGGCGCTATCACGGCGCGGCTCGCAGGGTCTATCCGGGCTTTTTGCAACTGACCGCCTTCATGAGCATGAATCTCGACCGCCATATCACGGCACATTTGGGCCAATTCCGGGCACTGGTCGGCGGGGATACGGAGACGTCCGGCGCGCATAGCCGGTTCTATGCCGAGTATGGCGCGGTAATGGATCTGCCGGCGGAGTTCTATCTGGAAACCGTGCAACGCGTCTTCCAGGAGCACGACCTGCCGCTGGGCAAGCTGACCTGGCATGGCGAGCCAGTGGTGCCGTCCGCCATCCGGCACACGGCGCTGATGACGGTGGAGGGGGAACGCGACGATATCTGCGCGGTGGGACAGACGATGGCGGCGCTCGATCTGTGCACGGGATTGCGGATTTCACAGAAGCGGCACCATTTGCAGAGCGGGGTCGGGCATTATGGCGTGTTCAGCGGGTCCCGATGGGCGCGGGAGGTGTATCCGCGAGTGCGGGCTATGATCCAGGCGGTGAGTTGACGGGGAAGGGCGGGGCTTCCGCCCCGGACCCCGACCAGGGGCTTTGCCCCTCTTCAACCGGGCACATGGGTAACACTCTGGACCGGGCACATGGGTAACAGTTTTCCGGCTTTGTCTCGACCCCCATTGAGGATGGTCGATG
>Ga0209514_10005321_pt1 | contig 16574 bp, 17 predicted proteins | sample Subgrocontami58m_FD_187452 | JGI IMG/M metagenome (GOLD analysis project Ga0209514, IMG submission 187452) | Subsurface groundwater microbial communities from S. Glens Falls, New York, USA - GMW37 contaminated, 5.8 m (SPAdes) (version 3) | ecosystem: Environmental > Aquatic > Deep subsurface >...
GATAAAAAAGTATTTGGATGGAGAGTTTCACAAAGAAGATTAGACAGAATTGATACTGCCTTGTTTTGTAGAGTGATATGGCACGACTTATTTTATCTTAGTTAGGGCTTAATTCTGTCCCATTCATCTTTGCAATAAATCCTTTATAAACATTACTTTCTCTCTGAGTGTTAATGCGATCACGACCAAGTGTCAATGCAAGATGAGGCTCTTCAATATACCCCCTCAATTGCCTACAAGCCCATAAAGGAGATTCAAGAATAGTTTTGTCTTCTAAATCAAGTATATTCTTATACACACGCACTCCTTTACTATGAACAGCTATGCGCCCAGTACCGGCGCCGTCAGAATCAAGCCAAAGATGAGCATAAATTGAGCAGTTTACGTCTTTACCCTGTCGCTTGACAGTGAATGGAACTTCTGACTCAAAAATACTTTCTGCACGAATCTGGAGCGGACTTATACTGTTCATCTTTGTAATTCCTCCAAAACCAAGGTCGGTCCCTATATGGAATGTTACCCAATGCTTATCAAGTAATGGCCAATAAAGACCTCGAACTTCATCGCGAATACGATCAACAGTAAGATAATTATTAAAAAGTGTCTTCTCAACATCGAGAACAATTCGCGTGCCTTTCGCAAATCTTCCTCCAAAAGAACCCATCTCTTTATCACCATTAATTGAAACTTCTTCCCAAGACAATCCTTTAGTCTTATCAAACTCATATCTCAGAGCATGGTAAGGCTTGCTTGGATCAAGTCTTGTGATAATATGCATACGATATCCCAATGACGCAAAAGAAAGCAGTCCGACGGCTTTTTCTCCGCGTTGGTCAAAATGCTCATATTTTGAAGACTCTCCAATGCTGTTAGGTAATTGCAAAAGTTTCTCATGTGTCATGCCATTCGCATTATCTTGTATTCTGATTTGGTGTGTCTGGTTTGCAGCTACAATACTTACTAATCCGTCAGAGCGTCTCAGACCACCATCTCTTACAGCGGCATCAATTGCATCAATTGCATTAGTTATGTATTCACGCGCTCCATCAATAGGTCGACTTGCATACTGCTGACTAATCTCTGATATCAATCTCTGTTGCCCTATCTGTGACATCTGCATTAGATTTTTTGCCATTGTTATTGACTCCTCCGCGAAGGTCTATTAAAAGCCCGATCATATGTTTGGAAACTACTTGGCTGGTCAATTCTGCCAAGTACGCTGACAACATATCCCCAGTCTTTAACATCAATTGCCTTTGCTAGTGCTTCTCTTTCTTCTTGAGACCTATTCTTAAAATACTCTGTTTGAGTCGCAAGCACATTAATTGCAGTACAAACTATAGAAATTCTCTGCTCAAGTGTTGGTTTTTCAAATGCGAGCAATTCCAAAGCAACTGCAGAACCCTCAATACGACTTGTAATTGTCGCAAGATTTTTCTGAACTTCTGCAAGAGCATCTATCACTGAACCAGTATTTCGTTGAGCATATTCAATAGGGCGGACAACAACACTACTCTGACCAAGTTTAGACAAAGGCAAAGAAGAGGTCTTTACGTTGCCTTGTAATTCAGAGCTTTTTCTAAAGTAATTACCCAATGCGCTTTCAATTTTTGTTCTTCTCTCTTGACTCATATTTTTAGTTCTATCGTAAGCATAGCGATAAACATCATCTGGTGTCAGTCCAACTTCTTTTGCGATAGTGCTTGTCGTAAAACCATCATATGTTATACGCCGTGCAAGCAACACACGCGGTTGCTGCCCGTTTATAATTTTCTCCATGTCGAGTTCTAGTGGATGATGCCCATCTAATTCAAAGAAACTTAAACCAGTAATTTCATGCAATCTTATGCGTTTTCCCTCAGGAATAGATGTAATGTCTTTTGATCCCTTGCAGAAATTAAGAAGGGCATCTTTAGAATATACTTTGGTCACTTGTTGGATTACCGCTATATTGTCACGGTTTGAGACAAGCCATTCTTTAAACTGTTCATACCAAGGTCTGCCTGAATCTAAACCATCTGGTTTGGAATTCTCTGGAGTAGAGCTATAGAATCTCGTTAGCCCATCTTCAATCTTACTAACAAGTGATGGCTCAATCGATTCACTATTCATATACCTATTAAATGATGAGGTTCCAACTCCAAGTTTACTGACAACATCTCCAACAGATATGCAGTCATATTCAATGCGGCGCATAATCATCACACGAGGCTGTTCGCCTTTTCTGATTTTCTCCATGTCGAGTTCTCGAGGCGAGACCTCTCCCTCAACTTGGAGAAATGAGAGCCCTGTTATTTCATGCATTCTAATGCGCTTACCAATAGGCATTGAACTAAATGATTTTTTCCCATTGCCTAATCTAAGAAGATGCTCGTGGCAATAGACTCTTTGAATTTCTTCATGCTTATCTGAATTTCCTTCAAGCCAACTCTTAAATTGTCTTGCATTATCTTCGTCAGTCATAGTTAATTCTCAATTGGATTTTGTTTAATTGAAGGAATATATCTTTTAACTGCGAGTAAATAACCGGCACGTTTACTTTCGTCTAAGATGCCTAGTGTATTAAGTGCTGTTTCAGGGTTCTCTCCTTTTTCCACACGCTCTCTGATTTCCGACCACACTTTTCTCTGAGCATCCTTATTTGGTTGAGGAACAATGGCTTTTTCCACAGATTTATCCCCTACAGGATTTGGCTGAACAACACTCACTGACTCTGCAGGCTTTGCTAAACTTATTGATCTATTTGCTCTAAGTTTCTTCTGAACGTAAATCTCAAGCTCGCGATCGAGATCATTTTTGCTCAAAGAATGCTTATCTCCATCCTGAACTAAACGAATCTTAGCAAGCACTCTAGTATATTTACGAAGCCATTCGCCGTATGTATGACTAAGCCTGGGCGTAAGACCCCTCGCTTGCTCAAACTTTGTACAATATTCAATAGCCTCTCTGCCTAAAACAAATTCTTCTTTTCTTTCAGGAGCTTCCACTCGATCTCTCTGAAGAACTGCAGGGTCTACAAAATTGAACGTTGTTGAATTCGAATCGGAACCTGCCCCGCGACTCTGATAAAAATCAACCAATTTTTCCCTTAAGCTCTGCAGTTCAATTCCCCTAACTCTTCCTTTCTCAACTGTTACCTTTAAACCACGTGCAAGCAATTTCTTAATCCGTATTTGACGAGTTCGAAGCCCAACATTGATTCCCCTCTTCTTATCTTCACTCTCAATATATTCTATGGCAGTAGCATAAGATATATACTCGCTAGCTGGGGCGTCATTAGCAGATTGATTAGAATTATTTACACTTAATTCCGACGCGCTTTTCTGTTTAGGTTTGCTATTAGTCGAAGAGTATACATATTCTCCAATTGCTTTTAACAATCCATTTTCATCTACGCGATGAATTCTATCTCTTCTCTTTTCCATATAAACTTCATTCTCTTCATCGAGTACTTTGAAACGATGGAAATAAGCAGCCCGTGTAACTTCTCTCTTGCCTGCTTTTTTATCTTCTGTCATCCATAAATTAATTGCCTCGGAATAAAGTATCATCTTCTTTTCCTGTTTTTCTGTAACAGAGCCTTGAGAAGAAAGAGTATCTGGAGCCACATGATTCTTACCCAACTTTATGGCTTCACATGCAGCATATAACTTCTGTTCTAGACCAACTATGCTCGATGCTTGCAATTCACTTCCAATTGTTTCAATTAATTTTAAATAAGCCTGCGTTACTGGCAAAGCACTCTGCGCAGCAAATCCCGAGCTTACTTGTTCGTGTGCTTCTGCAAGAACATCTTTTGTCGCTTGATTCACAGATTGGTAAGCAGTAGCTAGTTTTCCAACAAGATCGGAGTTATTCATCTAAATAATTCATTTTGGGCACTATTTAAACTTTTCTAAGTGTAATCACTTAATAATTACAGCTATTAGGAAGATTTATAATCACATAAATTTCTTAAAGGATTATGAGTGATAGTTATAGCACAGACCCTGCAAAAGCAAAAGCGCGTGAAACTATTGAAGAAAATGCGCGTCGTGCACTTCCTAAAGATAGAAAGCAAGCAACAGCAGTCTATTTGGCAGGGACAAACAGCAAGGAAAGTGAGCTATTAGACAGACTCGGTATCACTAGAGAAAATAGAATAATTCTTGAGCATAGACAAGATCGCCTCTGGAAAACTAGACATGCTAACTCGGGAGTGCGTGTCTTGCATATAAGTACAGACGATTTTCTAGAACGAGGCTATAAAGATTATCCTCATTATTTCCCGCTCTGGTATTGTGGTTTGGATTATGAATGCAAATTAAATAAACAAGTTACGCGTGATCTTGCGAATATTGCACGTCACGAGTTAATCATAGATGGAGGTATTCTTTATACTAATGTTGTAGGGCAACGTGAGCAGGAAGATGCAAAAGAAGCTTACGCAGAAAATTTATTCGAACGCGCGCATAATTCGTATCTTTTTAGAAACCATTTTAGTGAAAGTTTTAAGCAAGCACTTGGAATTGTCAGCAACGGTTCAACAAACGGAGAATTGCAAAAAGAAGCTATCAAAAAAATGCTTGAAACATTGCCTGGAGAGAAGTTGACTCTATTACGCAACCTTGCAGTTGTTTCAAACATTCAGGAATCTTTGTTGATTACACCTGGAAATTGTAGATTCTTAGATGTTTACTGTCCGGGCAGTGCAAGATTGATAAGATGGATAAGTTCATCACAAAAATATGCCTGTGCCTCTGCGCCCCAGTTTATAACAAACCTAGAAGAGACAAAGATGACCTTTGACTCCTTGCCAATAAGTCTTTTGTTTGCTAATATGAAAAGCAACAGTAAAATAGTGCAAACAAACGAAAGTTTAGATGCTTGTGCACGTTCAATTGAACGCCATGCAGTTAAATATTACAATCGTGGAGACTTAGAGATTTTAACTACGCTGTTTCATGTCGCAGATAGCAAGGGATATGTCCCAAATAGAATGGTTTCGCATTCTTATATAAGCAACACTAATACTTTGATGATGCTAGACATTTTACAGGTTAAAAAATGCAAATCGGCTGTGAAGCAAGTGATGCAACAGATTACAGAAAGAGACTTACGTATTATTTATGGTACAGATTATCCTTATCTGGCAAGCGAAAATGTGCGTTTTGGAGATTTAACCGATACCCTAAAAACACTGGTTTGGAACCTTAGAAGAGAGAGTACGCGAAATATTCACTGGCTAGAAAACCTTGCGCCTTATCTAGAGCATCTTAATCCATATACTGTTGGAAAACAACACTACACAAGAAAGAGCCTCGCTAGCTCATATCGCCCTGCTCTAAGACGCAAACAAGCGCATCAATGCGCAATTGAAGGATGGAGTGATGAAAAAATAGAAGAGAAATTCATTGTGAGTAAACGCGGTTGGCGCAGCCTTGCCGCATTCAGAGCAAATGTAACAACAGGAAAGATTACGACACCTTAGAGACGCGGTCAGAAGAATCTTGGCTGGATTGAAAACTCTTCTCGCAAAATGCTATTTAAATCTTTCTTATTAGTAACTTATAAGTAGTTACAAAAGAAAGGTTTAAATACTGCTTATTCTGCTTCCAGAAATGACACAAAGAGTAAATTACGGAATCATCTCAGATATACACGAGAATCCGGGAATAGTTCACAGAGCAATCAACAAATTGATAATAGAAGGTGCAGACAAACTTATCTTAAACGGAGATATTTGCCCACAGGGAAGAAGTCTGCAAGAATCTGCAGACTTGACGGAGGCTATGCTAGTCACAGTCGCAAATCAGAGACTTGAAACTTATGTCCAGCCAGGTAGTCACGAACCAATTCTTATTTATGAGCCAACAATTGAGCGCATTGCCGCACATTATCCAAATATGATTAATACAATTGGACATCAAAAAATAGAAGAAAAAGATTATCACTTAGTCTTCCTTCCGGGTTCAGATATAAATATTACTGGAGGAGAGTATACATTAAGTGATGAAAAGATTCCAACTGGAAGATATGCCGGTGACGATTCCACCCAGTTCAAACCAATAAATAACTGGCGGGAAGTATATAGCTCTCTAAAAGAAGGAAGACCTGTTTTACATTATCACAATATGAATGACTTAACTACTCTTGTCACTCATCCTGAAAAAACAGTGGTCATCTGTCACGTCCCTCGCAAATTCTCAGACTTAAAACAGGGGATTGACATGGCTAAATTCGGGCTAGTTGAAGAGGATTTTGAAATATGGACATTTTGCAGAGGAGAAGATGAAATGTACTCGCGATACGTTTACAAAGAATCAGAAGTAGAATTGAAATCACTTCTTGAAAAAGATGGATTCAAGATAATTGAATCGAGAAAAATTCCTAAGGGTTCAATATATCCTATAGAATCCGCACAAGGAATATTAGCTGTACGCCAAGATCTGCCGATTGCTCTCAAGAGAGAAAACAGGGGCAACGTATCTCTCGGAGAATTATATAATAAGATAGGCATAACAAAAGCAGTTTCAGGTCATTTTCATGAAAGCACACACCGTGCCTGCAATCGCGTCGGTTCTCACGTTCCAGAAGATACTTATGTCAAAGAACTTTACTGGAATGCAGGACACGGCGACAGAGGCCACTTTGGTCTTCTAACGGTGAACGGTGAAGAAGTCAAATATAGAAATGTCATCGTTGACTAAAAAATTAATCAACAAGAACATAAACATTCTTTATCTCATTAGCTATCTTTATCGGGCAATCCTCAACCTTAAGATTAGAATCAGTGTAATTCTGGAATGCCTGCCTCTTGTTCTCCCCAAAGAAAAGCACTACAGAAGTATCTGCCTTCTGAATCAATTTTCTGGAAGAGGTTATCCTTTCTGCAGGAGGCCATGGAGAAGACAAGGTATAAAGGAAATATTCATTCAGTGAATTAAAGGTCTCATGATTAGGATAAAGGCAGGCAACATGACCATCATCTCCCGAGCTTAAAAGTACTATATCAAATCTGTCAGAAAGAGATACAAGTTCTCTCTCATAAGCTTTCATATCCGCTTCTATATCTCCAGTATAACGAAAACAATGCACATTATTTGGATGTATCTTTTCGGATTCAAATAAATGCTTAATCAATCCATCATAAACCAATTTATAATTGCTGTCTTTATGGTCAAGAGGCACAAAACGCTCATCCATTATGAATATATGCACTTTCTTCCAATCTATATCCTCTGACCTTAAAAGATTAAAGATTCCTGAAACACTTCTGCCTCCTGGAACAGCTATCAGAACTCTTTCCTTATCCGCTCCGATTCTTTTAATAGAAGAAGATATAATCTCGGCCGCTTTTTTTTCTAGTTTCTCTCTTGAATCTCTTATAATCACTTTTAAAATAAGATTTTCGAATATTTAAGTATTTAGCTGCTAATTTGCATGTATGCTTTAGTAATACATATTTTACATTTACAGATAAAGAGAATTTCTCAACCTCGTGCATCCCACCATTCGCTTCGCTCATTCCACAGCAAGCTGTGGGGTATTGCTCTCGGTCAGCAAAGAGAAATTCTCTAATTACATTTTGAGCCCCGCAGCAAGCTGCGGAGTATTCCACTCAAAATGTAATAAAAATAACAAAAGCTTTGAAAAAAAGACACATTGAAGAAATATTTAAGATTTAGTCAGAATTGTATTCTCAAGTATCTATGAATATATAAATTCCAGTGACTTTGCTAAAATAATCAAGAGATTATGATAAAAAAAGACTATCAAGAAATAAAGGGCTGCCTAAAAAATAGCCTAATTGCTTTGACTTTTGCTGGTCTTATTTTAAACGAAGGGTGCGCTACGCCCCAATCAAACTCACAAAAGAAGGCCAAGCAAATCTCATCTTCAGATGTGCCTCGCTTCTTCGCAACATATACTTGGGGCGCTCAGAATGAATCTTACTGTACTAATGTTCTTCGCGCAGACAATCCTCTCGGTTTGATGTATCTTGCACACCCTGATGATTATTCTGATATATCTGAGAAACTACATTTTCGTATTTTGCGCGACGACCCTTATGACGCTGTAGGATATTATCTAGAAGAAATCATAATTAGACCAGAAAATCTTTCAAGCAGCACAAACAATTTAGGAGAAGTAGTATATTCATATTCATTTGAAAGAGCAGGCATTGTATCTAAAGAAACCTTGGGTCCAGCAAGAAGATATCTTTGCGTTGCGGAATACTGGGCTGATGGAAAAGACCCTCGAAGAATAAAGGCGCGGGAATTTTTTTATATAGTCCCAGGTGTGAACATCTTTTTTATCTGGCTTGATTTATTTATAAATCCTATTTTAATGCAGCAGTCAATAAGGATTATCGATTAACGCAGATAGCGGTCTTCCCAATCTTTTATGACATCCTCGTCAATTACAACCTTCTGTTTTTCGAATTTTTGTCGATACGACTGACGAAACGCTGCGCCTACAATGAGACCGAATACTAGTCCAGTGAGGTGCGCAATATTAGCTACATTACTCGGAATAAAGAGCCCTATAATGTCTCCAACAACCCAGAGAATTGCTGCGATAAACATTGGCATAGGCAATCCAAAAGCAAAGACCGACATGCCGGGGCGGAGTACAACTAACGTGCCAATTACGCCAAAGATTGCTCCAGAAGCGCCCAGCGAGCTCGGATATATAAAGATACTTACAACATTTGCAGTCATGCCTGTAAATAAAAATATTGCAAGGAATCTTCGTGCTCCGATGATACTTTCAAGAATACTTCCAAAGAGCGCAAGTGCGAGAAGATTATAAAGCAAGTGCGACAGCGAACCATGTGCAAACAATGCAGTAAAAAAGCGCCATAACTGAAACCATAATTGTTGTTCTAAGGAAATATAATCAGTAAAAACAGGAAATATTGCTTGGATTGCAAAAACGATAATACAAATTCCGCAAAGAATGAACGACACGCCTCTAAACGTCATGCATTTAAGGCGTTGGAAACGCTTTTATACCTTATCTTCTCTAGTTTTTACATGGCGGTTGTAGTTTAACGGTAGAACAACAGACTGTGGCTCTGTGGACGAGGGTTCAACTCCCTCCTTCCGCTTATTTGCATATTTGAACATTTAAATACACTTATTACTTCTTAAAAAACATGGTATTTGATTTTATCAAGAGAATTATTGAAAAGTTTTATGCTCTATTCAGAAGAAAAAAAGAAGTCAAGCCTGCCCAAAGGGTTGAAGTCAGGAAAGAAGAAAAGAAACCTGTTATTGAAGATGAAAAAGAAGACCCCAAACTTGCTAAAAAGATTGGGAATAAATATTTAAGTTTTCATAGATGGTTGATGAATGACTTGGGAAAAGTTGATGATGAGGCAATCAGAAGAGGCTGTTCTCCCAATGATTTGGTTGTGCATCATAGAAATCATAATCATCAAGATAATAGAATAAAGAAATTGCCTAAAATTTCGCTATGTCAGGAATTGCAGATTCCTGAGCACTATCAAGAACTTCGTTCTTGAAGTCTCCGCAGCAAGCTACGGAGTATTTCCCGCGAAATGTCAAGAACCTATGGTTCTTGAGCACTCTCGAGAATCAAAATCTAAGGATTCTCGAAGTTTTTCACTTCGTGACCAGCAATTTCTAATGTCAAGAACACTCCTTCATTTTGTGTGTTCTTGAGCACGATCAAGAATTGAAAATTCTTGACGTTTAAAACTGGCGCAGCAAGCTGCGGGGTATTACACCCAGTTTGAAATAAAAATAGGAATATGAGACAGCAGTTGTTAGGAGAAGATAAAATTGAAGATATTTAGGAGAAGATAAAATTGAAGATATTCTTAGAGAATTAGAATATAGAGGACTTTGAAACACCAAGAACCAGAGGTTCTTGGATGCGCTCAAGAATCTGCTGATTCTTGACGAACCCCAAGGTCTCCTATAGTCGAAACAATTAAAAACCTATATTCTAATTCTATTTTATGAGTTGTTCAAAATGCGGAGAGTGTGTATCTGAAGGAGTTTATAATTTTTTATTGGATAACTATGGGCAGGTTTTGTGTACATTTAGATGCACATATTGTTTCCCCGTATGTAATACTCCCAGAGTTCCATAAACCAAAACGCTTAAATACTACTATCAACTATTAGTTGATAGTTATCAACTAAACGGAGACAAGAATGGAGACGAAGAAAAAAACTACTGAGAGCATTTTGCTGATGCTGCTTAAAGAGCCGTTTGCGAAGCATACTGCTACTTCTCTGGCAGGCGTATTGGGGCTAACACGGCAGGGAATCTGGAAAGCAGTTCATGCCCTTGCCGAGCAGAAACTCATCCGTATTGAAGCACTTAATGGCGCGAAGACCAGCGCGGCGCTTATCAGACTGAACTGGCAGCATCCGCTGACAGAGAAGAAGCTCGCTTTTCTTCTTACACAGGAATCCCTTAATTACGGGCGATGGATTGACGAGTTTAAACCCTTGCAAGAGAAAGTGAACTTCTTATTGCTCTTCGGAAGTATTTTGCATAGCCCAAAAACAGCGAATGATATTGATATTTTTATGGTTGTGGCAGACAGAAGCGATTTTAAAGGGATTGAAGAAGCGCTGCGGACGATACAAATCACGCAGCGTAAGAAAATTCATGCTATTGATCTGACTGAAAGCGAGTTCAAACACGAACTCCGAAGACCAAATAAGGCGTATTTTGATGCGCTCAAGAAAGGAGTGATTCTGCATGGATACGAGCAGTTCGTTCAGTGCATTAGAGAGGTGTATCTATGACTTCTCTTGAGGAACTTGCAGAGAAACTTCGAGAATGTTTCAAGAAGGCGGCAGAAGATGAGAAGAAAGGAATCAAGCATAAAGGCCTGCTTGTGAGCACGCCGAACGATGCTGGCGCGAAAGAGTACATCAAGAAAGCTAAAGAAAGCCTTGAATTATGCAATTACTATCTACAGCGTGGAGCAGATTACAAAATTCCTGAGGAGTGGTTTTATGCACTTTACTATTGCGGTCTGGCAATTCTCGCCAAATTCGGCGTTGAAACCCGAAGCCAGAAATATACGGCGCTTTTCCTACAGTATGCGCAGGCAAAAGACATCATTGCCTATGACTCTGAATTCATCGCAAGAATCACAGTGCATACAAAGAAAGGCGAATCGTCTGAAGTAGATGAACGAGAAGAAGCTCGCTACGGCTCTGAAATCAAGATTGAGAAAGTGAGCAAGCGCTATGATGAGATGATGGATCTCTGTAATAGGGCGATTGAGCAGTGCCAGGAGATAGTGTATTCGGGCAAGATGTTGGAAGTCCCAAAAGAACTGCTTGAGTGATTCTCAAGGAGGCTGAACCGAACACTTTTGTTCTAGCCTCTCCTTCCGCTTATTTTTATCTTCTTTAAGATATTTTCTTTTCTATGTAGTGTCCGGATATTATTTCGCGAGACGCTAGGGTTTAATCCAGACTTCTTTTCTAAGCAAAGTTTTTATAGCCGTGCATACCTGATATTCTAATGCTAATAGACGTTGATACAGTTAAGGGATTTCAAGACTTTCTTCCACCACTTTCATTGAAAAGAAAAGCAATACGGCAAGTAATAGAAGAACATTTTAGGCGTTATGGTTTCCTGCCTGTCGAAACACCAATAATTGAGCTTGATGAATTAATGCGTCCAGATACATTACAGACAGAAGACGATGCTGTTTCAGACCGATTTAGGCTGAAAGACAGGGGTGGAAGAAACCTAGGGTTAAGATATGAATTCACTTTTCAGCTTGCTCGTATTTTTAGGCAGCATCCAACTATCAAACTTCCTTTCAGGCGTTATCAAATTGGAGAAAACTTCAGAGATGAGCCTGTCGGACCAGTGAGATTTAGACAATTTACACAATGCGACGCAGATATCATAGGAGACTCAAGCATTGACAGCGAGGCGGAATTGCTTTCAATGATTAATGATATTCTGCGCGAATTGAAAATTGAAGCAGTCATATATGTCAATAACAGAAAACTCATTAATGCTCTAATCGAGAGCGTGCAGATTAAAGAAACTTCAGCAGTAATGCGTGAACTGGATAAACTAGATAAGTTAGGAGAGGATTTAGTTAAAAGTAATTTGCGGAAATATGCTGATACAAATCAGATTCTGACTCTATTCAAATTGCTTGAGAAAGACCTTGCATTCTTTACAAGCAACGGATTTGACGGGGCACCAGAAGTTGAAGAACTTGCAAAGAAATGTAGGCGCTACGGAGTAAATATCATTTTGCAATCTGCGATGATGCGCGGCTTGAGTTATTATACTGGAAATGTCTACGAAGTAAGACGACAGGGAGAGAAAAACAGTATAGCTGGCGGGGGGAGATACGATAAAGTTGTAGGAAGATACTTACAAAGAGAGATTCCTGCGTTCGGAATTTCCATTGGTTTGGAAAGAGCAACAGAATCAGCAAATGTCGTAGTCTCGGAGCCTGTGCGTGCAGTACTAATCTCTTCTAACAAAGAAATACAAACAATTAAGCTCATGCAGGAGCTACGTTCAGCTTCTATAGCCTGCGTTATCTTTAGAGGCAAAACAGATGCAGGTATAGAATATGCAGGTAGTTTAGGAATACCTTATGTTGTATTTATCAGTGAAGAAGAGTCTCCAAAGAAAAAGTTTAAGTTACGAAATATGCGCACCGGTGAAGAACGTTATCTAGGTGAGAAACAACTATTTACCGAACTGCAAAAGATTTAAAGCCCAACTTTTTCTATAATATAATTTGCTGCGCTTTTTCCGTCTGTAAAAGGAAGTGCAGGCATACAAATTATTTTTATTTCAGGTTTGATAGGCAGGTGATGAAAGACATCTGAAAATGTATTGTCTCCAGTTCTAACAGGTGCAACATATATCGGAGAAGTACAATATTTAATTCTTGTTTCATTGATTTTCATAATATGTGCAAATTCAATCATCGTACCCATCCCTCCCCCAATTATTTCTACTCCATGGATAAGCTTGGCAAAGACTTCTGAATCATCTCCCCACTCACTTTCACCATATTTTGGAGGGACTTCAAGAGCAAAATCAAGATGAGACGATGTATACTTTTTCCCTCGTGCAGGGTATACTCCAATAACGGGGATACTAAGCGCCTGTGCATATTCTGTGACTGCATTAGAAAGTCCCCATGTAGTTCCTCCAGTAAGAATTGCAATGTGATAATCTTTCAGAACATCAATGCTTTCTCTTGCGAGATTATTGGCATGCTCACCAGATTCTGAACCTCCTGAAAATGCAATAATCTTACTTATTTTCTTAGATTTGAGTTTATTAAACATCTGACTAATTTTTCCTTCAAGAGCAGTCATAAAATACTAAGACAAATAAGGGTAATATACCTTTGGTTCAAGAGACATAAACAAAACAGTTTAATCATCTTCCGAACAAATCCTTCTTACAAGAGCAGAAACAAGTAAGGCTGCGCCTTCAATATCTCTGATGTCTGTCTCGCTCAAATTAGTATGTTGATATCTCACAGGTATGTTAACCTGAAATCTTCTAATGTTCTGTCCAACCAACGCACTAATATTTGTTCCTCCTCCTGCAGAATCAACTATCTCGAACTGATAAGGCAGACCAGCTTTTTTAGCAACTCTCTCAACTAAGTCGTATTCATTTATAAAAAAGTTTCTACCTTGTATCTGAATTGCAGGACCCTTGCCACATTCAGGAACTTGCCATCTATTAGATTTGTAAGGCAACGCATACGCTGAGTCAATTGAAATAACCACATTCGGAGACACGTTTCTTACTACCTGAAGAATACCTTCTTTAGTAGTCTCTTCTCTTACGGTAAACGCAAGATAGATCTCATCTCTAGAACCTTTTAAAATACCGGGAAGCAGAGCTAGAGCAGTGCACCCTGTTCGATTATCGAATGCAGGACTCTTCATGAGTGTTCCTTCCTTTTCAGATCGTCTCCTGAAATACGAGAGTCTTCCGTCTCTTCCCACCATTATATTACTCCCATTGATTTGCTCATCTGGAATGCTCCCTACAGCAACAAAACCCCTTGAAGTTTTAATAAATCCGACTTCATCCAGATGAGCTTCAATAAGAACTTTCTTTCCTCCGCTTCCAAGCTTCACAATAACATTCCCCAAAGTGTCTATTGTTGGATTATATTCTTTTAGGGAATTGGCGATTGCTTTAGGAAGTCCTGATTCTTTCTCAAATCCAGATATTGCAGGAACACTTGTAAATTCATTTAATAATGTTTCAATTCTTTCTAGGCTTGAGTTAGATAATCTTCTCATGTTAATCTTCCATCAGAGACTGATATATTTCTTTAAATGCTTTTAGGTCATCTATAGACACAGATTCATCTAGTTTATGACACATTTCAGACGTCCCAGGACCAAAAATAAATGTTTCACCATATGAGGAGAAAAGAGCAGCTTCAGTCCAACCAGACTTAACATCAAATTTGCTCTCACCGATAAATTTTTTTGATAAAGAGGATAGCTTCTCACCAAACTTGCTCTTCTTATCGGCAATAAATGGCTCTCCGACAAAAGTTTCAGTAACTTTTGCGGTTGGATCAATCTGAGAGACTAAATTTCTAATCTTCGTTAATTCAATGTTCAAGTCTTCTATGGGAAGAAGACGCCTACTGGCATTAAGAATACAATAATCTGCGACGACATTGGCTCCAGATCCTCCAGAGATTTTACCCATATTGAATGAAGGTTTTCCAAACAAAGCATCAGACATTTTTTCTATCTCCCCTTCATATTTCAAGAACTCTTGCTGTATTTTTAACATCCTGTATATTGCATTGTTCTTCAAATTATTACTTAAATTAGTGCGAGAAGAGTGAGAAGCAACACCTTCAACCTCAATAATAAAATCCAAACAACCTTTTTGACCATAGATTATACTTCTATCCGTAGGTTCGGCTATAACTACCTGAGAGTTATTTAGTTTAAGGTCTTCAATCATTTTCTTTCCACCTAAACCAGAGCCTTCTTCATCAGCATCAAATAAAAGATAAATATCCTTCTTAGGATTTTTTTTAAGGCTTAAAGCAGCAGAAATAAAGCACGCAAGACCTGCTTTCATATCACAAGCACCAAGTCCATAGATTTTACCTTCTTTATCATTTCCCAGAAATGGATCGACAGACCATCCTCTTTCTAATTCCACAGTATCCGTATGTCCCGAAAATACCAAGGGGTTCTTATCACTATCTCCTTTGATTTTAACAACTAAATTAAATAATCTAACACTTTTCTTTGTTACAGAATCAACCTTAATAAATTCAAAAGTCTTAACTTCAAATTTACTAAGCATATTTTTAATCTCATTAGTAATCTCTTCATTTGATTGGCTATTAACTGACTTAATAGAAATAAGTTTCTTTAAGATATCCGCCACTTCTATCATCAAATTCTCCTGATTAGATCCCTTGCGATAGAAGGATTAAAATCATCAAAATTCCATGTATACCATTCACTTCTCTTCTTCTCGGGATCATTAAACAGGTATTCGCCTTCTTTTTGAGAAAACATACCTTTGAGCATTTTTTTAATAATCGGGTTGATTGTTCTTGTAACTAATCTCTTAAATCCCATAGACTTTGCTTCATTTAATCTCATTGCAGACAATGCTGAACCAAACCCTTGATTTTGAAGTTCCTCAACTAGGCCTAGTTCTGCCGCATAAAAACACTCAACTCTGTCAATATCTGCTTCTTTTAACATCAGATTTATGGCTGGAAAGTTCACAGTAATAGTTCTTTCAACAGGTACACGATAACCCCATCCAAATCCAACAGGTTCAAACTGAGAAAGCAGCAAATATCCTATAAATCCTTCTTTAGCAACAGCTTCATTTATTAGCATATTGTGATTAAAAAAAGTAGGGTAGAACTCAATAGTTTCTAGTCTGTTACCACATCCTACACATCTTTCTAAGCCATTTTGGGGCAACAAAACTATGCCCTCTCTACTCTGATAATTATTTTTACAATCAGTTCCATTACCATTAGAGCTCTCACATGGCGAGGCAGTATATTGAATTAAACACTTTTGTGGATCTCCCTCTTGTCTTAATGCTCCAGAACATATCAAATCTTCGTGCCAAGGATGACCTATAAATACTTGTTTATACACCTTTCCAAGTTGTTCATTTAAGGAAGAATCTATTTTAGCTGTTGAGAAATTCTTATTCATTGGAGATTATTCTATTTTTATATTTAACAAGATTTATATGCCCTTGGTTCATAAAACCTAAACAATTTAGTTTATGTCGCAAATTCATCCACTTCCCAAAAGACTTGATTTTTTTAGATAATTTGTGAGCATCGTCCCTGCGATTATCAGAATCAGAAATCTGCAAAAAAAGACTTCTTTCTTGGTAAGCACTTTCTTTTTTCAAGAATTGCATGATTTTTAGATGATTATACTACTTATGCAGTGTTGCATAAATAATCCTATTTCTTTAGGATTATAATAAACGCCTTTTTTCCTATATGCCTTTTCGGAGCGTCAAGCTTTGCACCATTACCATATGGAGTTACTTTCTTTTCATAGATTTCT
>Ga0209514_10005324_pt1 | contig 16565 bp, 11 predicted proteins | sample Subgrocontami58m_FD_187452 | JGI IMG/M metagenome (GOLD analysis project Ga0209514, IMG submission 187452) | Subsurface groundwater microbial communities from S. Glens Falls, New York, USA - GMW37 contaminated, 5.8 m (SPAdes) (version 3) | ecosystem: Environmental > Aquatic > Deep subsurface >...
AACAATATATGACAAGGAACTTATGGACTTTGGCAAACAGGAAGTAGATTTTGATGCCACAAATTTTGCAACCGGAGTATATTTCTATCAACTCGAAATTATATCGACTGATGTTTCGAATGGTGTTCAATCATTTACCGATGTTAAGAAGATGATAATGGTAAAATAATTATTGATATTTATCGGAAAAAATCCCAACGACTGTATTTTGTATGTTGGGATTTCTTTTGGAGGCATGGTCTTTCTATGGTATAGTGATCTATAAACAAGGCGTTGGGAGACCCTTTTTGAATGTTTCCATCTAAACGAATTCCTTCTGTGTTTGCTTTTTATTGTTAGTAATCTCAAAAAAATTGATACTTAGTTAACACACGGATAGAAGATTCTTTAAAATAATTTCAACTTACGTGTGCAGGTATTAGCTATGATAGAAAAGGCATGTACATTGTACCAAACTAGGATACGATTTTATAAATTCTTTTGAGAGTAGTCTATTAAGAGGTGGTGGAATAAAGGCTGAGTCATTCCATAGGGAATGAAAGGATGTACCGTCTAATAAGTTTGTAATACAGTGCCCGGAACAGGAGTTGAACCTGCACGACCTTGCGGCCACTAGAACCTGAATCTAGCGCGTCTGCCAATTCCGCCATCCGGGCTTGAAATTACTTGATTTTAGGCACTATTGAAAATCCTGATCTTATATTTCGACCGATTTTTGACTTCCTAAGTAAGATTTTGGTAAGATTTTTTTAACGAGTAGTAAAGACTGCAAAATTCTTACGTCACAAAAATGTAATGATTTTGACTGCCAATTACAAAGAGTGATCAATGGGACCTTTGATAGTTTTTCCGGCTCGAACAAATCTTTGTATGGTTTCTCCATTATAACTATTCTAATTCTGAATTGTCATAGTTACTTTTGATGTATTCCCCATATCTCATTAAAAACCGATAGTAAAATATATACATAAAGTTAATAATAATATTTTTAGTCCCGTATTGAGACATATATGATACGAATCACAAATAATTTAAGAGTATTCTCGTAATGAGAATATATTCTTATTGTGAGAAAGTGTACTGGCGTTTGAATAAAAAACACGTCGTTTATATGATGTAAACGGAAAATCACTTGGCATACATGTTGTAATATTATTGCTGGTAACTATTCTTTTAAAATTTTTAGAGAAAATGAAATGAATAAAAATGTAATGATTTCGGCTGTTGTACTGCTTTTGGTTTGTATGGTTGAGTTCACAATGGGACAGAATGCACTACCTTTCAAGGATAATTTTAAATCTACGGACGGGATTACCGCATCAACAATTACTGTGACTGCGCCTAATGGAGGCGAGAATTGGCTTGCCGGAACCACCCGTAATATAACATGGTCGTCTAACGGCACAATAGCAAATGTGCAAATTGAATATTCAACAAATGCAGGCGTAAATTATTCTGTTATAACTTCAAGCGCCCCAAATACTGGAACTTATGCGTGGACTGTTCCGAATACAGCCACTGCTTCAGCGCGAATTCGCATCTCAGATGCCGCAAGTTTTGCGACAGTTGATGTCAGTAATACATTATTTACAATTACTGCGGCGGCTCTTCCTACTGTTATAGTTACAGCTCCGAATGGTGGTGAACTCTGGACTATCGGAACTACTCGCAATATTACCTGGTCATCCACAGGGACTCTCGCAAATGTAAAAATCGAATATTCCATCAATGGTGGAGGAACATATTCGGTTATTACATCAAGTACCCCTAACACAGGTAGTTACGCTTGGACTGTGCCGAATTCAGCAACTGCTTCGGCTCGTATCCGTATTTCCAATCCGTTAAATACATCCGGGACCCAAGATGTTAGTAATTCGTTTTTCTCGATAGTTACTGCTTCTGTACCAACAATTACTGTTACATCACCAAACGGTGGAGAACAAATAAATGCAAACTCTACTAAAAACGTTACATGGACTTCCACAGGAAGTATCAACAATGTAAAAATTGAATACACGACAAATTCCGGCGTCACATTTACCCTCGTTACATCAAGCACACCAAATACAGGAAGTTATTCGTGGATGGTTCCCAACACACCAACAGCATCAGCAAGAATTCGAATTTCTGATGTTGCCAATGAGACAGCCTCAAAAGATGTCAGTAATACTAACTTTACCATTTTAGCTGCTGCCGCTCCAACACTTACACTTGTCACTCCCAATGGCGGTGAAAGTTGGAGCATAGGTTCTACAAAATCAATCAGTTGGACAAACACCGGTACTATAGCAAACGTTAAACTTGAATATTCTATCAATTCAGGTGTTAACTATAGTCTTATTACATCAAGCACACCTAACACCGGAAGTTATTTATGGACTATTCCCAACGTTTCAAGCGCATCTGTTCGTGTCCGGGTTTCCGATGCTTCAAATACAACAATTAAAGATGCAAGCAATGCGAATTTTACAATTTATAATGCGACGGTTCCTACGCTTACTATCACTTCACCAAATGGTGGAGAAAGCTGGGTCGTAGGGACGAGTAGATCTATCTCCTGGAATACAGGTGGAACACTTGCAAATGTAAAAATTGAGTATTCAATTAACGGTGGTGCAACATACTCGATAATTACTGCAAGTGTACCAAATACAGGAAGTTATACATGGACTGTTCCAAATGCATTGACCGGTTCTGCCCGTGTACGTGTTTCTGATGCGACAGGGTTAACAACGGCAAGCGATGTTTCAGATGCAAATTTTTCTATTATCAGCGCAACGCTTCCGGCAATTACTGTTACCTCGCCAAATGGAGCTGAGAGCTGGGTCATCGGCTCAAGTTATTATATCACATGGACTTCAACAGGATCAATTGCCAACGTACGTATCGAATATTCTATTAATGGCGGTTTAACATATTCACTGATTACCACAAGCACTTCAAATACCGGGAGTTATTTATGGACAGTTCCCAATGCGGCTAACTTAACGGCACGAATCAAAGTTTCTGATGCGGCTAATGTTTCTTCTACGTTTGATGTGAGTAATGCTAATTTTTCGATTATCAATGGTTCAATTCCAACCATAACAATTACATCGCCCAATGGCGGGGAAGAGTGGACGTTAGGTTCAATTAGAACCATCAATTGGACTACAACCAATGTTCCTGCTTTTAATGTCGTCATCGTTGAATATTCTGTAACAGGAGAGGGTGGACCCTATATTCCGATATCAACATTTGCTCAAAACACAGGATTTTATCAATGGGTGATACCTACAACGCTCACAAGTAATGCTCGTATTCGTGTAACAACCGTTGTGAATGAAGTAACAGCAACAGATATAAGTAATGCAAGTTTTTCAATTACTCCGGCATTATCTCTCACTCTAACATCTCCAAACGGATTTGAAAACTGGACTGTAAATTCTACAAGATTGATAACATGGACTTCAGCCGGTTCCATTGCTAATGTAAAGATCGAATATTCTACAAATGAAAATCTAAGTTTCACAACAATTACGCCAAGTACACCAAACACGGGAAGTTATACATGGGTAGTTCCCGCTCCTGTAACAGCAACTGCAACCATACGTATCTCTGATGCTTCTAATTCAACAATCAGAGATTTGAGTAATGCATACTTTAAGGTTGTCCCCGAAACTCCAACAATTACTGTCACTTCACCCAATGGTGGTGATGTATGGGCGGTTGGCGCATTGAAAAATATTACATGGGCATCAACAGGTGCAGTCTCCAATGTCAGGATTGAATACTCGACAGACGGCGGCGTAAGTTTTGCAGTTATTACAACAAGTACCGGAAATACAGGTAGTTTCCCATGGAATGTATTAAATACACCGACATCATTCGCTCGTATTCGTATTTCCGATGTAGTTAATCCGGCAGCAACAGCAGATATGAGTGATGCAAATTTCACTATTAGCGCGGCTCCTGCGGCCGTCATCAATATTATTACACCAAATGGCGGTGATAATTTAGTTATCGGTACGAATAAGAATATCATCTGGACTTCATCAGTTGCATTTACTTATGCAAAAATAGAATATTCTGTAAATGGCGGTGCAACGTATTCGCTTATTACAGTAAGCACTCCTAATACGGGAAGTTATATTTGGAAAGTTCCGAATGCGGCAAGTGCATCAGCTCTTATAAGGGTTTCTGATGCTTCAAATTCCGCATCGTTTGATGTCAGCGATGCAGTGTTTACAATTGTTAACGGTTCACAACCAACCATCACTGTTACTTCGCCAAATGGCGGAGAAAATTGGTCTATTGGTACTACAAAAACAATTACGTGGACTACGGCTAACATACCTTCGTTCGGTGTTATTAAAATTGAGTATTCAACGAATGGAGTAGATGGACCATTTAATGTTATTACAACATTTGCGGCAAATACAGGAAGCTATCGATGGGTTGTTCCTTCGCCTGTTACAAATTCCGCTCGGATACGTCTCACATGCGTCTATAACGAAATTACAGCGCTTGATGTAAGCAACACTGATTTCGTTATAAGTCCTGCACTGGGTCTTACTGTTGTATCACCAAACGGTGGTGAGAATTGGACAATTAATTCCATCCAAACAATTAAATGGACTTCGACTGGAAACATTCCGAATGTTAAAATTGAGTATTCAACAAATTCAGGAGTAACGTTTACGACAATTAAGGCAAGTACCCCTAATACAGGAAGTTACGTTTGGAAAGTTCCCGCGCCTGCAAATCTTTATGCAAGCATTCGTATCTCGGATGTTGCCAACACTGTGAATGTTAGAGATTTAAGTGATTTTGTTTTTATCATCAGTAAAGGGGTTACTCCACCAATTACCGGAGGTGTAGCAAATGGAACAACGAGGAATCCGGATGATGTTACATTAAATTCCGATCTCACTATTATGCCTAAAGAATTTTCTCTTGATCAGAATTTTCCTAACCCGTTTAACCCGACGACAGCAATTACGTATCAATTGCCCTCCGATGCACATGTCATTCTGAATGTCTATAATATGTTAGGAGTAGAGGTTGCGGCGTTGGTGAATGGTGAACAAAAAGCAGGTGTTCATAATATCATGATGGATGCTTCCGGTTTGTCAAGCGGGATCTATTTCTATAAATTGACCGCTACTCAGGATGGTCAGAGAGTACTCTTTACCGGTATGAAAAAGATGATGTTATTACGTTAGTAGTAGAAAAAGGTTGATTGACCCAACCCTAAAACAAGAATCCCAATCGGTGTTTGCCGGTTGGGATTTTTTTTTGACAAGATTTTTTGTGGGCTGTTTCAGCTTACTTTTACCCACAGCAGGTCAAAATGTACATCGGGTAGCATTTGATTTGACGAGTGGTACAATTGCATATCTCGCACAGGAGAAGGAATCTATAAAACAACCTATTCGGTGGGTCGTGGAGTTGGACACAGCAAATTACCACACATACAGCATTAGAGGCGAGAAGCCTAGGGATTTCTAATGGTACATTGTTTAACAAGGAATGATAAGGAGATAACTAAAAAATGAGATAGAATTATTCCTTTGCTCACATTAACAAATTACTAAATGTGTCATTTGAGAGGTGAAAAAGTGACGTAAATCAAGCAAATAACGTAACTTTATTGTATATTACAGTAATTCAGTTATGTAGAACAGCAGTCAGTATATGTTTAGATTATTAAAATGGATAGGCGTAGCCGCGTTGGTAGCAGTTCCTGTCTACTTGATTGTGAGTAAGCTTCGTTCGGAGGATGAAGATATTGCAATCGAAGATGAATATGATATTTTTGCAGAAGAGTGAGTAGGCTGGTCGGGAGTTGGACTCCCCCAGATGTTTTTCAGTATTTGAAATCTTTCGCTCAGTTAGAAACAATGTTTCAACTACGGGGATTGCCACACCATCCCGCTGATACGTGATGCGGAATGGTTCGCAATGACATTAACATCAAATTAGTGAATTGGGTTTTTCGATTCTTCTTCTTCTTTCCATCGCCATGATGAGTGCTTAGGGCATTTTTCGGGCACGTATTTTTTATTGAATACTTCCTCGACTTTGCTCGGGCAATATTCGGTGGCGATTTTCTTTGTTTCCTCACAAATTGTATCCCGTTCAACTCCCGGTGGTTGTGTAAAATATCCCAGAGGGAGTCCTATGCTCGGATCTCCGTAAACACTTCCCATAAATCGTCCCCAAATTGGTGCTGCGGCGCGTCCGCCTTGTCCATCTGCACTTGTGAAGTGAACAGTTTTGTTATCAAATCCAACCCAGACACCTGCAGTAATATGTGGAGTAAAACCGATGAACCATGCGTCGGCATATTCTTGTGTTGTTCCCGTTTTTCCAGCCGCAGGAAGGTGGAAAAAGTTTCGGATTCTTGTTGCAGAGCCGCTGTTGACTACATCTTCCATCATGCTTGTCATAATGTAGGCAGTTTCCGGACTTAGTACTTCGCGGCGAACCGGGAAATTTTCTTCAATCACATTTCCGTTTTTATCTAAAATCTTTAAGATTGAAATCGGTTCTACATGGACGCCATCATTAGGAAATGCGCCGAAAGCAGAAATAATTTCTAATGGTACTACTTCGCCTGTTCCGATCGCCAGCGATTCATAGGGAGGTAACTCGCTTGAGATACCCATCCGATGTGCATAATTGATAACTTGATCGACGGGAGCAATTTCCATCATCGTGCGAATGGCGACAAGATTAATTGAATGGGTAACACCTTCGCGCAACGTATATTTCCCGCCGAATGTTCCTTCAAAGTTTTGAGGAGTCCAGCGTTTTCCACCAGCAAGGGGGACAGTAACGGGCTGATTGAGTATTTCATAGCATGGCGGATAACCATTATCAATTGCAACGCTAAACACAAAGGGTTTGAATGCCGAGCCGGGCTGGCGTTTTGTCTGTGTTATATGATTTAACCCATATTTGAAATCTTTGAAATTAACGCCGCCAACCATAGCAAGGATGTTTCCCGATCTGTGATCAATAGCGACAAATCCGACTTCAACTTGTTTTGTGGCAATCTTAACGGAATCGACAAATTTTTGGTCATTTTTTAATGCTTTGGCGATGCTATCTTTTTTATCCTCAGGAGCGTCGCGGTAAACATCTAATGTTCGAATGGTATGCGAAATAACCTGTTTGAGATCGACAGGATGATACTTCCAATTCCATGATTTGTTGAACGCGTTTTGATACGTTGCAATATGCTCAGAGACAGCCTTATTTGCATATTGCTGCATTCTACTATCAAGCGTTGTATAGACTGCAAGTCCATCGCGATAAATATCAAATCCGTATGTCTCCGCTTTTTGAAGAAGTTGTTGTCTCACGTATTCTACAAAATGCGGGGCAATGCCTGCCCGTTGTTCCGATAACGGATGTAAAATAAGTGGCTCAATGCGGGCTTTTTGTTCTTCTTCTTCGGTGATGTAATTGTACTTCACCATCTGATTGAGAACAGTTGTTCGCCGGTTGAATGCTCGTTCTGTTTTTTTGTAGGGATCGTACGCTCCGGGACCCTTTAATATTCCTATGAGCAGTGCGGATTCAGCAAGAGTTAACTCGGCAGGTTTTTTGTTGAAATAAATTTCGGAGGCGGCAGATATTCCGTATGCACTTCTTCCGAAATAAGAGATACTGAAATACATCTCAAGAATTTCTTCTTTTGTGTAGTTACGTTCAATTTGTACGGCGGTGATGAACTCACGGATTTTACGCGTCCCTTTTGAAAATACGTTTTCGCTTTCACCTTTGAGTTCGTAAAGATTGCGCGCTAATTGTTGTGTGATTGTGCTTGCGCCTTCGCGGAGATGGAGTGTCAACACATTTTTCACCATTGCGCGAATAAAGCGGGAGAGGTCTACACCCCAATGATCGTAGAAGTCTTTATCTTCCGTTGCGACTAACGCATTAACAAGATACGGGGGAAGTTCTTTGAGTGTGACTTGTGTTCTGTTCTTGATATAGAATTGGTCGATTACTTCGCCATCAATGGAATATACTTTCGTAGCAAGTTCGGGTCTCGGATTTTCAAGTTCCTCAAGCGAGGGTAATCCGGAGAGCATGAAAATAAAATAGGCTATAAACAGTAAATCTGTAATGCCTAATGCCCAGTACAGTTTCTTTTTTTGTTGTGGTTGTAGTTTTCTTTTTGCCATATCTAAAGTTATGCTTCCCAACGTTTAAATTCAAATTCTCCGTTTACCAATTTTGCGTAGGTGAAATGTGTTATCCAATCGCCCAGATTGATATATATTCCGTTCCCGATGGTTTGAAATGAGGGGTGGTGCCTGTGTCCCATGATGACAGCGTCAAATCCCTCCTTAATCTTTTGCTGAGCAAAGATTGTCATTCCGTCGCTTTCCCCATAATCTTTGGAGGAAGTGTAATGTCTGCTTTTTTTTGAGGATGATTTTGCAAGTGAAAGACCCAAATCCGGGTGGAGCATGGTGTACAATTTAATTAATACCCGGTTGCGGAGAATTACTTTTAATATTCTATATCCTGTATCATGTAACGCGAGCCCGTCACCATGATGTACATAAATTTTTTTTCCATCGAGCGTAATATCAAACGGGTCGTGATAAACCTTCATGCCGAGGTCCTCGCTAAAGAATTTTCCCATCCAGTAATCATGATTGCCTGCGAGGTAATGGACTGTGATACCTTTACGAACAATATCTTCCAATTTGGTGAGGGTACGATGAAATCCTTTGGGGACGACAGTTTTATATTCAAACCAGGCATCGAAGAGATCGCCGACGATAAAGAGATGTGTTGCGTCAACCATCACGGAGTCGAGAAACGCGATTAGACGCGCTTCTTTTATTTGTTCTTCTTCACGCGAACTTAGCCCAAGGTGGACATCGGAGAAAAAATATGCTGTCAACTGTGCCTTACTTTGAAATTGTTGCAGTAAGTTCAATAGGTTGTTTATACCGATTACACCAGCCCTCGGCATCGGAACAGAAGAAGTAGATGAACATTCCTTTGACAGTAATTTTTCCCGGCTTGGCGTTTTTGGCTACGGTAAACTCAGCTGTAATAGGTGTTGAAGAAATTAAATACCCGGTCGAATCATCTTTACTGTTGTGTAGCGGATCGACTTTGGCGATAGCAGGTGAAGAATCAAGTTTTATACTCATGGCGGGATCGGTATTGATATGGATTCCCTTCTTAGGAGTTAACATAATTTGGATGGTTCCTGTGGCTCCCGGTTTTATACTCTTTTCAACAACAGATGCTTTGAATTGAATATATTGATTCGTACCCGGCGAAGGCTTCTCTCCTGCGAGAAGGAAACCGGAAAACGATACTAAGAGTAAGTAAAAAAATATTTTTATAGAATATAACATAACATTGTTGAGTCGTTATCAAATGAAACGGAAATATTAACCCGGGAGTTCCTCTTGAAAAGGAGTTTCCACAACGGGGTACAGTAACGCCATTCCTGCAAGTAAGAGTATGCCTACTGAAAGGATGGCTGTCCGTTGGTCAATCATGGAAGAAATATAACCAAAAATTAACGGACCTAAAATAGCGGATGCCTTACCAAAGAAGGAATAAAACCCGAAAAATTCGGTTTTCTTCGATTTTGGAATAATAACGGACATCAGACTGCGGCTTGTCGATTGAGAAGAGCCCATCGCTATCCCTGCCGCAAATCCAATCCAGAAGAACGCGGGGATGGTGGTTACAAAATATGCCGCTATCACTATTCCTACCCACATCCAAAGGGTAATAAAAAGGGTTCGTTTTTGACCGATTTTATCTGAAATAATTCCGAAAATGTACGAGCCGACAATTGCAGAAGTTTGTACAAGTGCAAAGAACATGACAATCTGTGTAATCTCCATCTTCAATGTTTGCCGTGCAAAAATTGAAGAGAAAATGATCACTGTATTGATAGCATCGAAATAGATGAAATATGCCAATAAAAACTTCACAACATTTTTATACTGTGAAATATCTTTAATGGTTTGAAGAACTTGCGTGTACCCTGATTTTACTAAGACCGGACGAAAAGAGTGATGCCCTGTTTGTTCTTTAACATAGATAAAAAGGGGGAGGGCAAAGACGAAAAACATTCCCGAAGCGAGAAGGAATGTAGCATGAATATTTCCAAGATTTGAAACATCAAAACCGCCGCTAAGTAACGGGTATGCAACAGCAAGTGTTACCAGCGAACCGGCATATCCCATCGCAAAACCGAAGCCTGAAATTTTTCCGTACTGTTCCGGTGTTGCAAGTTCCGGGAGGAAGGCATCGTAGAATACTAATCCTGCTTCAAATCCGATGTTAGCGAGAATCAATAACATCATCCCAAGAACAATTTCTCCTTCGCCGACAAAAGAGAGTAATGCTGTGGCAATAACACAAAGGAGAGTGAAAAGCGCTAAGAGTATTTTTTTTGATACTCCTTTATCAGCCGCGGCGCCAAGAACCGGCGAGATAATAGCGACGATTGCCATGGAGATACTAAAGGTAAGTCCCCAGAGGAAATCAGCATTCTGCCGGTTTTGTACCACAACTTCTTTAAAGTAAAGCGGGTAGCTTAGAACGAGGATAAGAACATAAAACGCCGTGTTGGCAAAATCAAAAAGAGACCATGCGAAAACCTGAGAGCGTTTTTCTCCCGGTTTCGTATGGCTCATGCATTTCCCTCTGATTGCAGTTCTTCGTCTTCTTCTGTTGCGTGACTGCTTGAGTCAATCAATCCGCGACCCGATTTTACAATAGATCCGGTATCGAGTAATTCGTGGCGGATAGCATCGAGGACGCCATTGATAAATGTACCACTGTTTGGCGTGCTGTACATTTTCGCAAGTTCAATCGCTTCATTCAATGATACTTTTGGGGGAATATCAGGGAAATAGAGCATTTCACCCAGAGCCATTCGCATGACAATTCTATCGAGTAATGCCAAACGATCAAATTCCCAATGCTGGATTTTGGATTTGATGAGGGTGTCAAGTTCAATTTCATGCTGAACAACAGCCTGACAAAGTTCCTTGACAAATTTAATTTCATTCGGTTTTGGGTGGATATCGCCGAGTTGGTAATCTAAGATAAGGGTAATAGGTTCTTTTGAGATTTCTGATGCATAGAGGACTTGCATAACTTTTTCTCTGAGAACTCTTCTTCGTAGCGCTGCCATATTCTATTCAATCATTAAGTGTTAAATCATATACCCGATATGGGCAAAACATTATTGCCCCGAAAAGGCAATTTTTCCTTTTGTGCGTGATGCACCTGCTGCGAGACGTTCTTCTGCAAGATGGTTCGCCGCAAGATGGGTTGGTATTGTTCGTTGTGTTGCTATTTTAAAAATATTGGTAAGGGTATCATAGATCCCTGCGATTTGTTTCTTTGCCGCATCATACGATTTGTGATCAAGTTGATTTGCGACGCTGATTAGTCCGCCGGCATTAATAACGTAATCAGGTGCGTAGAGTACGCCATGATGGATGAGCATTTCTCCGTGAATATTTTCATCGGCGAGCTGGTTGTTTGCCGCACCGGCAACAATTTTTGCTTTCAATTCAGGAATTGTTTTATCATTAAGAATTGCACCGAGAGCGCATGGGCAGAAGACATCTGCATCGACTTCAAAAATTTCATGCGGTTGTACAAGCGTTGCGCCTGTTGTGGCGGCAAGGGATTCCGCTTTGTGAGGATAAATATCCGTCACTGATAATATTGCGCCTTCTTTCTTGAGAAAATTGCATAACGCAGTGGCAACATTTCCTGCACCCTGAATTGCAATTTTCTTTCCTGCAAGTGAATCGTTTCCTGTTGATTGTTTCATACAGGCTTTGATACCGAAATAGACACCAAGCGCAGTAAGGGGAGATGGATCTCCGTGGTCTTTAAATGCCTGATCAATTCCTGTTACGTGCCGGGTTTCTTGCTGGATCACCTCCATATCGTGGACGTTTGTTCCAACGTCTTCGGCAGTGATGTACCGCCCGTTTAATGTTTCAACGAATCTGCCATATGCGCGTAACAGATCATCGCTTTTATCGGAGTTGGGATTGCCGAGAATAACGGCTTTACCGCCTCCGAGGTTTAAACCGGAAACAGCGGCTTTGTAGGTCATACCGCGCGAAAGTCGCAGGACATCAGTAAGGGCATGTTCGTCTGTGGCGTAATTCCACATGCGCGTGCCGCCGAGAGCAGGACCAAGCGTAGTATCATGTATTGCGATTATAGCCCGTAATCCTGTTTTTTTATCTGAACAAAAGAGAATTTGTTCGTGACCGAAATGTGTTATTTCAGAGAAGACTGACATAGTTAAATAAATTAATGAAGGAACTAAACCGAACGATAGAACCGGTTTTGAATATGTCAATTTAGCGAAATTTTGAGTGGAAGACAAAAGTAGAGCGGTTTCTTGATTTGAGATTTGGGATGTGGGATGTGGGCGTTTAGATGGGAGATGTGTGATTTGAGCTATGGGATGCACGATGCATGATACAGGATGCAGGATTTTGAGGTGTCCTTTTGCGGGGTTTATGCCCCGTTCGGTCATTCATTTTGCGAGGGAGTTGAGAGAGGGGGTGCAGAGGAGCAGGGGAGCAGAGGGGAGTTCTAACTTGGGTATGGCGCTTTTGGTGTGGATAGTTTTTAGACAGGGATGGTGTTCTATTTTTATTAAGAAAATGGTTTGTTTCGTAAAAAAAGTATTGGTAAGTTTAGGATTATTACATGAAACGAAGAAGAAAGTATATATGAGTGATTTGCATGTATTGAAAAAAATTGAGAAGGCGTATGGCATAACTCTGATAGAGACTACAATTGGAAATGTAATGTCATGGCAAATCGATCATGCCTATGCGCGCAATCATCTTAACCAAGTCATCGGTTTAAATATAGGTGATACTTCTTTCAGTGATCTTACACCTCTCAAAGAGTTAACGAACCTTACAAATCTTTATTTGGTGCGTAATCAAATAAAGAATTTGAATGCGATTAAAGAACTTTTGAATCTCACATCACTTGATTTGGGGGCGAATATCATTGAGGATATTACTCCGCTTACAAAACTAAAAAATCTAACTTATCTAAATTTAAGTGTTAATTTACTCGAAAACCTTACCCCACTTCAAAATTTATATAATCTTACACGTCTTGTGGTAGAGTATAATGGTGTTAGTGATATAACTCCTTTGAAAAATCTTACCAACCTCGTTGATCTGAATTTAGAAGAAAACAACATTAGTAATCTAACTCCTTTGAAGGGCCTTAGTAATCTCCATCGACTTGATTTAGCGAAAAACCAAATTAGTGATTTTACTGCATTGAAAGAACTCGTACAACTAAAGCGGCTAGACTTAAGAAGTAATAATATACGTCAACTTCCAAATTGGGTTACTCATTTTGATATGGAGATTATACATGAAGAACTTACGGGTCAATGTATAAACATTTATGATAACCCAATTGAGCAACCACCTATAGAGGTTGTAAGGCAGGGGAAACAGGCAATAAAAAATTATTTTGAAGAGTTAACAAAATCTGATTCAGAAGAATATCTTTATGAAGCAAAAATGGTGCTTGTAGGAAGGGGATTTGTCGGTAAAACGGAACTTGCAAAAAAATTAACAATTCCGGGATATCACCTTAATGTAAATCAGAAGCATACCCCGGGAATTGATGTGCTCAAGCGACCATTTGAGTTAACTATGTCAAACCTTCAAAATGCAAATGTATTTAAGTTCAACATATGGGATTTCGGTGGACAAGACAAATATGATGCAACGCACCAGTTTTTTATAACAGAAAAATCTGTATATGTTTTCGTGACTGAAGCACGACAAGAAGCTAACTATCTTGATTTCGATTACTGGCTCAACATTATAAAGTTGCTTGGAAAAAATGCTCCAATCATTATTGTTTTAAGTAAAATTGATGATCTCCCAAAACAGGTTCCGCAGTCTGTTTATTTTGAACAATATCCTAATATCGTAGGGTTTGTCGAGTTAAGCTGCGCAGATGGTTACGAATATACTCTTGATGGGTTAAAATTAAAAATTAAAGAAGCAATAAAGAAACTTCCACAATTGCGCGAAAAACTACCAAACACATGGGTAGAAATAAGAAAAGAGCTTGAAAACCTTTCCCAAGAACGAGATTATATTTCCTATGAAGATGAGTATCTTCCTTTGTGCATGAAATATAAGTTGAATAAAAAACAGGCAAATTTCCTTAGTAGATACTTGAATGCATTGGGAGTAATCATACACCATGAAGATTTATTACTAAAGAAGACAATAATAATAAACATTCATTGGGGTATTGACGGAGTGTATAAAGTTATAGATGACAAAACCGTTATTGAGCATAAAGGAATTTTTACTAAAGAGGACGTGCAACGCATATGGGGGGAGCCGAAATATAATGGCAAGCAGGCAGAGCTATTGCAACTGATGATGAATTATAAACTTTGTTTTGATATGAAAGATGGAACGGGGTACATCGCTCCCGAACTCCTTCCACCTGATAAACCGAAGGGTTTAATTTGGAATGAGCACGATACTCTAAAATTTCAATATACTTATGATTTTATGCCAGCCGGTTTATTAGGTAGGTTTATCGTAGAAACTCACCAACTTATAAGTGGAGAAAATTATTGGAGATATGGCATTGTAATCGAATTTGATGAAACGCAAGCACTTGTTGTGGAAGATTACATCAACCACAAAATTCTTATTTCGGTTCGCGGTAAAAATAAAAGAGGGCTTTTAACAATGATTAAAAATTACTTTTCGGGAATTCATAAATTATATGAAAATTTAAAATATCATGAATTAATTCCGTGCAATTGTAAAGATTGTATAGGTAATACCTCGCCAACATTTTTTGAACATAAAATACTACAGCAATATATTGGTGAACATGTTTCACAAATCATGTGTACCAAGGGAAAAATTAAACCTGTTGAAGTACGAACACTAATTGATGATGTAATAGAATACAGAAAAATGGAAGATGGGATGGAAAAAACGGGGAAGGGAGTTTATATTGAAAACTTTCACGCAGATGGACAAGTAAATCTAGCTGATGTTATCGACAAAATTAACTAATCGTATGATCTCCAGAAAGAGAATAAAACATGCAAATAGGAAAAGTAGAAATACACGGAGGGCAAGTAAACTTTGCCGATACAATCCAAAAAATTATTTACACTGAAAATAATTTTTATACAAAACAAGAATTTGAGGAAGTGAAATCAGCATTACAATATCTACCTAAAGAAAAACTAGAAGCATTGAAGATAGATGCTGGACAAAAACCGTTGGATTCAAATGAGGAAGAAAAGAAATCCTGGGGTCAAAAAATGAAAGATAAAATGTTGGGCTCTGGAGTAAAAGTAGTAGAGCATATGTCTGCAATTGTTGTTGCAGAATTATTGATACATTTGTTCTGGGGTGTGTAACTCTTTCTTGTAAATCTTAAATTTAATGTAAATGTAGGCTTCTTTCTACTACATCGTAAAGCCAATCTTGCGATCGGCTAATCAATCGTAATTTGGGCTATTATTTCCTTTCCCCTTCCTTGAAATTAAGGTAAAACTTCTGTACCTTTTTGTGGCAGTAAAACCAATAATTGAAGTATATTAAAAACAGGTATTATCATGGCTGAACATCATCCACAGGAAAACGAATTTTATCATCCATCACAACAAACAGTCGATAGTGCCCGATTGAAAGATTGGGATGCGCTTCATTTGTTTGCGGCAAATAATCTTGAAGAGTTTTGGGCGAACGAAGCGAATGAACTTGAATGGTACAAACCCTGGGATAAAGTTCTTGATGAAAGTAACCAGCCGTTTTATAAATGGTTTACGGGAGCGCAGGTCAATATTGTTCATAATGCGTTAGACCGTCATCAGCAAACGTACAGAAAAAATAAATTGGCTCTTGTTTGGGTTGGTGAGGATAACAGTGTCCGCACGTATTCCTATTTTGCATTGCATCGCGAGGTAAGTCAGTTCGCGAACGTGTTGCGAGCAATGGGATTGTGCAAAGGTGACCGCGTGACAATTTATATGCCCCGCATCCCTGAGATTGTTATTGCTATGCTTGCATGTGCAAAGATCGGAGCAATTCATTCGGTTGTATACGGCGGGTTTAGTGTCGACGCGCTTCAAGGGAGGATTGATGATTCGCAGTCGCGGATGGTAATTACTGCTGATGGCGGTTTTATGAACGGAAAAATTGTCGAGCTGAAGAAAACCGTTGATGAAGCCTTAAAACGTTGCCCTTCGGTAGAAACAATGATTGTGGTTCAGCGCACGAAGCAACAGGTGCGCATGGAACCCGGGCGTGATTATTTTTATCATGAATTAATAAAACTTCCCATTGCAAATGGTAAATGTAAAACGGAAGTAATGGACTCGGAAGATCCGTTATATATTTTGTACACATCGGGGACAACCGGAAAACCGAAAGCCATTGTGCATACACACGGCGGATATATGGTTGGAGTGTACTCAACATTAAAATATGTTTTCGATTTGACAGATACCGACCGTTGGTGGTGTG
>Ga0209514_10005327_pt1 | contig 16563 bp, 14 predicted proteins | sample Subgrocontami58m_FD_187452 | JGI IMG/M metagenome (GOLD analysis project Ga0209514, IMG submission 187452) | Subsurface groundwater microbial communities from S. Glens Falls, New York, USA - GMW37 contaminated, 5.8 m (SPAdes) (version 3) | ecosystem: Environmental > Aquatic > Deep subsurface >...
GAACTTCCGAGACGGCCCGGGCATGGCGAGACTCTCAGTTGCAGCACATCCCGTCCTATTGGGAATCACCGGAGCTCCTCGAAGCGTACGTCAAAAGCATGAAGCGCCGCGGCGAGGACATCGACGCCGTCTGATCCCCAGTAGGTCTTGGTTGGCCTCTCTCAACCCCCCTACACGGGTGAAGCCTGTTTTGCCATGCTGAAGGCATGCCCACAACCGAAGAATACCGTCCTCTCGGGTTCCTACTGACTGATGCCGAGCTCGAGGAATTTCGCGGCCTCGCGAGGGAGCATGTCGGCGCCGAGTTGACCGTGGATGAGGCGCGCTCCGTCTCGACCCAACTCCTGCGCGTTCTGACGATTGTGCGCGACGTTGGTCGGCGCGGTTCAAGTGCTTCCACCTCGTCTGTGGACGGGCAGGCCTTGCCAGATTCCGGAAACTGAGTAATTACTACCTACCCACCCGCCTAAGCATTACACCCATGGGTCGCTACGTTATTTACGCTCGCAAATCCACCGAGTCCGACGACCGCCAGGTCCTCTCCATCGACTCCCAAGTCCGCGAAGTCCGCCAACTCGCTGAGCGTCACGGCGTTGACGTTTCCGAGGTCTTGACCGAGTCGAAATCCGCCAAAGCGCCGGGCCGGCCGGTGTTCGGCCAACTCATGCGCCGCATCCAGCGCGGAGAGATCCGCGGCGTGCTGTGCTGGAAAATGGACCGGCTCTCCCGCAACCCGCTCGACTCGGGTGTGCTCCTGCAGGCGCAGGCCGACGGCATGCTCGAGCGGATCATCACCAGCGACGGGATCAAGACCGCCGACAGCAACGACCGCCTGATGGGCACGTTCGAACTTGCCTTCGCCACTAAGTACATCGACGACCTGCGGGCGAACGTCAAGCGCGGCAACCGCGCCCGGTTCGAGAAGGGCTGGCCGAACCACCTCCCCCCAATCGGCTACCTCAATGACACCTCCACGAAGACGATCGTCAAGGATTCGGATCGCTTCGAGCTGGTGCGCCGGATGTGGGATGCGCTCCTGGCGGGCCAGCGGCCCAAGCAAATTGCCCGTGTTGCCAGTCGGGAGTGGGGCTTGCTCACCGTCCGCCGGGGTCGGATCGGAGGCAACCCGATTACCTACTCTTCCATCTACAAGGTGTTCCGCAGCCCGTACTACGCCGGCTTCATCCGCCTCAAGGACGGGCGGCGGTATCTCGGCGCCCACGAGCCGATGATCACCTCGGATGAGTTCGAGCAAGCACAGCAACTCCTCGGTAGTCGCGCTCGCGCCGGTCCCGTTCGGCACGAGAACACCTTCGCGGGCCTGATCCGCTGCGGCAATTGCGGCTGTAGCATTGTGGCGGAATTTCACACGAAGCGAGGTCGGCGGTACACCTACCACCGCTGCGGTCGAAGCAAACCTGGGGTGGCTTGCCGCGAAAAGCCGATCAGTGAGCCGGTGCTCGCGAAGCAACTCAGCGACTACCTCCGCCGCCTGACCATCCCGGAGCCGATCCTGGAGTTCCTGCGCGAACGGTTGGATCGACTCGACCTCCGAGAGGCCGGAGCCACGGCAGTGGTCCGGGAGCAGCGCGAAGAAGCGCTCAAGGCCTTGGAGCGGGAAGAACGTGAGCTCTTAGGGATGCGAATGCGTCAACTCATCGGCGATGAAGACTTCCACCGCGAGCGCGAGACGCTTAGTCAGCGGCGCCGGGACCTCGAAGATACCAAGTCCGCGTCGGTGACCGAAACGGAAGGGCGTGAGGAGCGCGCCTTGGAGTTTCGGAAGCAGCTCGACCTCACCCAGGGCGGGCCACTGGTGCTTGCCGAGGGCACGCCGGTTCAAGTGCGGTCCCTTCTCCAGCAGCTGCACTTGGAAATTGTCCTGCGAGGTCGGAGGCTCGATATTTCCGTATCGGAACCGCTCTCTCAGCTCGTCAAAGCGGGGAACGAATCCACATGGTGCGGACGAGAGGACTCGAACCTCCAATCCCTTGCGGGAACAAGCACCTCAAGCTTGCGCGTATACCATTCCGCCACGTCCGCTCAATGTCCAACAGAATCGTATTCTGTCAGGAAATAAGCTTTTTTGCAAGAAATGAAAAGAGGGGTCATTTTGGCCTTGCGGTTACTTCTGACCCCCCTTTGATTCTGCACGGGCTGAAGCCCTGATCGTGCCTGGCGACACAGCGTGCGGCCGGAAGACCGCGTCGTTGTTTGTCGTCACCAAAGACGAATCGAGGAAGGAGCGCTGATCGCGCAGAATAAAGCGGGTGGATGGCACGCTGGAGCGTGCGGAGAAGGACGTTCCGGTTGGGAACTAGTTTGTCGCATACGTCCGTCGTCTGGACCAGAGTCCCCTGTCGGGAACGAGGCGGTCTGCCCGGGATACCCGGAGCGATGTGGTTGCTGTCTTCCAGCGCTAGGCCGGATGATCAGCCGATCGTGAATGTCCGACAGGAGCTCGGACAGCCATGCGGTGAGTGGATGACTCCACCCGGTCCTCACGGTTTCCCGATCGATGCCACGTCGCGACCGCTTGGTCGCCCGTTCCCTGACACCCTCCTTGCGGAGCGTGTCGACTCAGACGAAGCGCGCGCTTCCTATGAACCTTCGCGGTTCAAGCCTTTGTTTCGGCCGCAGTGGCCGAACGTTTGTCGCCGAGGTTTGAAGCCCGGAGAGGCTTTTCGGAGAGGGACGTTGGAACACCCCAAACGCGGAACGTATCCTTCTTTTTTGGCAGCCACACAACGGCCACCACCCGTTATTTTTTAAATGATCGAAATCCTAACGTGACATTTATGATACGCCGATGAACCAATGCGTCAAAGCTCCTTCCCCACATCAATTCCACAGGGCTTTTCCCCAAAACGGGGATAAGTATTTTTTCTCTAAAACCTTGGGCTTTTTCTTGACAGAATGACGGGCTCCCGGTAGAGTCTCAACGATTTGATCGTTCCTAACAACCCATAAAGCTCCCTATAGATCGGAGGTATTCCTTGAGCCAGCGACCGCCACTGAACCACCACCAACGGGTTTTAGCACTCCAGCTGTTTGACCTCGGAGCGGTGAAAATTGCCGGCCCGAATGAACCCGGTTGGCCCCTACGGCGCCATCGGGAACATCCGGATGAACCGCCGTCACTCATCTACTTTGATTTGCGAACCAAGGACAATCCAAAACCAGGCCCGCTGACTGAGGAAGTGCTACGGTCGATCGGTTGGCAACTCCAGTGCCTGTCCCGCGACCTTGAGTACGACCTCGTCATCCCAATCCCGAATGCCGGCGATCCGCTGGCGAGAGCCTTCGTCGAAGCGGCGCCGTTTCGGATGAAACTTCAGCGCCGGCCCGCGGTTGGCATGCAGAAACAGAACGGGCGGATTGTCGGGATGCGGGCGGAAGATATTCCGGCTCGCCTCGCCTTGCCGATCGACGATGTCATTTCGGGTGCCGACAGCATGCTTGAAGGAATCACGAAGATTCGAGATCAAGATCTTGTCGTGAAAGACTGTCTCGCCCTGATCGACCGCGAGCAGGGCGGCGAAACGCTCCTCCGAAATGCTGGAGTTGAGCCCCACGTCGTCTACAAGGCGACAGATGTTCTCCAGCTCTACGTCGACCATAAGCGGGTTGACTGGCCGACTGCTAATCGCGTGCTCGAGTATATTGCCGCCAATCAGTTCACATGATGTTGCCCCGACGGCGCATATTTCCGGCCAGGCCCATGACTCCATGGGCTTTTTCTTTTCATTGTTTACATCTTGAAAAACCCAGGGTTTTTTGGTACAGTTCGCGCGCTATTGAAACACCCGGGCGGTTAGCTCAGCTGGTTAGAGCGTCTCGTTTACACCGAGAAGGTCGAAGGTTCGAATCCTTCATCGCCCACCATGGTATACTCTTCCTATGACCTGGTTGATCGGATTACTCGTCGTCGGTTTGGGAATGCTGCTGGTGATTAAAACGCAGTGGATCTACGACTTTACCGGCCCGATCGATTTTGCCGAACGGTTTCTCGGTACTGAAGGCGGGACGCGGATGTTCATCAAAATCCTTGGCGTGTTAATGATTCTTGGGGCTTTTCTTGGCGTCACTGGACTCCTAGGGAAAATAGTGAGTGGAATTTTTGCCCCACTGCTTGGTAAGGCGAATATTTAAGGGCCCTTAGTCCCGACTCGGTTTCCGAGTCGAGGATCCGCGATCTCGCCACCAGCGAGATCGGGACTCATCTGGTAGAGTCCCGATCCACTTCGTGGATCGAGGATGCACGATAGCCTAGAGGCTATCGGCACACCGTATTTATCCCGATTTCTATAAATGTTTTTATTCTACATTCTCAAGTCACAAAAGAACGGTTCTTATTATATGGGGTCTTGCGAGGATGTCCCAAAACGTCTCAAGCGACATAACGCTGGCGAGGTGCGGTCCACTATGAGTGGCATTCCTTGGTCAGTAGTCTATACAGAAATTTTCAAGACCCGTTCAGAAGCGCAAAAAAGAGAAAAACAGGTAAAATCTTGGAAAAGTAGAAAGGCAATCGAAAGGCTCATAAAACATTTATAGAAATCGAGGATCCTCGACAGTTTGGGTGGGCCCTTAGCTCATTTGGTAGAGCGCCGCGTTTGCAACGCGGAGGTGACCGGTTCGAGCCCGGTAGGGTCCACCCAAACTGTCGGGACAACGCGGAGGTGACCGGTTCTTCCGATTTTCTGAGCACTAGGTGCCAAAAAATCGAGAATCCTCGATACGAAACAAAATCAAAGATTTTGATCGTATCGGGAGAGTCCGGCACAGTCCACCATAGTTAAATAAAAAAAGACCCGCGATTCCTCACGGGCCTTGGTACTTGTTAAAAGGTCGGCGCTCTGAACGGGATGTTCAGGCGATTTTCCGGACCGGCGCACGGCGGCGACGGCGACGGACGAAATTGACATGAGCATGGTGGACGCTACAAAGATTGTTACCGCATTCGGGGCAGTTGCCGTTCTTGTCCAGCTCGACGAGACAGCGCGGACACTCGGCCAGACACCGGGGCTCCAAGCTGTCGCCGTACGTCCCGGCCTGGTGAAGCGCTTCTTCGGCTTGGTGCCCGAAGATCTCGGCCGTGTCGTACTTAGGTTCGGTCATCAGATCCGATGGATCGAATCCGCCAGCGGCATCGCCGGCCAGATAGTCTTCGGACGCGATGAGACGGGACGAGGAAATCCGGCTGTGAGCGCGCATAATACCCTCCTTGGTAGTTGCGGGGACCACTCCAAACACCCAGGCGCTACTCCCACTGCGTTCGGTTGGCGAAGTACTGCCAGATCAACATCAATGCGATCACGCCGACGATGAACGACAGGCTCTCACCCGGACGGCCGCGCTGCCAGTTAAGGGCCACCCGTGAGGCGGTGAACAAACCCAGACTGACATAGATCAGCCAACGTTGCGCCGACATTCGAAGCGACTTCGGAGCGACGCGCCCGAGGGCGATCAGCCAACAGCCGAAGGTGGCCAGGCCGGACATGGCTAGGTAGTGGTTCAGAGAGTTGTCCGACTGCATCAGCCAAACGCTGACGGCCACGACGGGAACACCGAAGACCGGAAAGAAAGTTCTCATCCACCCTCCCCTTTAGACTGCCACAATGTTGACCCCATGGAAATACGGAACCCACGTTTCGCGCAGACACTTCCGGTTGCAACCGTAGGCGCGGATGATGATCCGTTCCCGCCGCGCCCCTTTAGCCGGGCAGTACTCATAACAGATCATACCGCTGAGAGCGTACGGGCTTTTGAGCACCTGGTCGGTGTAGCCGCAACGCACTCCGTCGTACGGGTTGATGTAGACGGGTTCTTGGTGTTCGGGCATGACCCTTCGCAGGTCCTGATTGTTTCTCGGCAAGCAGCCAAAGTGATGCTGGTACTCGTAGATGGCCAACTGCAACTTCAGAACATTGTTCCGTTGTAGTTGATCATCGTGAGCCCGTCGATAATGACGGCTTGAATGAAGCGCGATGACGAAAGCGATCAGGAGAATGAAAAAACACGCCGTGAATATCCACATACGCGACTCCTTTGGTTGAGAGGTCTATTTCTAAAAATCGTTTATTCCATTGGCAAGGTGCGGCCGATTGCCCTGAGTGACCATCGTTGAGACCGTCACTCGGGGCAAGGCACGTTCAGCCGCCGTTTAAATAGCATGAACGCTGGAATTTCCTCATCGTAGCACTGGCAACTCTTTTCGAGGAGAGAGGTCACACCGCCCACTAGCAAGTTGCCAAGTTTTTTGGAACTGACTAGCATACAAGAATTGGTGGAAAAGTCAATAGTTGCCCATGATTGCCTGGGAAATACAACAACACCTGCATAATGCAGGTGGCATTGGTGACCCGAGCAGGACTCGCCTTCGCTCCTTCCTGAGCTGTCGCTCAGGCCGGGGCCTGCGCTCGCCTGCCACCGGCAGACGTGCTCGGCCCTTCTCGTCCAGCTCGAGATTGATGTACTTTGTTCGGCATCTGCTGAAATGTATTTTGGTGACCCGAGCAGGACTCGAACCTACAACCCGCTGCTTAAGAGGCAGCTGCTCTACCATTGAGCTATCGGGCCTTGGTGCCCCGAACCATTCACGTTGTTCAGGTTCGGGACAGAAATCAGTTTCTAACACTTCATCCTAACAAGCGCTACGCCCGCCAGGAACCGAAGTGTTAGCGACTGGTCCCTGGTGCCTGGGATCAGAACCCCGCACTTCACTTAATCATTTCCTCGCCTGGTGCCTGGGATCAGAATCGAACTGAGAGAGTTTACCCTGAGCCGCTGCGAAGGGCCAGCCTCTTTCCGGCAGAGCCGGACAAGCAGGGCGGAGTTTATCCCGTACAATTCCCTGGTGCCTAGGGCCAGAGTCGAACTGGCCACGCCTGCCTCTTCAGGGCAGCGCTCTACCGATGAGCTACCTAGGCTCATACCAGGGAATTATACGGGGCTCTACCACTGCTTGCCCGCCAAACCCTGAGCCTGTCGAAGGGGTCGGTGGGAGCTACCCAGGCAAAATTGCTCAAACACAATACTATGGTTACCGATTAATTTCAAGTCTAAAACCGCCGAACCTGGTTGGTCCGGCGGTGAAGGTGCAATAAAGAGTTTATTACTTGAAGCTTGGGACGCCTTTGTTGATCGAGATCGTCTTGATAATGTTGATCGTTCGTCCGTTGCCGGTCGTGAGCGTGATCGTTTTCGCGCCGCTCGTTAATTTCTTCGACGGCAGGGTGATCAAGACTTTGCCATTTGATAGAACCGCCTTGCTCGCCTTCAACGTGCCCATCGCCGCACTGAGCTTACCGTTGAAATTACTGCCGGTCAGCTCCAGAACGGTGGTCGAGCTATTGGCCGTCAGGACCCGGAAGACTGTGACCTTCGGCGCCTTCTTGGTCGTGCCGGTGACGGCGAACTTCGTGAAGTGTTCGGTCTTGATCGTGGCCACGTTATTTTTCGTGTCAACCAACCCGGTTGAGCCGGAGTCTTCCCAGGTGTTCGTGTTCGGGTTGAAGTAGGTCGGGTTCAAACGCTTTTCAACCAGGCCATTTTTCGCCATCTCATCCTGCGAGTAGGGAATCGTCACTTCAGCCGGTTTATCAAGGTCGGTCACGGCGTTGCCGCTGTTGTCCAAGGCCTTCACTTCGTAGGCCAGCGTCGCCGGCGCGTCGGTTGAGGATTTGTCAAGGTCGATGGTCGGCGTTAAGGTGACTCTGATTGTCCCCGTCAAATCGACGGCAAACGGCGGCAGGGTGACGGAGGCGCCGTCCGGTAAGGAAACCGTGCAGGTATCGTCGGCATCGCACGACTTGGTGACTGGTCCGGGGACGGTGACGCCGGTATCGTTCATGCCCAAGTTGACCGTGTTGGCGCCCACTTTTGTCTTGATATCCGTTTGGGAGCTCTCGAGCAGTTTGTTTCCCTTCAGGTCGCTGACGTCGACGTGCCAAACTTCATTGGCCGTGATGCTCAGCGTGTATTTCCCATCCTTGTCGACTGGAGCGCTGACCGCCGAACCATCGTCGGTCCAAGCGGAGACGATGCCGCCGCCATCGGTCTTACCAGCCGTGGTGACTTTGCCGGAAATCGACGCGTTGCTCGTTTCGAATTTCAGATCTGCTGTGGCGGTTGTGCTGCTGGAAACTTTCACCGTCTTAGCATCTGGCGGGAGCTGGTTCGAAGCGACTGACGGCGTATCGCCAGCGGTGACGAGGTAGGTGCCGTCCGGGACTTTGGCGGTGTAAACGCCGCTGTCATTCGTTTCAACGGTCAGACTGACCATGTCGGCCGGGTTGGCCGTGCCGCTGTCTTCAAGTTTCGGGCGGTTATCAAGGTTCACGAGCACGCGGGCGACGGCCGTTCCGGCGGCGTCAATGACCGTGCCGGTAATGGTATTCGTGCCCTGGCGGACGGTCAGGTTTTTACTGACAGCTTGGCCAGCGGCGACGGTAACGGTATTCTGCCCGACCGGTCGATTCATCAAACCGCTGGTCAATTCGGGTTGCTCAATATTGTAATCATAGAGCCAGATGCCTTTCGCCAGGGGCAGGGTGTACGCTCCGGAGGCGGCGACATCAGCACTGACAAAGTTACCGTTTTCATCGACGGCTTCAATCGTTATCGCCGATCCGGTATTCGCGGCGGCGCCGCCGTCGGGCAAAAGCAAGGTGCCGGTCAAGCTGGCATCGAAGGTTAAAACGGTCAGGTTTTTACTGGCAGTTGCGCCGGTAATCGAAACTTTGGATTTAGCACTGCCGGTATAGGCGGACCCTTCGGTCGCTTCGGCGCCGACAAGAACGCTGGTGCCTGGAATATCGGACGAAGCATATTTAATAGTGAAAGCGCCGTTGATAACCGGGGCGTAGGCCTTCGTGCCTTTGCTCGAAGATTGGACAAAGGCCGAACCGACGTATCCGGTCAGGACGGCGCCATTCGCATCAACGATATTCCCGCTAATCGTTTTATCAATTGTTTTTAGAGTAATGTTTAATCCGGTTGCGGTTTGACCATTCGTGACCGTGGCCGCCACCGGGGCGACTTGGCTGTATTGCGGATCGGTGGAATTGAGACCGATCGTCCAGTTACCGGCGCCGACGGTGAGATTGAATGTGCCATCCGGTTGGGTGTTGGTCGTTGGGCGGTTACATCCACCTTCGCGAACGGCCATCAACGCGACGTTGCCCAGACCTTTCCCCGTGCTGTCGACAACCTTGCCGGTCAAGTGGGCGGTATCGACTTCGGCCTGGACAGTGCCAAGTTGGACATCGCCACCATCAGTCATTACGAAAGTAGTCGCAGCCGGGTTAAACGACTTGCCCTGGAGGTCAGTGTGGAAGGCACAGATGTTGTAGATCCCGGGCGTTAAGAAGACGCTCACCGAAGAATCGCTTTGCTGGACTTTACGGGTCGTCCCGACGCCATCAGCGCGGCGGAAATCAATGTCAGCGACGAAACTGCTGGTGGTGAGTTTATTGCCGTCGCTGTTGAGGAGCGTGGCAGTCACTTTTCCGGTGGCCGGCGTGACGACGAAGTTAACGGTTTGCGATTCAGCTGTTTCGTTATTCGCGAAGTCAACGCGGATCGGCGCTTGTTCGGCGATCCAGCGCGGTGTGTATTCGGACAGGTTGACGGCCGCTTGGGCGAACCAGGTTCCGCCGAGAACGGTCGTCGTGTACGCTCCATTGATGTCTGTTCGTCCGCTTGCGCTTGAGGCGCCGGCGATGTTATATGGCGTAAATTGAACGTCGGCGTCAGTAATTTTGACGCCATTCGTGTCGGTGACGGCGCCGGTAATTGTTTTTGTCGCGGCGGTGAAGGTAAAGTTATAAATGCGAACGGCATCACCGGATTGATAGGTGAAGTTCTGCGAGTGCGGCTCGTTGCGGTTATAACCGGTGATCGTCCGGGATTCAACGACGTATGGCGTGCCGGACGTTAAGGTGGTATTGAACACATAAGCGCCGGATCCATCAGTGACCGCATTGATATTAAAATTACCGTCTGGGGTGTGAAGTTCAACGGTGGCGTTGGCGATTCCGACGCCGCCCGTTGTTTTGACGGTTCCTTGGACGACCGGACTGTCGGCAAGTGCCGGGAGCATATCCGGAAGTGAAACGACAATGGTTGCAACTAAAAGGCCGAAGGTGATGCCGTACCACCCGCGTCGAATATGCGGTTTATGTAACATAATATTTTTCCTCCATGCGTATTTTAGTTTTTGGCTAAGCTAAGACCTTTTTTGTATTTTTCTCATCATAGTATAGCATTTTTTTCTCCGCTTGTAAAGTGAAAAAGGTCATGAACATTGGAATTTTCCGGCATGACGCCACTGAACAGACTTGCTATACTCATCCGCGTGTTCAATCTCGATCAGAATATCCTCCAAGCGGTTCAGGCGCTGGCCTGGCCATGGCTGACGCCGATCATGCACGTCATCAGCGATCTCTGCATACCCGAAATCGCTATTCCGTTGGCGACGCTGTGGCTGACATTTCTTTTCTGGCGCCATCGGCGACTGCAGGAAATATTGCTGATTCTGATTTTAGTTGGGAACGGCTGGACCCTGATTCTCAAACCGATCATCCATCGACCGCGTCCGACCGTGGCCCAGGCAATTGTTTATGACCCACAAAATAACTTCAGCCTACCCAGCGGCCACGCCGTCGCGGCGATGACCATCGGTGGTGCCGCCATCCTGCTCACCAAGCGATCGGGCCACCGCCAGTCGCGCTGGATTATTGGTCTCATCAGCGCCGGTATTTTCCTGGTTGGTTTTTCGCGCGTCTATCTTGGCGCGCATTGGCCGAGTGATGTTCTGGCCGGCTACCTGGTTGGCTGGCTATGGCTCTTGTTCATTTGGCGCTGGGTCAGGCCCCGATTGCAACGAAGATTTCCTGAATACCCACAGGCTACCACCTAAGACATTCAGTCGATGCCAAACACCCCCCGGGCGGAGGGCGTAGACGTTATTATGTAATTCAATTCTTAGAGAGACGGAGTGGGTACGGTCGGGGCTGGGGTCGCAGGGTTAGCCGCTTTCAGGGCATCTTTGAGCGATTTACCGGCTTTGAATTTCGGGACGGTCACGGCCGGGATGTGAATTTTCTCGCCGGGCTTCTGCGGATTGACGCCCATCCGGGCTTCACGACGCTTGGCCATGAAGGTGCCGAACCCGGTCAGGGTCACCTCACCGCCCGATTGGAGCGTTGAGGTCACAACATCTTCGAAGGTATTCAACATGTCCTCGGCCTGCTTCTTCGTCACGCCGAGTTTTTCCGACATTTTTTCGGCTAGTTCAATTTTGTTCATTCGCTCACCTCCTTTTCCGGCCGAGCCGGATCCGGCTTCGCCGGACAGGTTAATAATTAAATTGTTACTTCTCGATAGATTTGTTCGATGGCGGTCGCCCGCCCGCCGGCGAAGGTCAGCAGGACGGCATTCACGGCGACGAGGCCGTGATCGGGAATTTCGAAAGCGACTTTTTGGCCGGTTAGGAATCGTTGCAAGGCCAAATCTTTATCGACCCCGAGTGAGGAATCCCGCAGACCGACCATCCCGATATCGGTGATATAGGCGGTGCTCTTCGGGAGGATCCGGGCATCGGCGGTGGGGACATGAGTATGGGTTCCGAGCACGGCCCCAACCTTCCCGTCAAGATACCAGCCCATCGCCACCTTTTCACTCGTTGTTTCTCCGTGAAAATCGACGATGACGGCGTCCGCCTCGGGCAAGCCCTTCTTCATTATCTGTTCCATGACTGTGAAAGGGTTGACCAGCTGTTCAAAGTGCATCCCGTAGTCGCCCAGCAAGTTTAGCACGTAGACCTTTTTTTGGCTAACCTCAAACATTTTCTGACCGCTGCCGGCGGCGATGTCCGGAAAATTCACCGGTCGGGTCAGGATATTTGGTTCAGCCGCAAACAACTCAAGCGCTTCGGGCTTGGAGAAGGTATGATTGCCGCCGGTTCCGATATCGAGGCCAGCGTCGATCAGCTCCCGGAGGGTACTCTTCGTCATGCCTTTGCCGTGGGCGATATTTTCGACGTTGGCCATGACGACGTCAGCGTGAAGTTCAGCGCGAAGTTTTGGGGCGATTGCGGCGAAAGCTTTGCGGCCGGGTTTGCCGACGATGTCGCCGAAGAATAAAACTTTCATGCTGAAAGTTTTATTTCCTCACCCCGTCCTCCGGACACCCCTCTCCATAGATATGAAGAGGGGGCGGGGATGAGGTTAGCGCGCATACTCAATGACCCGCTTTTCACGAATGACCAGATCCCTCGCCATCGAAAATTTGGCTCGGGATGACGGTTGGTTAATCAATGTGTACGCGTGAGTCATTCTACCTAGCATATTCAATAACCCTCTTTTCCCTAATGACCGTCACTTTAATTTCACCCGGGTACTGCATTTCTGATTCAATTTTTTGAGCGATATCATGCGCCAGCTTGACCGCGGCATAATCATCAATCTGTTCGGGCTTGACGAAGACGCGCATCTCGCGGCCGGCCTGAATCGCGTAGGCGCGATCGACGCCGGGGAATGACTTGGCGGCGCTTTCTAATTCGTCTAAACGCTGGACGTAATTTTCGTAGGTGCCTTTACGGGCGCCGGGCCGGGCGCCGGAAACGGCGTCGGCGGCTTTCACGACGCAGCCCTCGATCGTTTTCGGGCTGTCCTCGTGGTGAGCGATCGACATGTAGGCTACTTCTTCCGGCAGATTATATTTCTTCATGATCTCGTAGCCGAGTTGAGGGTGGCCGCCTTGAACTTCGTGGTCGATGGCCTTGCCGATGTCGTGAAGGAGGCCGCCCTTTTTCGCGACGGCCACATTGGCACCAAGTTCTTCCGCGATCGCGCCGGACAATAAGCCGACCTCGATACAGTGACGTAATTGGTTCTGGCCGTAGCTGGTCCGGTATTTCATCCGGCCGAGGAGCTGCAGGAGTTTCGGATCAAGTCCGGCGACGCCGACCTCGTAGGCGGCTTCTTCGCCGGCCTTCTTCATGTCGTTGGCCATTTCCTTTTTGACCTGTTCGATGGTCTCCTCAATCCGGCCCGGGTGGATCCGGCCGTCAACCATGAGTTTTTCCAGCACACGTTTGGCGAGATGGCGGCGGACGGGGTTGAAACCGCTGATGACGATCGAGTCAGGGGTTTCGTCGATGATTAATTCGACGCCAGTCAGCTGTTCGAGGGCCTTGATATTGCGGCCTTCTTTACCGATAATCCTTCCTTTCATGTCCTCGCTCGGCAAATCGACGACGGTGGTACTGGTTTCGGTCGAATGGTTTGAAGCGACGCGTTGCACGGCGGTTGAAAGGATCTTGCGGGCCTCGGCCTCAACTTCCTCGGTGCCGAGTTGCTGGATTTTTCGGATACGAGACAAAAGTTCCTCTTTCATCCGACTTTCAGTATTGTCCATCAAAACCCGTTTAGCGTCATCGCGCGATAATTCGGCGATTTTTTCGAGTTTTTGGAACTGGTCTTCCTTGATCTTTATGACCTCGGCTTTGACTTCATCAAGTTTGACCGATTTATCGGCGATCGTTTTCTTTTCGGCTTCTAGTTCAAGCAGTTTGCCATCGAACAACGATTCCCGTTTTTCCATCCGGGTTTGCAAATGGGCCAACTCCTGGCGGCGAGCGGCCTCTTCTTTTTTTACATCATCAATAATCTTAATCGCCTGATCTTTGGCCTTGATTAAGAGTTCTCGTTCTTTAGCTTTCGCCTCGTCGATAACGACGCTCGCTTTGGCTTCGGCTGATTGGGCTTCACGAACGGCCCAGGTTTTTCGAAGAAAGTAGCCGGCCAATATTCCGCCCGGAATCCCGGCTAAGGCGATCAAGGCCCAAATTGCGGTGACTGACATGGGATGGTGTGGTTAGAAATGAAATCGCAACGCCGCGATCAGCCGTTTCCGGTGTTCGGTATATCTGCGCGAACTGTGAAAACATAGTGATCATAAGGTTGCGTTAAGGTCGCATCCATCCTAGCAGGCAGGCAGTTTTTTTGCAAGGTTAGCCCGGTATTACAACTACCGGAACAAAAAAGTGCTAAAAAAGTTGTGTATCTTTATAGGGTAGTTTCGAAACACTTATAGCTTCAGTTGTAGTACCGGGTTGGCCCCGTTAGAGCTGGAAAAAACGAGGTTTCAGAAAAACAACATTTCGAAACGCAAATAAAGATTTATACATAAAACCAGACTACACCCTGCTCTATTGGGGTTAGCCTAGTTCTCTTGGAGTCGGGTAAGAAAAAAGCCCGCTGGTACAGCATCAGCGGGCAGTCATTCTATAGTTGTCGCTCGGTAGGACTACTTCCTGTAGTACGGATCGAGGATCATCGCAGCTTCGGGGTGATGGATGGAGAGATAGACGATATTGTCGTCCACCTTGCAGATGTCGAGTCCGCCATCGGGATTCGCCGGTCCCCGGAGTTTCGGGTCCTTCATGAGCGCCTCAACGTCGAGGTGCTCATCGGCCTTGCTCCGGCACACGCAGAGCGTGTGGATGTTGTTCTGAGAGCAGAAGCTCCCACCCGTCTTGTCGACGAACTCACGGAAAGGTCCGTGGTTCTTCGGAGTAGCGACTCGATCTGCAACAGCGCTTTTACCGGCCATGAGTTTGTCCTTCCTTGACTTCTCGTGTTCCACACGTGGCTGTTCCCTGCACAGAACCAGGGAATCGCCGCACCCATATGTTCACCAGATACAAGAAGTTAAGCCAGCCCGGTTAGGGTTCGATAGGATTCCTCCCAGTGGTGGGTGACGCGTCCGTCACAGGCCGGACGAATACGCGAAGAAGAAGGGAGCGCGCTGAGTCGGCGTAGACTGCGGCCAACGGGCCATCATCGGGAGGAGGGCGATTCGCCCCGATGTCTGTGAGGCGCAGCGCGCTCCACGATGAAGCGAAAAACGATGAAATGAGCGGAAAAACATCCGGGACGGGTCGAAACGAAGATTACTCCGTCACAGTATTGCAGGTTGCCGGTGGCCTGCTGTACTCGCGGACCCATCCCGGAAACCATAGATTTGCAAAAAACACTATTCCTTCACTACGGTGTACACCTAAACAGTACTCTTTGTCAACCTCTTATTTTTTCCGAAAAAAATCACCCGGAAATCCACGCTGGGCAATTCTTATCTACGGATAGCTACTTTTTGGTAATAATTTTGTCGATGAGCCCTACCCCGTACCACTCACTCGTTGGGCTCGTTCGGGTACGGGGTACTTGTCGGTCGGTTAAATCGGAGTTTATCGATTCACCAAGCAACTATTTCTTGGCAATGATTTGATCAATTATACCGTACCCCGAACCATGCACTCGCTTCGCTCGTTCAGGTACGGGGTTACTTGCCTTGTACCTGCATCGCGACTTGTTGGTTTGTAAAGAAGTTACTTCTTCGTGATAATTTGGTCAATCAACCCGTACTTCTTGGCCTCTTCGGTCGTCATGAAATTATCGCGGTCAGTATCGCGTTCGATAACTTTCAGGGTCTGGCCGGTATGCTTGGCCAGGAGGGTAATCATCCGGTCCTTGATTTTAATGATGTGCTCGGCGCGGATTTTGACGTCCGAGGCCTGACCTTCGGCGCCGCCCATCACCTGGTGGATCATAATCTCGGCGTTCGGGAGCGCCATCCGCTTTCCCGGCGCGCCGGCAGCGAGCAGGAACGCCCCCATTGAGGCGGCCATCCCAACGCAAATCGTCGAAACATCGGGCTTGACGAACTGCATCGTGTCGTAAATTGCCATTCCAGCGCTGACCGAACCGCCGGGGGAATTGATGTAGAGCTTGATGTCTTTTTGCTTATCCTCGCTGTCGAGGAAAAGAAGTTGGGCGATGACGATGTTGGCGATATGATCATCAATCGCATCGCCGACGAAAATTATCCGCTCCTTCAGGAGCCGGGAGTAGATGTCGTAGGCGCGTTCGCCGTAATTCGTTTTTTCGATAACTGTGGGGATGAGGTATTGGTTGCGAGGAGTTGTCATATAAAGCGAGCCTACCAGAAAGTTGCTTTTTTGGCTAGTCCGACCAAGGGGTAATGTCATAGGGGTTGACGTTAGAATATTTTTCGTTTATTCTTCTTTCACTGGCTTGGCGTTCATTCGCCGGGCTTGTGTTATATAATGATTCTCAATTAAGACAATGGCGTCGAGATTTACGTAACTCCTCAACCGAAGCTGAACAGCGGTTATGGTTTGCTTTGCGAAACGCAACCTCGCCGGATTGAAGTTTCGACGGCAATACGGTGTTGGGCCATTTATTGTTGATTTCTTTTGTCCAGGAAGAAGATTGGTAGTTGAAGTTGATGGAGGACAACACTACGAACAATCGCAACAAGAATACGATAATGAGCGAACAATATTTCTCAAAACCCACGATATTCGAGTAGTGCGAGTGACGAATGCCGAGGTGATGAATGATCTAGATCTGGTGCTAGAGAAAATCTACGAGGCGGCAATTACACCGCTCGCATAGCGCGACCACCCCGGATTTGTTGGCACAAATCCGCCCCTCCTATCGCCGCCTTGGCGGGACCCCGCCCGGGGCGGTG
>Ga0209514_10005329_pt1 | contig 16557 bp, 19 predicted proteins | sample Subgrocontami58m_FD_187452 | JGI IMG/M metagenome (GOLD analysis project Ga0209514, IMG submission 187452) | Subsurface groundwater microbial communities from S. Glens Falls, New York, USA - GMW37 contaminated, 5.8 m (SPAdes) (version 3) | ecosystem: Environmental > Aquatic > Deep subsurface >...
GACGCGATGGAATTGGGGGAACCCGACCAGAGCGGGCGGCGCAGTCCCATCGTCAAACCGGGCAGCGAATTCAAGCTGGCTGTCGACTCGGCGATAGTCGCCCTGGGAACAACGCCCAATCCCATGATCGCTCAAACCTCCACGGGACTTGAGACCAGCAGCCACGGAACGGTTGTTGCCGATCCGGCTACCGGAAAGACCGTAAAGCCGAAGGTCTGGGCGGGAGGCGACGTCCTCACCGGAGCCGCTACGGTGATCAGTGCCATGGGAGCGGGTAAAAGAGCCGCAGCCGACATAGATAAATTCTTACGAAGCCGATTTCCAGCCCTAATTTGACACTATTCAGCGATTAAACTATACTCAAATATCGTGGTTACTTCGGGAAATACAAGAGGAATGCAGCGGTTCTGATTGCCGGAGTTTAAGGGGGCGTTGCCCTCTAATATCCGGTCGACCGGCATTGTCTGCGAACGCTATGAAAAAACGCGTGTTGCTGCATTCGGAATTTACCCGACGGAAGCCTCCTATGGAGACTCTTCAGGCCGGCACGCCTTCTAATAACACTGCTTCCCATCCTTTTGCATATATCGGGCTGCGGAATTCGATTCCCAGCCCGATATCTTTTTGTCCAGGATTCCGCCGTTTGGAGGGTATCTCCATGAAATGAAATAACATGAGGGAAGCGGTACGCTTATATTTTCGAAATTATTGCCATAACGGGAGGATTAGACCCATGAAATTTCTGACCAAAAGATCGCTATTATTTTCAAGCTTGTTAACGGCAGTTCTCTCCCTCTCGGCTATTGCCTGTGCAACCGCTCCGGTCACTCCACCGGCCGTTAACGTCTCACCGTCGGCACCGGCGGTAACAACGAATACTACCGTCGGCCAGCCGACAATAACTTTGACACCTTCGAATGCTACCCAGCCTCAACCGGTAGTTGGGCCGATGACTCCAGCGGTAATCACCCCGGTAACCATACCGGCAATTCAAAATACTCCGGGGAGCTACACTAATAGCTCACTGCTGGTTGACACGAAGTGGTTGGCCGCCCATCTGACCGATCAGAGCCTGGTAATAATCGACACCAGGCCTGCATCCACCTATGCCGCCGGGCACATCATCGGCGCGGTTAATCTCGGCCCGGCATTATTCGATATGGCAAACGCCGCCGGTGATACCAGCCTTCTAAAAAGTGCCGCTGAGCTGGCCGATATTTTCGGTAAAAACGGGGTTTCGAACACCAACCGGATAATCATCTACAGCACCGGAGTCGATGCCAACGCCGCCCGCGTTTTCTGGGCGCTGGAGCATTTAGGGCATAAAGACGTCCATATCCTCGACGGAGGCTATACACAATGGAACAAGGAGGGTAATTACGCAGTTATATGGAATTCGATCAGGACCGCGACAACATACGTCCCAACCGTTAACGCCAGCGTTATCGCGACAAAAGCGGATGAATTAGCCAGTCTCAACAACACGAACGTCGTCCGGGTAGATTCGCGAAACGCAGCCGATTTTATCGTCAAGAAAATCCCCAATTCTATCAACATTCTGATGAACGATTACTTGAATGCCGATGGTACCGTTAAATCGTTGAGCGATCTGACCTCGTTCCTGAATTCAAAAGGGATCACACCTGCCGAGACCGTTATAACCAATTGTTATGTCGGCTACAGGTCCTCTCAAGGATATTTTATCTTCCGTTTGATGGGCTACAACGTATCTAACTATGATGGTTCGACGACCGAATGGTTTGCCGACCCGTCATTGCCGACACAACCTTAGAATTTTGGAGGCAAGTCCCGGAAACCGGGACTTGCCTCCAAGGTGACGGTCCTGAAATGAAAATGGTTAAAGAACTGGATTCCACCGGCCGCAAAGTACAGGAATACCTGGGAATGGCCACCAGGCCTGTCGGCATCAAACTGGTCGTCGAGGGCCAACAAGCCGAAAGCATCCCTTATGATAAAGCCGACAACCGCGGACCATTTTGCCGTTATGTCCACGAAGCCAGCCGTGGCAAAAATTTTCTCATCGACCTGGAAGACGTCGACTGTAACAAGGCAGAAATAGTTATCGGATTCAAAGAGCCGAGATTCGCAAATATCGAACCCAGGATAAAAGGAAAGGTTATCGGCGTCCGAGTCGGGCCGACTGCCGATACCGACGTCGTGATGCTGGTGCTTAATCCGGCACAAGCGATGACTCTCAGTAACCTGCTGCCGGAGATAAAGTTGTCGTTCCGCAAAAACCGCACGGTTTGCGGTGAGGGCCTCGCCGCGGTTTATAACACAAAGCAGCCGACGATGACGCTGTTGTGCATCGGAGCCAGAACGGACGGCAGTTTCGAGCCGGAGGAACTCCTGGTAACCCTGCCTTACAAGACTTTCCTGGAACTTCCATCGAAAATGAACAAATTCGCTTCATTGAGCCGGCAGGCAGTGGACAGTTTGAGGAGCCGCTTCAACAGGATGCATTAGTCTTAACAAAATCCGAAATACAATTTCCAAATCCGAAATAAATTCGAATGGCAGAAGCAAGAAACGGGAAAACGAATATAAAGCCGGACGATATCCTGTATTCTCCGCAACTGGTCCAGCAGCAGCGCAACGGTGTTTATCTGCTGATAGATCCCGCGTCGCCAAACTGGGCCACTATGAATTCTTTCGGCTCCGCCGTTATTCGCGCCTGTGATGGGCGACATACGCTGGACGAAATTACGAACAGCCTGAGTGGCAATTCTCCAGCGGATGATGTCGCGGCGTTTGCCGAACGAGCGGCCGACGCAGGGTTCATCTCGACTACACCTGATATAAGCCCGGCATACCGCGGCCGCAATTATGCCATCGCTCCGGCCAAACTCGAAGAGCTCTGGATCAATACCAATAACTCCTGCCCTTTGTCATGTAAACACTGCCTGGTGGATGGGGGAAAAGAAAAGGCAAGTCCGATGACGACCGCTGAATTGAAGCAGATGGTCGATGAGGCAATCGAACTCGGGGTGAAGCGTGTATATTTCACCGGCGGGGACCCTTTCCTGAGAAAAGATATATTACCGCTCATAAAATATGTTACCGCCCGGGTGCAGCTCGTCGTTTTGACCAGCGGGGTACTTATTAACCGGGAAACGGCAGCCGGAATAAGATCGGCAACAAACGATCGCCTCATGCTCCAGATCAGCCTGGAGGGACCAGACGCCAGTACCAACGACGCAATTCGAGGCAAAGGTAGCTACGACCGGGCGGTAGGAGGTATTCGTGCGTTAATTCAAGCAGGAATAACGCCGGTGGTGACGACCACTTTGACAAAATTAAACTACAGGCGGGCGGCCGAAACTACCCGATACCTAGCCGATCTCGGGATCAGAAACCACCATATACTATGGCTTCACGCCAGAGGCAGGATGCGTCAAAATACGGACGAATTGCTGCTCCCCGGAAGCGAGGTGGCCCGCGTGATGGCAAGACTCAGAGATACGACCGGGGGGACGAACATCATCGTCGATAACATGGTATCGCTGGCGGCCAGGGTAAGGGGCAAACGGGGCCGGAAGAACGACCTGTGCAATTCCTGTTACGGGGTCCTGAATGTTAATACCGACGGGCATGTTTATCCCTGTGCCTCCCTTTGCGGAGCCAGCGGTTTCGACTGCGGTTCCGTCAAGGAGAAAAGCCTGGGCGACATATGGCTGAAATCCGATACTACAAAATGGATACGCGAGAACTCGGTACAGAAACGCACGGGCTGCAGTTCGTGCTATCTAAAATATTTCTGCGGCGGCGGCTGTTTCGCTCAGTCGTATTTCAACTATGAGATGACTACCGGTGAAGGCTGCATCGTGGCGCCCGACCCTTACTGCGAGGCATATAAGTCACAAATCACCGCGTTAATGTGGCAGATAGCTATGCCGCAACCAAAAGAAATATTAGAAAACCAACCAACCTTGTACCGGCAAATGGAGAACACGCTCCCCGGGTGTGCCGCCGACGGTAACCGGATACTGGACGCCGCTTTCGACGTGGGCACTTACCATTGTTCTTGCGCACCGGCGATGGACGCGCTGGGCAACAAAAGGAGACGCGGTGGAACACGATAAGCCGCTGGCTCTCCTGCGCAATTTGATCATACTCGTGGTGGTAGTGGGGCTGGTTGCGGTGCTGTATTACACATCCGACAGGTTCCAGATGCACGCCCAATTTGTTGTTAAGACGCTCACTCATGGAACACTGCAAGATAAACTGGATAACCTTCATGCGTATCTGCAAGCTTGGGGAGCGTGGGCTCCACTTGTGTCTGCATTAAGCATGATATTTTCGTCGGTCATTGCTCCAATTCCAAGTTTAGTTGTCACGTTGGCCAATGGGTGGCTGTTTGGGACTTTTTGGGGAACCTTATTATCATGGAGCAGTTCCATGGCCGGTGCGGTACTATGTTTCTACATAGCCCGCGGGTTCGGCCGGCCCGCGGCGGAAAAATTGGTCAGCAAAAAAGCGGTGAATTTTGTCGACAATTTTTTTCGGCGCTATGGCACAAATTCAATATTAATTGCCCGCTTAGTTCCGGTAGTTCCGTTCGATCCGGTTAGCTACGTAGCAGGACTAACCCCAATGTCATTCTGGAGATTCTTCATCGCAACCGGTATCGGACAACTGCCGGCAACGGTGGCCTATTCCTGGATCGGCGAAAACATAGCCTTATTGGCAAATCCCGGTTTGTGGGCGAACATCGGGATTTGGGTGATTCCTGGTGTCGCCGCGTTGCTCGTCCTGTGGTTAACAGTTAAAAAAGCAATGGAAAGGCGAATCGATGCCAGTCCAAGTTAAACTCGGGCAAGATGCCCCGTATCAGATACAGGCATCTGGTGGCACAGGCGTCCCGCCTGTGAAAAGGATTAAGTGCAGAACAATGCTGAAGAACCCGTCCAAGTGCGCACCAGCCGGTTTCATTTCTGGCTGAATCTGTCCGTTCTGGCAGGTGCTTGCCTGGCCTTTGCCCTGGCCTATTTTCTCTGGCCGGAATTCGGTTCCGGAGTACGCTACGTTACCTCGGTAATTGCCCGCGGCGACCTCGAAGGCCTGAAAAACTATTTGCTGTCTTTCGGCGCTTGGGCACCCGTAGTCGCCGGTCTGGTCATGATATTACAGGCGATCGTGGCACCGCTGCCCGCTTTTGTCCCGGCACTGGCTAACGGGCTTCTCTTCGGAGCGGTGTGGGGAACAGTTTTGACCTGGAGCACAGCGATAATCGGTGCGCTTATCTGCTTTTATATCGCCCGTACCCTGGGACGCCCCGCCGTCGAAAAACTGGTGAGCCGGCGGGCGATGAAGTCAGTCGATACTTTTTTCGCCCGGCATGGTAACAGTGCGGTACTTATAGCCCGTTTTATTCCCCTCCTCTCGTTCAGTGCGATCAGCTACATCTCCGGCGTCACCTCGATAAGCCTGTGGGGATATCTCTGGACAACCGCGGTGGGGATTTTGCCCGGGACCATAGTGTTTTGCGTTCTAGGCCAAAATATGACCGACATGGTAAAGTTTATCTGGTACTCCGTAGCCGGCATCGCCGCCCTGATAGTGCTGGGACTCGCCGTCAAGGCTGCCGCTGACAAACGTATCGCCAACCGCGACAAACATACCCAGCCATGAATATCAGCGTTATTATACCGGTTTTGAACGAAGCAACTGTTCTCGAGACAGCACTCCGTCAAATTAACACTCTTAAGGGTGAAATCGAGATCATCGTGGTCGACGGGGGTAGCACCGATAGCACGGTGTCGATTGCCGGCCGTTTTGCCAGGGTTTTGAGCAGCCCGAAAGGCCGCTCGACACAGATGAATCTCGGGGTGAAGGCAGCCGGCGGCGATGTTTTGCTTTTCCTTCACGCCGATACGCGGTTGCCGGAAGGTGCCGTTAGTGCCATTACAAAATCCATGAACGATCCGGCAGTTATCGGGGGCCGGTTCAAAATCTGCCTCGACGAAACGGGGTGGCAGTACCGCATGGTTGGGTCGGGCATTAACCTGCGCGACCGCCTCTTTAGCGGATTTACCGGCGACCAGGCGATATTTATTCGTAAGTCAGCATTCGAAACCCTCGGTGGTTATCGCGACATGACTCTCATGGAAGACCTCGACCTGGGCCGCCGAATGTGCCGCTACGGCAAAGTCGTCAGGCTCCCGCTTACGGTGGTTACCTCCGCCCGCCGTTGGAAGAACAACGGAGTATTCCGGACTATCCTTCTCATGTGGGCTTTAAGACTAGGCTACCTCCTTGGTTATCCACCGCGGTTGCTTTACCAGTTATACGGTGACACGAGATGAAAGGCCCGGCACTGGTGGTAATGGCCCGGGCCCCCATCCCCGGCCGCGTGAAAACCAGACTGCAGCATGATTTAACTCCGGAACAATGTGCGGCACTTTCTCTGGCTTTTCTGAAAGATGCAGTCTCCCTCGCTGCCGGCCTTCGTTTCTACACCCCTTTCCTCGCTTACACTCCCGGGAATAAACGTAAACTTTTCCGGGAAATAACACCGGAGGGAATGCAGATAATACCGCAAATATCCGGAGGTCTGGGAGAACGGATGCACCAACTAATAGTTACCCTTGAAACCGAGGGGTATTCGCCGGTTGTCTTGATCGGTACCGATATACCCACCCTGCAGCCGGACACCCTTCTCCTGGCAGCGAGGGAGCTAAAAAATGCCGACCTCTGTTTTGGGCCTAGCCGGGATGGAGGATATTACCTGGTGGGGATGAACCGGCCTGACGGCCGTATCTTCCGGAACATCGAGTGGAGCGCTCCAGGCGTATTAGCCGGAACGATGCGCAACGCCAAAGCTGCCGGGCTTTCCGTTGCTTTGCTCGAAGAATACTCCGATATCGATACCTTTGATGACCTAAAGAAGCTCACGGCAAGTATCGGCCGGACGTACCAGCCTCCGGGCAAGGTCCCTCCACATACCGCGGGATGGCTGAGGCAAAACCGGAATATTTTCAGATAGTACGATTGCCTCCGCCCGGCATATCTCCGCTTGAGTTGGCCGTTTTATTGAACTATACTGAGGAAGATTTTCAGCGTGCGGAGTAGAAATGGCACTGGACCTAACCAAAGTAGCGTCACAGGTCGGGGAAATGCTGCACCGGCTGAAAGACCGCAATGACCAAAGAAAAGAGCACCTGCTTCAGGCACTGAATGCCCTCCATCGAAGCAACGCCGAGTTCGAACGACTGAAAAAGAAAATCGATGCCAGCAAGACCACGTGGCTCGTCGCCGTACTGGTCGAAGAACCGGGAACCACCTATCCCCAGCCGCCGTTACCTGCCGAATTTACCGTGGTAGCCAGCGACGGGTCTCATATCGATGTCGACCGCCATCACGGGGCGCGCTGCTATTTAATAAACACGGGCGGGGTGACTCTCCGCTATGGTGCCAAGCCCAATGCTGAACTGGACAGCCAACCCAGGCTGTACGACGCTGATGAGGACATGGTTGTCGTCCCTCCGGATGGAAGAGGGCGGGACCAAATGGTGGAAGGCGGGTTGTTGAGTATCAAGCGAGGCGTGGAAGAATGCCGCTGCCTCACCAGCCTTGCCGTTGCACAACCCGCCGGAAGTTCCGTTATTGCGCTTCTGGATGGTTCGCTCATCCTCTGGGGGCTCGAGGCGTTCCCTGATTTCGTGACCGACATTTTTCTGTTTAAGGGCTTCCTCGCTCACCTGGACACCATGCGTAAGCTAAATACGGACAGGACACTGGCAGTGGCAAGCTATATCAGTCTGCCGCGCAGCGCCGACGTCGTTAACGCAATGCGATTATCTCTCTGCCCGCACGAAACCGTGGACTCCGACCGCATGTGCCAGGATTGCGGTACCAAAGAATGCGAAACAGTGGCCGGGGTTCTCGACCGGGAACTATTCTCCCGCGTGCTTAAGCCGGGCGAAAGGTCGGCCCTTTTTATCAGCCAATCATCGGTAGTAAAAAAACATTACGGAGAAAACCAGGTCAATTTCTTTTACCTGCGGCTCGATGACGAGGTCGCCCGCGTGGAAATACCACAATGGGTGGCTCAAGACGAAAGATTGCTCAATCTAACTCACACATTGATAATAGACCAGTGCAAACGCGGCCACGGCTACCCGGTGGCACTTTCCGAAGCCCACGAACAGGCAGTTATCACCGGCATCGACCGCGAAGATTTCTGGCAGCTTGTGGAAGCTCTGCAATCTGAAGAGCATTTACCCGAACTCACCTCGGCTAAAAGCTATAGTAAAAGAACGAGGTGGGTCTAGTCACCTGAAACAACCAGTTGAAAGGAGGCTAAAATGTCAGAAGAACGGAAATGGGACAGAAGAGGGACAGGTGCGACCGGCGGGGTTATTTGGTTTATCGGCTGGCTCTTTACGATCGGATTTGCTAATCTTGTCTGGTGGAAAATCCTTCTCGGCATTATTATCTGGCCTTATTTCCTGGGAGTAGCCTTTAGATAGGAGGGAATCACACAAATGGGGAGCAAGGGAAGGAAGAGCGTCAAGAAGCCGAAGCAGGATAAGAAGCAGGTCTCGTCACCGGCAGCCAAGAAGAAATAAATCCGAAATACTAAATACGAAATCCGAAACAAAGCAGTCCTTTTTGTCATTCCCGCGGAAGGGGGAATTGAGTAATGTCCTCGTCTGGATTCCGTATCGAGTACGGAATGACAGTGGAGAGAGATTGTGAGTTGAGCATGGTAGAAGATCGTGTTGGTGAAATAATAGAGTCAAGTACCTCGGAGTTCGCGGCGCAGTGTTATGAGCTCTATCAGTCACCGCCTCTCGGCAGCCTGGTGAAAGCATCCCTTTCGCCCGAGGGATCGACCATTCTTTACGGTTTGGTTTATCAGTCGACCACGACGAGCCTGGATCCCGGGAGGCGCCCTATTGCCCGGGGCAAGGATGAGACAAGCGAGGCAGCCATATACAAAGCCAGTCCGCAGTTGGAAAAGCTGCTGAGGACCGAGTTCCGCGTATTGGTTGCCGGTCATTCGTCGGATAAAAAGCTGCACCATTATCTGCCGCCGAATCCCGCCCGCATCCACAGCTTCGTTCACGAATGTTCCCCTGAAGAAGTCAGAGAGTTCGGTCGTTCGTTCGACTTTCTCAATCTGCTCTTGAACGCACGCTTACCAATTCCGCCGGAAGAACTGGCCGCGGCGGCCCTACGGCAGATCAGCGCGGTTTTCCCCGAGCCGGAAGCCTATCTGGTAGCGGCGGGGAAAGAACTGGCTTTGCTGCTGAACAACGACTTTAACCGGCTGAAGGCAGTACTGGGAAGAATAAAAACCGAATGAATAAGGAACTTTCAACGAATGCAATCGTAAACTGTCATTGCGAGGGCGAAGCCCGTGGCAATCTCAATAAATTAGTATGGATTGCTTCGGTTCGGCTCGATGCCGAATCTCGCAATGACAGTGGAAAGAGGGAATCGCTAGAGATTCTTCGGAGGAGTAGAGGGTGACTGCGGAAAACGCTCGTGAGCATCTGGGTATCGTCGTCTCCGGTTCGTTGACCGGAGGGGTCGACGTAAGGTTGGAGAGCTCCTCCTCGATAGAAGAGATTGTTGTCGGGCGATACGTTACCGTCGAAGGTGAAAAAAGGCGCTTCTTCGGCATGATAACCGATATCACCCTGGGGACAACCAACGATCAGATAACCAGGAATCCCCCCGATACCACCGATCCTTTCATAACCAAAGTGCTGGCCGGCACCAGTACCTTCGGCACGCTTCATATTCTGCCGATGCTGACCATGGGCGGCAGCGCAGCGGAATTACTCGAAGGACCACAGCCGGTAAAAACGGTCCCGGCTCATTTTTCTGCGGTTAAACTGGCCTCGGATTACGACATGGGATTGATCTTCGGGGAAGAGAGCGAACAACGGCTCTGGATCGGCAACCCGCTCGATATGGAGACAAGGCTTTGCCTTAACCTGGAAGAATTCGTCAAGCGCTCCAACGGCATTTTCGGTAAGAGCGGTACGGGAAAGACATTTCTTACCAGGATACTCCTTGCCGGCATGCTGCAAAAAAGCAAGGCGGTCAATCTCGTTTTCGACATGCAAAACGAATACGGCTGGCAAGGTACGAACGAGGGCGGCCCGCCGGTAAAAGGCCTTAAGCAACTCTTCCCATCCAACGTGGCGGTATTTACCCTTGACGAGCAGAACTCACGCGGCCGCGGTGCCAGCGTCGATGCGGTAGTGAAGATAGGCTTCGGTGAGGTTGAGCCGGAAGATATAGCTTTATTGCGCCAAACGTTGAATTTGACCGACCAGGCAATAGAGACTATTTACCAACTCAACCGTATTTTCGGGAACAACTGGATACAAAAGACCTTAAGCACAAAATTCGATGAACTTCCGGAAGGGTTGGCGAGTATCCACGAGAGCACGTTTAAAAACCTGCAGCGGGGATTGGCAACAATCGAAAGGCTGCCGTTTATGCAGGCCCAGGGAGCGGGGAATACCGTTAACGACATCCTGGCTTACCTCGATAGAGGTATCAACGTCGTCCTCGAATTCGGCCGACACCGCGATATCACCACGTATGTCCTGGTATCGAATATGCTCAGCCGCCGTATTTACAACCACTACCAGAAACGGACCGAGGAAGCTATGGCCGCCGGCGACGATAATACAAAACCCCGACCACTGGTTATCACTATCGAAGAAGCCCACAAGTTCCTCAATCCGGAAGTGGCCAATCAGACCATCTTCGGCACTATCGCCCGCGAAATGCGTAAATATAATGTAACCCTGCTGGTTATCGACCAGCGTCCCAGCGGGATCGACGAAGAGGTGATGTCGCAACTGGGCACAAAGATAACGTGTTTACTGGATAACGAGCGCGATATCGACGCCGTACTCGGGGGAGTATCCGGGAAAAATGAGCTCAAGAGCGTCTTGTCCAGGCTGGCAGCGAAACAACAAGCATTGATCTTCGGACATGCCGTTCCAATGCCGGTAGCCTTCAAACCGCGCGATTACTCGGCAGATTCCTACAAGGAATTCATGCCGGGCGGTAAAGTAGCCAAGAAGCCTTCGCAAAAGGACATCGAGGATTTGTGGAAATGACGGACGGGAATACTCTTTGGCAGAGAATTTATTGAGATTGCTCCCGCCTGCCAAAGCCTTGTGCGGCGGGCAGGTCGGTTCCCCGATTTTATCGGGGAATCTCGCAATGACAGTTAGATACGGATCCGTAGTAACATGTTGAAGTCCCAAACGCTTCACCTGCTGCGCCGCTACGATCTTCGGGCAAGAAAGGGACTCGGGCAGCACTTCCTTATCGACAGCGAGGCGTTAGACAAAATCATTGCCGCCGCTGAACTCTCGCCATCTGATACAGTCGTGGAAATCGGCCCCGGTCTTGGCGTACTCACCGAACGGCTCGCAGAAAAAGCAGGGCGGGTAATCGCAATCGAGCTGGACAATTCTCTGGCAAAGCTGATCGGGGAACGTTTGGCGTCAAATAAAAACGTGACCGTATTAAACGAAGACGTACTCAAAATAGACCCGGCGACTTTGCTCGACCAAAAAACCGGCAACTACAAGGTAGTCGCCAACCTGCCTTATTACATTACTTCACCGGTGCTGCGTCACTTTCTCGAAGCCTCAGCGAAACCGCAAACGATGGTCGTTATGGTACAAAAGGAAGTAGCCAACCAGATAACGGCGGCACCGGGACGGCTAAGTATATTAGCTGTAAGCGTCCAGCTTTACGGTAAACCTGTTTTAGTAACCGCAGTTCCGGCGGCATCCTTCTACCCGGCACCGAAAGTAGATTCTGCCGTAGTCAGAATTGACGTCTATCCCATTCCGGCGGGGGGTGTTACCGATCCCGACGGTTTTTTCCAGGTAGTAAAGGCCGGTTTTAAGGCTGCCCGCAAACAAATCGGCAACTCTCTCGCCCTGGGATTGAACGTCCCGAAGCCCGAAGCCCTGGCTTTGCTGCAGCAGGCCGGTATCGATTCACTCCGGCGTGCGGAAACACTTGCCCTTGACGAATGGGCACGGCTCTGGCGAATATATGTGCAACAGTCTACAAAATGATTACGATTGCCGCGCCGGCCAAGATTAATTTAACACTGGAAGTGCTGGGGAAACGCCCGGATGGTTTTCACGAGATCCGCAGCGTCGTGCAGACTATCAACCTTTGCGACCGGATTTGCTTCAAGTCGGCCAAAAGTATCGAGATTACGAGCACTTCACCGGACTGGAAAGCCGACAAAAGCCTCGTTTCCGGTGCAGCCTCGTTGCTTCGGGAAAGTTGTGGCGGTTCGTCCGGAGCAGCTATTACTGTTGAAAAGCGCATTCCCCTCGTCGCAGGTTTGGGTGGCGACAGCAGCGATGCCGCGGCGGCACTGCTGGGGCTTAACCGGCTCTGGAAATGCGGACTATCCCAAACCCAATTGTCTGAATTGGCCGGCCGTTTGGGCTCGGACGTCACGTTCTTTCTAAACGGCGGCACCGCTTTGATGCGAGGGAGAGGAGAAATCGTTACCCCACTTAAACCTTTATCTAAATGGTGGGTGGTACTCGCGGTACCTTCAACGATTCACCCGCCGGACAAGACCAAACTTCTTTACGAAAGTTTAAACCCTGACCACTTTACCGACGGACAAAGGTCCGCTTCTCTTGCACAAAGGTTAAATAAAAGGGAGGTTTTTTCGCCGGCTCTTTTGTATAATGTTTTTGAACATGTCGCTTTTTCTGTTTATCCAGGCTTGTTTGACTTTGCGGAAAGCTTGCTCGAACAGAGCGCACCCCACGTTCATCTCGCCGGATCGGGCCCAACCCTTTTTTGTATATTCAGGGATAAGGTTGACGCCGACAAGCTTTACCACCGCCTTAAAGATAAAAAAATCGAAACCTATCTGGCCTTAACTCTTACCTCCGATTAGCATCCGTACGACAACGTCCGCAAATTTAATAAATAAAGGAGAACACAATGGGAAACAACTCTAAAACCTTGGATGATTTGAAAGCCGGGTTCGCCGGTGAAAGTCAGGCCAACCGCCGCTACCTCTTTTTTGCGGAAAAGGCCGACAAAGAGGGCTATCCTCAAATCGCCAAATTGTTCCGCGCCGTTGCGGCAGCGGAGACGGTACATGCCAGAAAGCACTTCGACGTCATGGCGGGAGCAGGGGCGACAAAGGATAATCTGGCAACCGCTATCGCCGGAGAGCTTTACGAATTCAGCGAAATGTACCCGTCCTTTATCAAAGACGCCCAAAAAGAAGACAACGTAAAGGCCGAGATGAGCTTTTCCCGTGCTGGAGACGTGGAGAAAATCCACCACCAACTCTTCGAGGCGGCGTCCAAGGCTCTGGAGGCAAAACAAGAACTCCCCAACGAACCTTACTTCGTTTGCGGAGTGTGCGGCTATACCGTCGCCGGTGAAGCCCCGGATAAATGCCCCATTTGCGGCGCTTTGAAAATCCTTTTTCAACGCGTCGATTAGCTGCGGATGTCGTCATAGCTCACCGATAACATCCAATACTGGAACAACGCAAAAAGGGTGGGGTGGAAATTCTATCCCATCCTTTCTTTTTGTCAAGTAAAATGTGCTAAACTATGGGCTGAACGGTGCGGGCACGGAAGCTTCCGAAAGACGGAGAAGTCGTAAATGACGAAAAGAACGGCAACAGTAAAAAGAAAAACAAAAGAAACAAATATAAGCCTGGTTCTGAATCTCGACGGCACCGGGCAGTGGCAAGTAAGCACCGGCATCAAGATGCTAGACCACTTCCTGGCCCAGGTGGCGCAACACGGTCGTTTCGATTTGACGCTATCTGCTAAGGGCGACGACGATCATCATTTGATCGAAGACGTAGCGATTTGTTTTGGCAAAGCGTTCGCCCAGGCACTGGGAGATAAGCAAGGCATAGTACGCATGGCCGAAGCATGGGTGCCCATGGATGACGCCCTGGCAATGGTGGTGGTTGATTTAAGCGGACGCGGCTATACCGTATTGGACTTGCCCTTCAGCCGCAGCAGCAAGAAGTGGGAACTGATCGGCTTTACACCCGACCTCATCCGTCACTTCCTCGAATCCTTTGCCGCTGAAGCCCGAATCAACCTGCATGCTCGTGTCTTGTATGGCGAAAACGACCATCACAAAGCCGAAGCCTTGTTCAAAGCTCTGGGAAGAGCATTGGATAAAGCGACACGGATCGACGAGCGAATAAAAGGCGGGCTACCGAGCACGAAGGACCTACTGTAGCTTTTCCCCGGTGAGCCTATCGTATGCTTCGCGATAGCGGCGCGAGGTAGCTTCGATAACTTCATCGGGCAGTGTCGGCGCGGGGGGTTTTTTGTTCCATCCTGATTGTTCCAACCAGTCACGCACCGGCTGTTTATCATAGCTGGGTTGAGATTGCCCCACGCGATATTGGCTGGCGTCCCAGAAACGCGAGGAATCCGGCGTCAGCAGTTCGTCGATCAACAAGAGCTTGTAACCATCCAGGCCGAATTCCATTTTGGTATCGGCAATAATGATGCCTCGGTCGGCAGCATACTTTCTCGCCCGGGTGTAAATTTCCAGGGCTTTATCCCTCATTTGTTCGGCGACCACTTTACCGACAAATTTCGCAACGTCATCCATAGTCATCGGTTCGTCATGCCCTGAATCAGCCTTTGTCGTCGGGGTAAAGATCGGTTCCGGAAGTTCCTGGCTTTCCTTCAACCCTTTGGGTAAACGCACTCCGCAAACCGACCCGGACTTCCTGTATTCCGCCCACCCGGAACCGGCCAGATAGCCGCGCACGACACATTCGACGGGAACCCGGGCCAACTTTTTAACGATCATCGACCGACCCTGAAGATAGTCCGGATACGCAAAACGGTCTTCCGGAAGCAGAAAGATATCTAGTACCCTCGAATCGTCGACCGGCTCTATCAGGTGGTTCGGCACTAGGGTAGCGGTTATCCCAAACCAAAAGGCGGACATCTGGTTCAATACCCGCCCCTTGTCCGGTATCCCGCAGGGCAAAATGACATCGAAGGCCGATATGCGATCGGTAGCCACGATAAGCAGTTGGTTGCCGAGATCATAAGTATCCCTTACCTTACCACGAATAAAAAGGGGTAAGGGCAAATCCGTATTCATGAGGACCGGCGTCTCAGGTTTCATCCGACTATTTTTCTTGAATAGTTATTTGAGTGATGATATCGCCGTTTTGCAGTTTTTTTAGAATGTCCATTCCTCCGGTCAATTGACCGAAAACGGAATGATGGCCGTCAAGATGGGGCTGGGGGCCATAGGTAATGAAAAACTGCGAACCGTTGGTATCCGGCCCGGCATTTGCCATGGACAAAGCCCCTGAGCCGTGGGTATGCTTGTGGGCACCATTGGCTCCACTGGGAAATTCATCAGCAAACATATAACCGGGACCACCTCTGCCGGTCCCGGTGGGATCTCCACCCTGTGCCATGAAATCGGGAATAACACGGTGGAAAGTGACCCCGTTGTAAAATCCATCGCGGGCCAGGAATACAAAATTATTCGTGGTCGCCGGAACGTCGGTAAAAAGCTCGACGACAAGCTTGCCTTTTGCCATGTCGAAAGCGGCAGTGTATTTTTTGCCGGCATCGATTTGCATCGCCGGGGGTGCAGAATATGTTTTCATGGTTTCTAGTTTAGTTTGTAATATCGTTAGAGTCAAGAAGAACCTTTGACATAAGACGCTAAAGCTGATATTTTCTTATAGCCTATGACAGTAACAAAAGAAATGAACAAAACGGCGGCTATTGCCTTCCGCTGGTCTTATATCGCGCTCCCGGCGGCTATTTTAACGGCTTCACTGATATTAACTGCCGTTTTCTATCCCCGACTCCCGGCGGAACTTGCCTATCATTTCAAGAGCGACGGCACCCCGGACCGCTCACTGGGCCGCAATCAAATAATCTTCGTCATGGTTTTCCCCCAGGCCATTCTCACCATGATAGCCGCCGCCACAACCTGGGTTATGATCAAGCTCAGTTCCCGTTTCCAGCCAATTCAAATCCCAATCAAACCGGAAAAGCCTGTCCCCGTATCAAGTACGGGGCAAGCTCTGAGCAAAGTCGAAGGAATTATCAGCTTGATGGGAAATATCTTAGCCCTGCCCGAGATCGTTCTCGCGTTTTTTATGCTCGATGTTTTCCTTTATAACGCATTTCAAATTCACTTCCTGGCGATTTGGTTAACCGGAGCGATCGTCATGGTAATCGGCGGTATTTTTATAGGTGTGTTCTTCTTTAGAGCTTTCCGCGAAAGCCGACGAACTACCCATTAGTCTCAAGGCTGTGATAAACTAATCAAAATTTCTAAAAGCCACCGCTGGAATCAAGGAGCGATTTTATGGAACCCGAAAACATGCCCACTGCGCCCGATATGGCAAAGATTGTCTCTCTCTGCCAGCGGCGCGGTTTTATCTTTCCGAGCAGCGAAATCTACGGGGGACTTTCCAGTTGCTGGGATTACGGTCCGCTCGGGGTCGAATTAAAACGCAACGTCAAAGAAGCCTGGTGGCGGGCA
>Ga0209514_10005330_pt1 | contig 16551 bp, 14 predicted proteins | sample Subgrocontami58m_FD_187452 | JGI IMG/M metagenome (GOLD analysis project Ga0209514, IMG submission 187452) | Subsurface groundwater microbial communities from S. Glens Falls, New York, USA - GMW37 contaminated, 5.8 m (SPAdes) (version 3) | ecosystem: Environmental > Aquatic > Deep subsurface >...
AGGCGGTGAACCGGTCCAATGTGGCCTCCCGGGGTGGTATTGACACCCGAGGGGGTAGATTCGGCCTAACCCGATTCGGTCAAGCCTTCTTGCCACAGTCAAGCGAATCCGAAGTGCGATTCGCCTGTTGGCTTTGATGTGGTGGGCAAGCCGGCCTTGTGGCATGATGCATGGGTGGGAAACGCATGTTGGGAGCGTCAATCATGGATCAAGCCGTCAGACAGGCGCCGGATATGCGCCTTCTCTGGACCGACGAAGCCGACGCCACCGAACGTCTACGGGCGTTGTCCGGGACCAACCGGATCGGTCCGGAGGAAGCACAGGACCTCGCGTTTTTCATCGACCATGGATGGCTGATCTGGCGCAACGCCATCGAGCCCGCATTGATCGATAAGTTCGTGAAGGACATCCGGGGGGCGCACAGCGTCACCCCGGCAAATTCCTCACCACGGATCACAGAAACAACAGTTCGAAACCCAAACTCTCCGACGACAAGCCGGACCGGTTCGAGAGCCTGTTCGACCTTTACGTCAACCTGAAGTCGTCACGCGATGTCTGCCTGCATCCGCGCATCGTCCGCTTCCTCACCCTGGTGTTCGAGGCCAGGCCGGTGGCGTTCCAGCAGTTGCTGTTCCAGCGCAGCAATGGGCATCAGGTGCACCAGGACACGTCGGTCGTCACGGTAGAACACCCGATGCTGCTGGCGGCCACCCGGATCGCGCTGGAAGATGTGACGGAGGGCGGTGGGGAGCTCGCATTCTACGACCGGAGCCACAAGCTGCCGCATTACCTGTTCAAGGATGGCACGAAACGGCTGAATTTCTCCGTCGACGACCAGGCCGCCTACACCAAAGCGCTGGACGAGGCCTGTATCGCCCGTGGCCTGGCGTATGAAAGATTCATGGCAAAGAAAGGTGATGTGCTGTTCTGGACCGCCGATTTGGTGCACCGCAGCCATCCGTGCACCCTGCCGGACGGCACCAGCCGGCTGTCCTGCGTCACGCACTACCATCCGGACACGACCGTGCCGTTCTGGTTTCGGTTCCACCCAGAGAACCGGCATGTGACGCCGTTCGGCACGACGGCTGCGTATGTGAGCGGACGTTATGAGCTACCGAGGGGGCGAGGCTATATCGCGCCGATGGCGTCTCTGGTGGAATAGGAAGGTCGGGACTTTCGCCTCGAACGCCGATCGAGCGCCGACCAGGGGTGCCTGGACCGGCGGTGCTTGCGGATCGCCGATGGCGGCAGCCTGAGCCAAATCGGCGGCAAGGGAGCCAATAGGCACCTTCATGGGGTCTAGGACCTCGGCCTGGTCGGCTTCAGCCATCTGGAGATCACCGGTATGCATGGCGCGGGATCGCTGCCGCGCTGCGCACCCGCACGCAACGAGGTGCTGATTGCCGACAGATGAGCGGCGCACCCATTCGCTTACCGCCACCGAGCGTCCCGCCACACCCTTGCCGTCATCCGCCTGACACATTACCCGGTCCCATGGACCCAGGAGAAGCTGACCCATGCCCAGCAGGATCGCCACGCAGGATGCGCTGCACGCGCTGTTCCATCCGCGCGCGGTCGCCGTTGTCGGCGCCTCCGACGATACCACCAAGCACGGCTTCATCGTGTTGACCAACATCCGCGACACCGGCTTTAAGGGCGGCATCTACGGCATCAGCCGCCGCCTGACCGATGTCGACGGCATTCCCTGCCGGCCCGATCTCGCGTCAATTCCGGAACAGATCGACACCGCGTTCCTCGCCATCCCGGCCGAGGCCGCTGTTCAGGCCGTTCGCGATTGCGCCCGCGCCGGGTTGAAAACCGTCATCGTCGGGTCCGCCGGCTATGCCGAAAGCCTTGATGCCGGTGGAGCGGAGCGCCAACGCGAATTACAGGGCATCGCCGAACAGGAAGGCATCCGCATCGTCGGCCCCAACTGCAACGGCATCTACAACGCGCATCATCCGATCTCGATCGGCTTCAACACCGCCCACGCCAAGCGCCAGAAACCGGGGGGCATCTCCATCTTTTCCCACTCCGGCGCCCTGTTTGACGCCATGGCCGGCCGCCTCGCCATGCTCGGTGCCGGACTGTCGCTGTTCGCCTCGGCTGGGAACGAGGCCGACATGTCGGTGCTGGACTACATGGAATACGCCATCGGCCACGCGCCAACCCGTGTCATCGCCCTGCTGATCGACAGCCTGCAGGACGGTCCCCGCTTCCTCCATTTGGCGCAGGCCGCGCATGCCGCCGGAAAGCCCGTGGTTGCCTTGAAGATCGGCGGCTCGGACGCCGGCGCCGCCGCCGCGGTCGCCCATTCCTCCCGCATGGCCGGCGATGCCGCGTCCTACGCCGCCTTGTTCGCGGCCAGCGGTGTGGCGTCCGTCGCCACCCTGGAAGGCCTGATGACCGCCGCCGCGCTGCTGGACAAGTACGGCTGCCGCCCGGGCCAAGTGGGGGCGCTCTCCACGTCCGGTGCTGGCGCGTCGCTGATCGCCGATCGGTGTGAGGCACTGAAGGTTCCCCTCGCCAAGCTGACCGAGGCCACCCACGCCGCCCTCGATACGCGGAAAATGTTCTCCCGGATCGGCAACCCGCTGGACATGGGCATATTTGGCGGCATGCGGCGCGCAGGGGACGTACCGTCGCTGTTGATGGCCGATCCCGATGTCTCGGTCACCGTCGGCCTGATGCATTCGATGAACCCCTGGCAGGGCGACCCGATCCGTGCGGCGCTCGCCCGTGCGCGCGAGGCTTCCGGCAAGCCGCTGCTGATCGTCTCGCCCGGCGGCATGCCGGCCGCGGAACGCCAGACCTACGAAACCCTGGGCATGGATGTGTTCACCGAGATGGACATCCTGCTGGAGGGCATCGGCGCGATGCTGACACCCCTGCCGAACCCGGCTCCGCCCATCGTGGCGCCGTCCCACCACACCCTGCCCCCTCGGCCGTTGACCGAGCCCGAAAGCCTGGCGCTGCTCGCCGCATACGAGGTCCGCACCGTCCCGACCACGATGTGCCGGACCTTGGACCAGGCGCTGACCGCCGCCGACCAATGCGGCTATCCGGTGGTGCTGAAAGGCGTCGTCGCGGGTGTCGCCCACAAGAGCGATCTGGGTCTGGTCCGCACCCATCTGCCCGACGCCGCGGCGCTGACAGACGCCTTCACGGCCTTGTCCGCCGGCTCGATGGCTTCCAGATGCGCCGGGATCATCGCCTGCGACCAGGTGATCGTGCAGCCCATGATCCGGGGCGAACTGGAAGCCATCGCCGGCGTGGCGCGATCCGAGGGGGTGGGACTGGTCCTGCTCGCCGGCCTGGGCGGCATTTTCGCGGAAGCCTTGCGAGAGACCACCACCTGGCCGATCCCCACGACAAGAGAGGCCGTGATGGCCAGCCTGGGCGCCAGCACCCTGGGCCGTATCCTGCACAGCCCCCGCTGGAAACACCCGCACGCGGCCGGCGCCCTCGTCGATCTGTTGATGGCATTGCAGGATGCGGCGCTCGCCTGTGGCGACGCACTGCACGCCATCGACGTGAACCCGGTGATCCTGGGCGCGCACGGCGCCGTCGCGGTTGACGCCCTGGTGGTGCCGACGCCATGACGCAACGCTTCACCGTCACCTATCGCATCCACTCCGACGCGGCCTCGATCGAGGCGCGCGCCCAGACCATCGCCGTCGAGCAAAGCGTCGAGATGCCGCTTGCCGCCATAGACGAGCCCGCCGTGCTGAACGACATTGTCGGCGTGGTAGAGGCCATCGAAGACCTCGGCTCCGACCTGTTCGAAGCACGGATCGGTCTGGCCACCGCGACCATCGGCCGCGATGCCGGACAGTTGCTGAACATGCTGTTCGGCAACACCTCGCTGCATGACGACGTGGTGCTGTGGGATGTCGCGCTGCCGCCCGCGTTGATCTCTGCGTTCGGCGGCCCTCGACACGGCATCGCGGGCTTGCGCGACCGGTTGCGGGTGCCGGAACGCGCCTTCGCCGGGTCGGCGCTGAAGCCACAAGGTCTCCCCGCCGAACGCCTGGCGAAACTGGCGGAGTCCCTCACCCTCGGCGGGCTCGACTTCGTGAAGGACGACCACGGCCTGGCCAACCAGGATTACAGCCGCTTCAGCGACCGGCTGCGCGCCTGTGCCACCGCCGTAAGGCGCGGCGCGCAGGCGACCGGGCACCCAACCCGATACATCCCCAGTCTGACGGGCGATCTGGACGCGATGCGGGCGGGCGCGAGGCTGGCCCGCGAAGAGGGTCTCGACTGCCTGCTGTTGGCCCCGATGGTGAGCGGATTCTCCTCCATGACGGCCCTGGTACGGGATTTCCCCGACATGGCGTTTTTTGCCCATCCCAGCCTGGGCGGTGCCGCGCGGATCGCACCCGATCTGCTGATCGGCAAGTTGTTTCCCCTGATCGGCGCCGACGCGATCATTTTTCCCAATTATGGCGGCCGGTTCGGCTACTCGATCGATACTTGCCTTCGCCTCGCGGCCAATGCCCGCCAGCCGTCGCTTGGTTTGCGGTCCGCCCTGCCAATCCCGGCCGGGGGCATGACGATCGAGCGGACCGACGAGATTCTTGACTTTTATGGTCCGGATACGATGTTGCTGATCGGCGGCAGCCTGCTGCTGGCGCGCGAGCATATCATCCCGGAAGCCCAACGCTTCGCCCGCGCGGTGGCGGACCACTCACCCGGTAAGGATCGCGGTCATGGACAGTGAAGACGTGCCGTTGTTTCGGCCCACGCGGGATGGCTACCGCTGGGACGGTGTGGCCTATCAACCCTACAAGCAGGATGGAATCGCGCCGTTCAAGGACATTTCCCGCCAGGTGCTGTTCCATGATGCGTCGCTAGGCTGCGAACTGCGCTATTTCGAAATGGACGCGGCCGGCTACTCGACCCTGGAGCGCCACGAGCACACGCATGCGGTGATGATCCTGCGCGGGCACGGCGAATGCCTGCTGGGAACAGAGGTGCGAGCGGTCAAGCCACATGATCTGGTGACCATCCCCGCCTGGACGTGGCATCAATTCCGAGCGACCGCGGCGGAACCGCTTGGGTTCCTGTGCATGGTCAACCAAACGCGGGACCGCCCGGTACTACCCACCGAGGCCGAATTGGCGGCGATGAAAACGGACCCGGCCGTGGCCCGGTTCCTGGAGCGGTAGGCCATCCAGGCTGGCGTTGCCGAACGCGGCCGCCCTGGCCGTCATCCGGTCTGGCAACCGTGGATCACCGCACCGCCATAAGCTTGGACGACATGGTCGCGCAGAAGGCCGCGAAGGTGGAAGAAATCTGCCCCGAGGACGGCGCGACCAGGGAAATCCCTGTTCCGCGACGCAGGGTTGCCAGAGATGCCGCATAGGCTGCTCGTTGGTTGGCCGGGGTGCCACCGGCATAGTAAATCGTCGAGATCGAGACCCCAAGACTGTTGGCGTAGGTCGCCTGATTCTGCGCCATGGCCAGAAGATTGGCGTCCGTGCAACTGCTGGTGCAGGTTGCGGTGGTCGAAGATGGGGTCGGATAGATCCCGTCCTCTCTCGTGTAGGTGAAGTTGCTGGCGTTCGGCACGCCGTCCGTGATGATGATGATGTTCTTGCTGGTACCATTGAAGGTCGCACTCCCGAACATGTCGGACTTGGTGGCCCGATAGATCCCCGATGCGACATTCGATCCGGTGCCGCAGGCTGGCGCCCCCGTGCCGTCGCACGATCGGAGCGCGGCGATCTTCGTGGTCACCGCGGCGTAGTTAGTGCTGGCCTGCACCAGGTTCTGCCAGATCGCGTAATGCCCGGTGATCCCAACAATCGCAAAATTCGACAGCGGACCGGTAGAATTTCTCACACAATCCAGGATCGCCTGATCCGCGGCCCGCTGCTGCGCGATACTGGGACTGAACGAACTCGAAAGATCGTTGATGATGATCGTGTGAAACGACTGGCCTGTCGCGTAGCTCGTGATCGCGGTGGTGGTCAGGTTGACTGCCGGGTTGGCATACATGTTGCCAAGAAACAGCGACACGGGATTGTTGCTCGTGCTCAAATGGCGCCCGGTCACCGACACCGCATTCGGGGAAGTGCCGCCGCTCGATGCCAGGCTGGTGAAGGTCGCCGTCGCGGCGTTCCAGTTGCCCAGCACGATGTCGCTCGCGGCCACCACCGTTCCATAGGTCGCAGTCGGCAGGTTGGCAACGGCGAACTGTTGGGCTCTTGATACGATTGTCGCGGAAGAGTTGGTGCCGGATGTATAGTAGGAGGAGATCACGTTCCCACCGGCCAAGGCAGCCGCCTGCGTCGCCTGGCGTAGCATCAAGTTGCGGTAATACATATAGGCGCCGTCAACGCCCAGCATCGCGAACCCGACCAGGATCGGGAACAGCAAGGCCACCAGCAACGTGACACCGGCCCCGCGATCCGACAGGATCCGCCGCATCCGCATGGATCGGCTCCGCACATCGCCGCTCCCGGCGAGTTCGCGAAGCGACACACGCGGACACGGATCCGTGTCGGACATGAGCGGCTCGCCGATGCGCGTCACGATGGACATAGTCCTTCCTTCATCAACTCGGATCTCGCCGTCATGGTCTTGCCCACGAAGCTTCCGGAAACATCCCCCGCGGCGACGGCCCCCGTGGATACAGAGATTGCCACAACAACGTTCGGCACCGTGCAGTTCTGGGTTGTGGTCACGGTGAACGTGGCATAGCTCGGTAGGCCCACGCAGGCGTAGTACTCGGCCATGAGCGCGGTCAGCGTGCCGCTGCACGTCGTCGTTGCCGTCGCTGTCGAGGTCGTGATCAATCCGGTACTGAGGCTTTTGATCTGCCCGGTCGAAAGCATACGTGCCGCGTATTGCGCGTTATTCTGCATCGTCGAAAGCGTCTGAAACACCATCGTCGCCGCAATCCCGCCCAGTATCAGCAAAGTCAACGGCACGACCGTCAACGCGAATTCAACCGAGGCCGCGGCGCGCCGGCAACGTCCCAACCCGTGCGTGCCAGCGCGGCCTGTCCGCGGAGTCATGCCGGAATCCCTGCCCCTGGCCGGTCTATCGCCTCGATCCCACTCTCCGGCACAGGCCCTCGCCCCCGCAAGACATTGCGGTGTGGCGCGTCCATGGGCCAGGCGACCAGGGAACCGCCCTGACACGCCGATATTAGGGCCCGGATGGACACCATGACGCTCCGCGCTTGGTCAAGCCAGACAGAAGGACCCATGCTGCGTCCGGCAAATCCATCCACTTTGAATAACTGCTCCGTAATGCTCATGGCCCGGTCGGCATCGTTGCGTTCGACGCTTGCTACCAAACCTGCGCTTACAAAGACGTTACAGCGCGTATTGACGCCCCTGCCGGCCGGTGTCGGGCGAACCGGAGCCGCCCGGGACGCTCGCTTCCTCGCCCGACCTTGCCTGGTATCGGCGAACCGATAAGATCGATCCGTCGTGTCGGCCACCGCGGCAGCGGTGGATCGGCGCATGTGATGGGAAACAGGACAATGTCGGACGTTCAGGAACAGACGATCGCGGGGCAGGCCGGGCAAACGGGGACGCTCGATGTGGTCGTTGTGGGCGCGGGGCTGGGCGGGCTTTACGCGTTGCACCGGCTGCGGCGCATGGGTCTGAAGGCGCGGGCGTTCGAGGCCGGTTCCGGCGTTGGTGGAACCTGGTTCTGGAACCGCTATCCCGGCGCCCGCTGCGATGTCGAAAGCTTGGAATACTCCTACGCCTTCTCCGACGAATTGCAGCAGGAATGGACCTGGCCGGAGCGCTACGGCACCCAGCCGGAAATCCTGCGCTACATCAACCACGTCGCCGACCGCTTCGATCTGCGCCGCGACGTCCAGTTGAACACCCGCGTGGTGTCGGCGACCTTCAACGAGGCGAGACGGCTGTGGACGGTAACGACCGATAAGGGCGACGTCGTGACCGCGCCGTTCTGCATCATGGCGGCGGGCAACCTGTCCACCCCGCGGGTGCCGAACTTCAAGGGTATCCATGACTTCAAAGGCAAGTGGTACCACACCGGGCTGTGGCCGCATGAGGGCGTCGATTTCACCGGATTGCGCGTCGGGGTGATCGGCACCGGGTCGTCCGGCGTGCAGTCGATCCCGATCGTGGCGCAACAGGCGAAGCACCTGCACGTGTTCCAGCGCACCGCCAATTTCAGCCTGCCCGCCAACAACCACCCAATGTCTCCGGAAAAGGAGCAGGCGCACAAGGCCGAGTATCCGGAACGCCGCAAGGCTGCTTACGACACGCCGTTCGGCATCGCCGGCCATCCCCCGCCGACCAAATCCGCCCTGGAAGCGACCGAGGAAGAACGCCGGGAAGCCTATACCAGGAAATGGGCGGAAGGCGGCAGCATCAGCTTCCTCTATGCCTATACCGACCTGCTGGTGAACAAGGAGTCCAACGACACCGCGTCGGAGTTCGTGCGCGAACGCATCCGCGCCATCGTGAAGGACAGGCGCACAGCCGAGTTGCTGGCGCCGAAGGACCATCCGATCGGCACCAAGCGTTTGTGCCTCGATACCAACTATTACGAGACCTATAACCGCGACAATGTGACCCTGATCGATGTCCGCAGCGACCCGATCACCGAGATCACCGAAACCGGCGTGCGGACCCGCGACGCGGAGTATGGGCCGCTGGATGCGCTCATCTTCGCCACCGGCTTCGATGCGATGACCGGCGCGCTGCTGGAGATCGACATAAGGGTGGAAAACGGCCCCATGCTGAAGGACAAATGGGCGGGCGGGCCGACGACCTATCTGGGTCTGATGGTCTCGGGCTTTCCCAACATGTTCATCATCACCGGTCCCGGCAGCCCATCCGTGAAAACGCAGATGATCGTTGCCATCGAGCAGCACATGGACTGGATCGCGGACTGCCTGCAAGCCATGCGCGATGCGGGCAAGACCAGGATCGAAGCCAGCGCGGAAGCCGAGACCAAATGGGTGCAGCACGTCAACGACGTGGCCGACAGCACGCTGTACCCATTGGCCAATTCCTGGTATGTGGGCGCCAATATCCCCGGCAAACCGCGCGTGTTCATGCCCTATGTCGGCGGGTTCGCCGGCTACAAGAAGACCTGCGACGCGATCGCGGCCGATGGCTACAAGGGTTTCGAGATGGCGTGATCAACGTCAATCAATGACCGGAGGAAACGTCAATGGCGCCGAACGCGAAGCGCGTGTTCTATGTGAAATATTTGTCCTCGCCGCTCTATGCCGAGATCCTGGCGCAGCGGCCGGACGTGCAGTTGGACCGGCTGGAGAATGAAAGCCCCGCCGATATCGTGACGCCGATCCTGACCCAGGCACATGTCTATCAGATCGGCGCCTCGCGTCAGGTGATCGCACCGCATTTCCAGGTGACCGACACCTTGCTGACAAAGACGCCGAACCTGGTGGCGGTATCTTCCAACGGCGCCGGCTACGACACCGTGGATGTCGATGCCTGCACCGCGCAGGGCATCGCCGTGGTCAACCAATCCGGCGGCAATCGCGAAGCGGTGGCGGAACACGCGCTGGCCATGATGCTGACCCTGTCCAAACGCATCGTCGAGGCCGACCGCCATCTGCGCAGCGGCAAGGCGCATGAGCGCAACGCCTTCACCGGTCGGGAATTGCTGAACAAGACCGTGGGGGTGCTGGGCATCGGCAATGTCGGCGGACGGCTGGCGGAACTCTGCCGCGGCTTGTTCAACATGCGGGTGCTGGCCTACGACCCCTTCATGACCGCCGAACAGGTCAAGGCGCGCGGGGCCGAGAAAGTGGAATTGGACGAATTGCTTGCCCAGGCCGATTTCGTTTCGGTGCACTGCCCGCTGACCAAGGCGTCGCGCAAGATGATGGGGGCGGCTCAGTTCGCCCGGATGCGGCCGGAAGCCTATTTCGTGACCACCGCGCGCGGGTTCATCCATGACGAAGCCGCCCTGGCCGAGGCGCTGGAGAAAAAGCAGATCGCCGGCGCCGGCCTGGATGTGTGGGAAGACGAGCCGCCGCCGTCCCAACATCCTTTGATGCGCTTCGACAACGTGCTGGTCAGCCCGCACACTGCCGGCGGGACGGTGGAAGCGCGGGAAAACATGTCGCGGTTCGCCGCCGAACAGGTGCTGGACATCCTGGACGGCAAGAAGCCGCCGCGTCTGGTCAACCCCGAGGTCTGGCCGGCCTATCGGGAACGGTTTACCCGCATCATGGGTGTCCCGCCCGAGTGATCGAACCAGCTTGATCGTCCCCGCATGATCGTCGTCGCGTGACCGTCTCCGCATGATTGGGACGATCCCTTGGGCCGCGGACCTCGCCGCGGTCGTGGGTGAGCACGGCCCCCTGACCGCGGTGCATGACGGGACGAATGGACTCAGCTTTACGGAGATGGCCGGTCGCGCCGCGCGCCTGGCCCTGGAACTGCACCAGGCCGGCGTGCGTCCCGGGGAGCCAGTCGCCAGTTCCCTGCGCAACTCCATCGATGCGGTCTGGGTGTCGGTGGGCTTGCGCATCGCGGGGGTGGCGGAGACCCCGCTGAACGCCAGCTACAGCGCCGAGGAGAAGGCCTACTGCATAGCCATCGCCGGCGTGAAACGCGTGGTCACGACCGAAGCTCAGGCCTCGGCGTTCCGTGACCTGGGGTGCCAAGTGATGGTGGTCGAGGATGTGCCGTTGGCCCCGGGAAATCCCGCCGCCTTGCCGTCGGTCGCCGGGGACGCCTGGGGGCGGATCCTGTTCACCTCCGGCACCACCGGAAGGCCCAAGGCGATTGTCTATACGCATGCATCGCGTTGGATCGGTTCCATCCTGCAGCGCGCGCATTTCGAGACCATGCCGGGGCCGAACAGTGCGGTGCTGCTGATGACGCCGTTCGTGCATGGCGCCGGGCTTCTGACCCAGGGGTTCAACGATCGCGGCGGGACGGCGTTTCTGCTGGACGGGGTGGACCTGCCCAGGGTGCGAGACGCGTTGGACAATCGCCGCGTGGACCATTTCTTCGCACCGCCGACGCCACTTGCGAAAATCATCGGCGAATATGGCGACCGACGGATCGAGGGCATCCAGACGATCTTCTGCGGCACCGCCCCACTGCTGCCATCGCTTTATGCCAAGGCGCGGGCGATGTTCGGCCCGGTGGTGCGCATCACCTACGGCAAGTCGGAAATCATCAATCCGATCACTGTCCTGTCGCCCTCCGCGACCGATGCCTATTACGCGGAACCGGCCATCGGCGACGGGGTCTGCGTCGGCTGGCCGGGGACCGGTGTCGAAATCCAGATCCGCGACGAAACCGGCGCCCCCCAACCCGTCGATACGGTGGGCGAGGTGTTCCTGCGTGGCCGACACATGTATCTCGGCCATCTGGACGCGAACGGGTTCCACGACCGGCCGGCGGACGGTTTTCACGACACCGGCGATCTCGGTCGAATTGACGCGCGTGGCCGGCTGCATCTGGTCGGGCGGCTGGCCGATGTCATCAAGTCCGGCGGCTACAAGATCTATCCGGACGAGATCGAGCGCGTGCTGACCGGCACCGCCGGGACCGGGGCCGTGTCCGTCGTGTCGCTGCCGTCGGAATATTGGGGCGAGATCATCGTCGCCGTGGCGGAGACCGACGATCCGGACTGGCCCGACCGCGCCCGGTCCGCGCTGGCGGAAATCGCACGTTACAAGCACCCGCGGGCACTGCTGATGCTGGCGGAACTGCCGCGGAATGCTCAGGGCAAGATCATGCGACGGACAATCCAGGAGATCGTGCTAACGCGCTGGCGCGTGGTGGATGGGCCGTATCCAACGTTGGAAGTGGTGTGACTCGACCCTGCCCGACCTGCTCAGCCGAACCGATACACGCTCCGTTAACCCGCATTGGCGATCATGGGGAAACTGATCCATCGCCCATCCGGGACCACGCGTCATCCACAACATCCCACCCCTCACGCTTGCCGGCTTTCCGTTCGCGCGAAAAGTCCGTGGCAAGACGCTATACGGTGGCGGATTGCGCCGGCGTTGGCTCACACCACTGGGCCAGATCCTTGAATGGGACTATCGTCACGGTCATGTCGAGGTGTATGATGCCGCCGGCCGGCATGTCGGTGAATTCGATCCGGAAACCGGCGAACAGCTTGGGAACGCCGTCCCAGGTCGCAAAGTGGACCCCTGGGACGATGAATATCGCATATTCCCTCGTGGGTTACGATCGGATTACCGGCTTTGCCACGGTCATTCTCCCCGTGCCCGATGCCCTGATTCCCCGCGCCAAGGATATCGCGGATATGCCCGCCGACGACCTCGACATGATCGGCGATTGGCCGCTGCCCGATCCGACAGCCCGAGCGATCGCCGACCTGATCCATGCCAGGATCGACCTGGATCGCACTGAATTCTGCCTGGAACCGGATCCGCCAACCCCGGACAGCGTCATCCCGATCCAGGCCGCCGAATAGCCGCCGCTCGGCCTTTGCCCCCGCCCTCGCCGACGACGTCCGCTTCCCAGAACGCTCCCATTGGTGCCGGGCCATTGGTTGGCAAACTGTCCGTTGCCCCCGTCCCACCGACAGCGCTCTCGGACAACACACCCGCCCGGTCTTACGCCACACCCGTTGACGCCCAGCACGGTTGACGCCCCACCCTGTTGACGCCCTGGCACGCTTGCCCCAAGGAAGCGCCGTGTTTTACCGGCGCAAACATCTCCTGGCGATCGAAGGGCTGGAACCGCCCGCCATCGCCCAATTGCTCGACCTGGCGGACAGCTACGTGCTCCTCAACCGCTCGGGCAAGACCCAACGCGACCTCCTGCGAGGCCGCACCCTGATCAATCTGTTCTTCGAGGACAGCACCCGCACCCGCACCAGTTTCGAGCTCGCCGGCAAGCGGCTGGGCGCCGACGTGATCAACATGTCGGTGTCCACCTCCTCGGTGAACAAGGGCGAGACCCTGCTGGACACCGCCGCCACCCTGAACGCCATGCAGTGCGATCTGCTGGTGGTGCGCCACGGCCAGTCCGGCGCACCCAACCTGTTGGCGCAGAAGGTCGATGCCGCCGTCATCAACGCCGGCGACGGCACGCACGAACATCCCACCCAGGCCCTGCTGGACGCACTGACCATCAAGCGCCGCAAGGGCCGCATCGCCGGCCTGACCGTCTCGATCTGCGGCGACGTCATGCACTCTCGCGTCGCGCGATCCAACATCCACCTGCTGACCACGATGGGCTGCCAGGTGCGGGTGGTCGGCCCGCCCACCCTGATGCCGACCGGCATCGCGGACCTGGGGGTGGAGGTCCACCACGACATGAAAACCGGCCTGGCCAGCGCCGATATCGTCATGATGCTGCGCCTGCAACGCGAGCGCATGGCCGGCGGTCAGGTGCCCAGCGAGCGTGAATTCTTCCGGTTCTGGGGCCTGGACGCGGAAAAACTCGCCTATGCCAAGCCCGATTCGCTGGTCATGCATCCCGGCCCGATGAACCGCGGCGTGGAGATCGACAGCGCCGTCGCCGACGACCCGCATCGCAGCGTCATCAAGGAACAGGTGGAGATGGGGGTGGCTGTGCGCATGGCCGTGCTCGACACGCTCTCTCGCGGGCATGGCCGGAATGAACCCTGATACGCTGTTCACCGGGGTCCGCATTCTGGGCGCCGGAGTCGACCTGACCGGCGATCTGCTGGTCCGCGACGGGCGCATCGCCGATTTCGGACCGTCTTTGGGTTGCCCGGACGGCGCGACCGTGATCCGGGAGGACGGAGCCATCCTGTGCCCCGGGCTGGTCGATATGCGCGCCGCCCTCGGCGAACCGGGCTACGAGTATCGGGAAACCATCGCCTCGGCCGCGACCGCGGCGGCGGCCGGGGGCATCACCACCCTGGCGGCCCTGCCCGACAGCCGCCCGGCGATCGACGATCCTGCCTTGGTGCATCTGCTGCGCATGCGCGGCGATGAGACCGGCAGCCTGACCATCCTGCCCTATGGCGCCGTCACCCGCGGCTGCAAGGGCGAGGACATGGCCGAACTCGGCCTGTTGCGGGAAGCCGGGGCCGTGGCGTTTACGGATGGCGGCCGAGCGATTGGCTCGACTCGGCTGATGCGCCAGGCGCTGGCGTATGCGCGGGGCTTCGGGGCCCGCATCGTGCAGCATCCGGAAGACCCCTGGCTCGCCGCCGGCGGCACCGCCACCGAAAGCGAATCCGCCACAAGGCTCGGCCTGCCCGGCATTCCCGCCGCGGCCGAGGCCATCCTGGTCATGCGCGACATCAGGTTGGCGGCGCTGACCGGTGGGTCGGTGCATTTCGCCCATGTCTCCACCGGCGAGGCGCTGTCGTTGATCCGCCGCGCCAGGGATGAGGGGCTTTCGGTCACCTGCGACACCGCACCGCCCTATTTCGACCTGAACGAGACAGCGATTGGGGAATTCCGCACTTATGCCAAATTGTCGCCGCCCTTGCGCAAGGAAGAGGACCGGCGCGCGGTGGTCGCGGCCCTGGCGGACGGGACGATCGACGCGATTGCGTCCGACCACCGGCCGAGCGATGCGGATGATAAGCGGCTGCCGTTTGCGCAGGCGGTGCCGGGGGGGACTGGGCTTGCCACGTTGCTGGGGGTGACTTTGGCGCATGTGCACAACGGGTCGGTGCCGATGGCTCTGGCGATTGAGTTGCTGACCAGCCGGCCTGCCTCGGTGCTGGGGATTGATGCGGGGCGGATCGCGCGCAATGTCCCCGCCGATTTGTGCTTGTTCCATCCGGAGCGGATTTGGAAGGTGGAAGCGGGTAAGCTTCCTGGTAAGGCGCAGAACACCCCGTTTGATGGGCGAGCGCTGGAGGGTGTTGTGTTGGGGACGTGGAAAGGCGGACGGCGGGTTTTTTAGAACGCGTTCCAATCGACTGTCCGGTCCCGGTAGAGGGATGGCTTGGTGGCCAATAGGCCAAGTACCTCTGCAGAGAGGTTTTGACGGGCTGCCCGGGCGTCCTTCCTGGCTGCCGGAAGATACCAGTGCCCGGTTCTGACCAAGAGGGGCGGCCGTCTTCGGATTGACCGATGGGCGAATTCTGGGCATTCCACCATGCGGTGGCCCCAGCCGAGTCGTCGTAGATCGTCCCCGCCTCTGCTGCATGAATCAACATTTTCTGATTCAGCGACGGTGCTAATGCGATCGAGGCTGGGTTAGGACACCTCCTACAGCTTGATGTTGGAGATGGCCGATATGACCCCGCTCGCGACAAGGTTGCCGGCCGCTCCTTCCACCATGCTTTTGATGGACTTCAACAGGCCCGCGATGGTCCCCGGCTTCGGCTTGCCGCCGCGTAGCTCCTCATCGAGCGCATCGACGTGGCGGCTAACCTCGGCTTGCTGCTGAGCACCCAGCGCCATCTGGCCCTGGTAGATCCGAAGCTGCGCAACCAGGGTAGCCACCTTCTCAAGCTCCTGCCCCATGTTCTGAGTTGATGTGGCGGTGACGTCCCCGCCGACCTGCCCGCCCAGGTTGCCCGCGAAGCTGCCGATAGACCCGATGTTATACGTGTGTCCTTTGTCGCCGCTCACCTTCGCCCTCTCCTCTGGGAGAAACGACATACCCTCCCCTTTGATGCCGGCCGCCTGCAACGAGAGCGACCAGTCCAGCACCTTGTTCCGCACCGCATCTAGGATGGACACGAACGACCCACGCGAAAAGAACACACTTATGGGCAGGGTAGGCATGCTCGCCATCTTGCAGAGCATCTCCACTTGCCCACCACTCAGGGCAATAGATGGCTCCCCCTCCGTCTCAAGCAGGTGCTCAATTTCCCTTATAGAATTAGAAATGGAGCGCTCGCAGACCCTCCGCTCAATTTCGGCGTCTCCGAACATCACGGGTTGCCAGCCATGGTAGGGATTCCGGATTCTCGCCCTACCCACGAGCTCGCGGTAGTCGGGGATCTGGCCGTTCCTATAGCCGTTCAACTCTGCTTCGACCCACTCCATGGGTTGCTGTAGCTGTAGCTTGACCGCGACCGCCTTGGCTTTCCGCAGCATATTCGAGAGCGAAGCCCCGCTATTGTAGGCATCCTGTTCGAGTTCCTGGACCAAGGAAGCCATCCAACTGCCTGCTTCTACTGCACCTGATACATATGGGGAACTTGGAAGCACGTTAAAGGGCGCGAAAGGATGGCAACATGGCCCTAGGGTGCCCTATTCGCGCATGAGCGGTTTGAAGGTTTGCCTGCCCGTCCTGGCATCGACCTCGCACTGCCGAGGATCGCTCCGCGCGTTCGCTTCGGGTCGACTGCGACCATGCACCCCGGATGCCATAGAGGCTAACGGACAGCCCGGAACACGGAGACCGCCTCGCCCCCCGTAACCTGTCAAAATCTATGTGCCGAACTACCCGGTGTCATCAAGCGGACGACCGCTTCCAATCTGCAGCAAGCGCCACGCTCAACACGGCGCGGCCCTCCTAGCAGCCTGTCGGACTTACGGCCACCGGGGGTTCATGTTAGAATCGCAACGTCGATTCGCACCCTCCCCGGATGCCGCTGATGAGCAACTTCCGCCCCACCGACCGCCTGACGGGCTTCTTGATG
>Ga0209514_10005333_pt1 | contig 16542 bp, 8 predicted proteins | sample Subgrocontami58m_FD_187452 | JGI IMG/M metagenome (GOLD analysis project Ga0209514, IMG submission 187452) | Subsurface groundwater microbial communities from S. Glens Falls, New York, USA - GMW37 contaminated, 5.8 m (SPAdes) (version 3) | ecosystem: Environmental > Aquatic > Deep subsurface >...
CCCGCTTCATCTATCGCGAACAGTTGTGGGCGGGAGCCGACTTGCTCTCGTTGGGCGTCGCCTCATTCGGCCACATCGGCGGCACGCACTACCAGAACCAACACGACTTTGCGCCTTACTTGAGCGCCATCCAATCAGGTCAATCGCCTGTCTATCGGGCCTTCACGCCCACAGCCGAGGAAGGGCTTATCCGTGAGTTCATTCTCCAGATGAAGCTTGGCAGCGTCAGTTGCGCCTATTTCCGAGACAAGTTCGGAGTCGATGTCCGCGCCCATTTTGCCACGCCGCTCCGGACCCTTAGCAACGGTGGATTCGCAAGGGTCGAAGGTGATCGACTCAGCTTGAGCCGGCAGGGTCTGCTCCAGGTGGACCGTTTGCTGCACGAGTTTTTCCAACCGCAATACCGCCATACGAGATACGCCTAGTGGCCGCTCCCTCGCCCGATGACCTTGCGCCTCAGAATCCGTTCTGATTCATACATGCAGATGCACTCGTGCAATGAACACTCCGCCTGACGTCTCGCCCCTCGCTCCGGATCTCCACCCGCTGGACGCGTTCTACACGCGAGCCGGGCTGCCGTTGCCCCGGATCGAGTTCATCGCCGGCCATGAGGTTCCCGAACCGCACAAGACGCTCCTGGTTCATAATCTCGACATGACGCCCACGCTGGAGGAGTTCTACGGGTGCGATATTCATCTCGAGATCCTGCGGTGTGAGGAGAGGGACCAGTTTTATTATCGGGAGGTGGTGCTGCGTTTGGATTTTGACGAACTGCCGGTGGAGTTTGGCGCGAACAAGATCAGCATCAATTTGTTTCCTCCGGACGTTCGCCGGTTGATTCTCGAAAACCGGATTCCGCTGGGACACCTTCTCAAAGTGTTCAGGGTGCCCCATACGAGCCGCCCGCAGGGATTCCTCCGTGTGGCAGCCGACGAGCGGATGTGCCGGGCGTTCCGTCTCGAGAAGCCGGCTTGCCTCTATGGGCGCCGAAACACCATCCGTGACCCACAGGGTCGCCCGCTTTCGGAAGTTGTCGAAATCCTGCCCCCCTCCGTGGAATATTATGAAAATGAATGACAGTTACGATGTGCTGATTATTGGCGGCGGGCCGGCCGGCGCCACCACTTCGGCCCTGCTTGCGGCGCAAGGCCATCGTGTGCTCGTGATCGAACGGGAGAAATTCCCCCGGTACCACATTGGCGAGTCGCTCCTGCCCTTTACCTTCCAGCCGCTAGTACGGCTGGGATTGATTGATCAGATGCGGAAGTCCGCTTTTGTGAAGAAATACAGCGTGCAGTTCGTCTCGCCCTCCGGCAAGGCCAGCCAGCCGTTTTACTTTTTCAACCGTTATGAGCAGGACGTGGCCCAGACCTGGCAGGTGCTTCGCTCGGAATTTGATTTGCTGCTCCTGAACAATGCCCGCGAAAAGGGGGCCTCGGTTCTGGAGGAGACTACAGTCATCGAGTTGCTCCGAGAGGGGGATCGAGTGATTGGGGTTCGAACGAGGGATGCCAGCGGAAAACAGGTGGATTACCACGCGCCGATCACGCTGGACTGCTCCGGACGCGAATCCTTTGCCGCAGTCCGAAACCTGTGGCGGATGAAGGACCCGGGGCTGAACAAAGTGGCGGTTTGGACCTACTACCGCGGGGCGCTGCGGGACGAGGGGGTCGATGGCGGGGCCACCACCGTGGCGTATGTCCCGGAGAAGGGGTGGTTCTGGTACATCCCCCAGCACAACGACATCGTGAGCGTGGGTGTGGTGGCGGAGGGGAAGTACCTCTCACGCGGCGGCATGAAATCGCCCGAGGAGATTTTCAAGCGCGAGATCGGGCAAAACCTTTGGATCAAGGACCATCTCGCTGTCGGGACTCAGACTGGAGCTTACCATTTGACCAGCGAGTATTCCTTTCATTCCCGGCATTGCGCTTCGGAAGGACTACTCTTGGTGGGAGATGCCTTTGCCTTTCTCGATCCCGTTTTTTCCTCCGGTGTGATGCTGGCGCTCAAGAGCGGAGTCTTGGCGGCCGACGCCGTTCACGAGGCCATCCTTGCCGGGGATTACGCGCCGAGCCGCTTTCTCGCCTATGGGACGTTTTTGCGAGAGGGGATCGAGAACATGCGCAAACTGGTTTATGCGTTTTACCATCCCGATTTCAGCTTTCGGACGTTGACGAATAAGTATCCGGATCTCGCCGGCGACATCACCGATTGCCTCTCCGGGGATGTTAACAAGGACTTCACGCGTCTCTACGCCGCAGTCGCCGAGTTTGTGCCTGTGCCGGAGCCTTTGCCTTTGGGTTTGCCGGTGGGCGCTGGTTCCATCGTGCCGCAGCCCGCGGGCGGCTTGGCTGGAGCCTGACGCCGGTCGCGGCGTCGGCGGTCCGAGGCTGCCTCTTCTGGCCAATGAACATCGTCCAGATCACACCCGGAGCCGGGGGCATGTATTGCGGAAACTGCTTCCGCGACAACATGCTTGTGGCGGCGTTGCGGCGGAGTGGGCACTCGACCCTGATGGTGCCGCTCTACTTGCCGCTGACGCTCGAGGACGAGGACCGCAGTGCGGGCACGCCGGTGTTTTTTGGTGGGCTGAGTGTGTACCTGGAGCAGAAGTTCGCCCTCTTCCGCTCCGCTCCCAAGTGGCTGCACAACTTGCTGGCCTCCGACCGCGTGTTGCGTTGGACCGCCAGGTTCGCCTCGAAGACAAGGCCGCAGGATCTGGGCGAACTGACGGTCTCGATGCTGCGAGGCGAGGAGGGCAACCAGGCGCGTGAGTTGGACGAGTTGATCGCCTGGCTTCGGACACAGCCGAAGCCGGACGTCATTTGCCTCTCGAACTGCCTCTTGATCGGCTTGGTGCGCCGCCTCAAGGCGGATCTTGGCGCCGCGGTCGTCTGCATGCTTCAAGGGGAGGACTCCTTCCTGGATGCCCTTCCCGCTCGGGAGAGAGACACGGCTTGGGAGACGGTCGGTGAGCGGGCGAGGGAGGCGGACTTGCTGGTGGCGCCCACCCACTACTTCGCGGAACGGATGCGCCAACGACTGAGCTTGTCCGCCGAGCGACTGCGAGTGGTGAATAACGGTATCAGCCTGGCTGGATATGAGGGGACGATACCGCGTCCACGCGCGGAGGCCTCGCCGACTGGGCCGGTGCTGGGTTATTTCGCCCGAATGTGTCCCGAGAAAGGACTTGCCACGTTGGTCGATGCGTTCCTTCTGCTCAAGAAACGCGATTCTGCGAAAAACCTCAGGCTCCGAGTCGGTGGGGGTTGCGGACCCGGAGATGAGGCATTTGTGGGGACCCTCCGCACAAAGCTTCGAGCCAACGGAGTGGAGGGCGACTCCGAGTTCCATCCCAACCTGGACCGAGCCGCCAAGATCGAATTCCTTCGATCGCTAAGTGTGTTTTCTGTGCCGGCGCTCTACGGAGAGGCGTTCGGCCTCTACCTGCTGGAGGCCTGGGCGGCGGGTGTGCCCGTGGTTCAACCGCGCCATGCCGCGTTTCCTGAACTGATTGACGCCACCGGAGGAGGCCTCCTCTGCGAGCCGGGGAGTCCGGAGAGTCTAGCTGACGCGGTCGAGATTCTCCTTCTCGATCCAGCCATGCGGGCCTCCTTGGCCGCCGCAGGCCGGGCGGCGGTGGAACGGCGCTTCACTGACACGCGAATGGCCGAGCAAATGGCCGAGGCGTTCGAGCAGGCTCTTCGCTTTCCAAATCGGGGCTGAATCGCCAACATCAAGGTATGGCTTACGAATTCAAACATCAGCGCCGGATCGAGTTCTACGAGACGGACATGGCCGGGATTGTTCACTTCTCCAACTACTTCCGTTTTATGGAGAGCGCCGAGCAGGCATTCCTTCGGTCTCTGGGTTTTTCGGTCGTTATGGAGCACCTGGATCCGCCCGTGGGGTTCCCTCGCGTGCACGCCGAGTGTGACTACAAGGCTCCGCTGCGGTTTGAGGACGTTGTGGAGATCCACCTCCTGGTGCGGGAAAAACGGGCGAAAGTGGTCACTTGCGAGTTCCGTTTCCGCAACCTGAGCGCCGAGCCGGTCGTCGAGGTGGCGCGAGGAGTGATGACGATGGTGTGTGTGACGCGCGGTCCGAATGGCGTCATGGTTTCTGTCCCGATCCCGGCCCAGGTAGCCGAGAAGCTCGAGGTCGCCCCGCCCGAATTGCTGGCGGACTGAAGGCATGAAACCGCTCGCGCTTCGCGACCAAGACATCAGGAGGCGCAGAAGACCCTGATTCCTCCTCCCTTGCTGAGTTGACTTCCAGATTCTCTTCACGGCCAGATGGTCATAGCGGCGCCGTTGCGGTGAGAGACTACCCTGACCGTCCGGCATATCGCGGTGCGACCGCAGATGGGCAGGTGGGTATGCCTGAAAAGCGCTGTACGTGCAGAGGAAGAACGCAAGCAAGAACGCCGAGACCGGTAGAAAGTGAAAACGGTGAGCCCTTTCCTTTCCGGTCCAATTTCTGATGCCAAAGAGCCTGATTACTTGGCCTGTTCCACGAGGCGCTTCACTTCAGGGGAGGAGGGTGTGGCTGGTGCCGTATTCGCGCGAGGAAAGGAATGGCAAGGCTTGGGCAGAGTCGTGGGGCACGACCTGGCCACGGAAGACGGCTTGGAGGAGCTTGGGTTTGTCCAGCGGCAGGCCAGAGATGCGGCCGTGACTGGTGTGCTGGACCTTGCCGTCGAGGCGGAAGGAGGAGCGGATGAGTCCGTAGTGGCAGGCCCCGTGGGTCTGGATTTCGAGATGGAGATTGGCAGGCGTTGGCATGGTCGAACATCATGTAATGGGCACATACTGACGCAACATACAATGCACGTCAGGCGAACAAACACATGATGCATTGGCTACGTTTGAAATGCGCACACAGCTCAGATCAATGCTGGAGGCCCTAAACCTCACTTTTGGCTAAAGGAAAGTGCGTTTTCAGAACGTCTACCGCTATCCTCCGACAAAATGTCCTCCCCGCTGCCGCTGCGGCTTATGCGTGGTAAACAGCCTCCTGAGACTCCGCTCTACATTTAAAGCTTCAGTTGAGACAACCTCTGGATGCCCTCGCTAATAATGTCACGCACGACGCCCTCATTGGTTTTGCGCCATCGTGTGGCTCCCGCGAAGGCGTCGCCAACCGTGCAGGTATGCTGCTTCTTGATGAAATCCTCGAAGACCACTTCATTGTTTGGTAATCGCATCAATTTCCAATTTGTGGTCAGGGAGGCAGTCATGTTGAAGCCCGCCCTGGGGGGCCCGTACCCGACGACAGTCACCTCCAAAGAATAACCATCGGCGGTAGTTTCGGCCACATGAGCGAACACCTGAGATTTCCCGATGGCATCGCATAAGGCCCCGGTGAAGTCGGCATTGAGCACTCGAACGTGGTTCTCGACCTTGACCTCGCCGAGCACCTTGACCGTAACGGACGCAGCATGTCTCTGAGTCACTTCGAATGATCTCGGCACCATTTCTACCCGTTTAGCCATCAACGAGGAACATCCAGTTACAAATAGGGCCGAAACGAGAGATATACTACAGAACAAGGCCTTCGAGAATTTCATATATTAGTGTCTATTTTGTCGCGTTTTGTCGATTCTTAAGCTGAACAATAGTCTTGGTGATGGCCACCGCAGTCTCGTTCACCATGCCATCAATCGTCTTACCGCCGCCGAGCATGCCGCCCCAGGCCCACAGTTTGTTAAAGGACAGCGTACACAGTATATGACCATCTCCGCCATCCTTAAGAGTGACTTCGCCATTGAAGAAGGAAGGCCCGAGCCACATCGCGAATCGCAGATCAGCGCTTCCCGGGACATATTTCGAAATCGTACCCGTGACAATCAATTCCCGAGGCTGTTGCTTCCGCCTATCCCATCGGACTTCTTCAAAGAGGGCGGGGAAATCCGTGCGCAAACGCCCTGCGATATGCCCAGCAAAGGCCTTACCAAACTGGGCATCCACTTTAGTGACGTCCGGCGATACTTCAAAAGCCATCACCGACACCGATGTGTAATTGCTCAGATCAGTGTTGGCAACCTGGTCAAGCGGAAGGGTTCTCACATTCTCATAGGTGGCTGTCGAGGCGCACCCGGACATAAATAGCACGCTAGCCATGGCACAGCTCATTAGCAGAGCTTGATATACTGTCGTTTTCATTTGAGTGTTACTGATTGGAGTTTCTATTCCCTCACTGCCTTGAAGAAGCGGTGAGGCTCGCCTAGATTGGGCCACTCGATTCGGCGCAGGAGATTTGTGGGAGTGACCTGGAACGCGCGAATCCAGTCGATATGCGGCAAATCGTTGGTGCCGGTGAAGAGAGTGAATGCCTCACCGGACGGTCCGTAGAGGATGATCACGGGATTCACGCCAACGCCCGTTACGCCTTCCAACAAGGGTTCCTGGCCGACCACCACGACACGACCTGGCTGGCCGAAGGCGTTGGCTACAATCTGGCCGCTGGGCTTCAGGCCGTCGATATCGACGATCTCCAAGGGCACGAAGGCGGAGGATTGGTTGGACAAGGCTGTAAACACCAAACTGCCTGCGTTGGTCGGTCCGTGCAGGATGCGGTCGGCGGGAAGGTCAAACGCAACGCGGAATCGACCTGCCTCCAGGTTGGTCGTGTGTGGCGGCACAACCACCTGGTTGTCCACCGTAACCTGGAAGCTCGTGAACCGATCGGCCGGGTAAACCACTGTAAAGGCCAAATTGGTCAATTCTACCGTCGAGAGCAACTGGATGGGAACAGCGCCGCTTTGACCGGCGGCGAGCACCGTGCTGCCCAGGCTGGCCTCGACACATTCGTAAACGGTCACGGTGAAACTCCGAGTATCGCTCAGGGGCGGCGTGCCGTTGTCGCTCACTCGGACGGTGATCAGGTTCGTGGTGCTGCCCTGAGAGGGGACGGGAGTCCAGAAGAACTTCCCCGTTTCCGGGCTGATGGAGGCTCCGCTCGGTCCGGATACCAGAGCGAAGGTAAGTTTCTGTTTGGGCAGGTCAGCATCGGTGGCCACATTCGTGATCACGAGCATCTCGTTTGCTCGAGCAAACCGATCCTCGATAGGTTGCAGCACCGGCGCATGGTTGCTGATAACCGTGGTCGCGGCGTCGGGAACAGCGGGCGCCGATTCAAGGTTACCCACGTTGTCGCGGGCGATGCTGTAAAAGGCGTAGGTGTGGCCGGCTTGGCCCGAATACACTCCCGTCGTCATCTCACTGTTGGCCAGCCACAATTGGTAGGCCTCGCCGTTGTCGGACACGTAGATATCGTATCCCTGCACGCCTGAACCGCCAGCATCATCCGTGCCTGCCCACGATACCGCGAACTCGTCCGACAGCACCACCGAGGCCAACCTAGCCACGGAGCTGCTTGGCGCGCCACTATCAATGGTGTTCCAGACCGGGTTGGTTTCGATCGGCTCATTGTTGTCGAAAACGATGGTTGCGATGTTCGTGATGACGGTGCCGGTTCGCACTCCTGTCACAGGCTGAACCGTGTAGGTCACATATCCTTCGCCACGGTGCGTGGCGTCATTTGGCGGAAGCAGACCGATTTGCGCGCTTTCGGGGGGGGCACCTGTTGTTCGGTCGATCGCTCGCAGCGTCCAACGTATTTCGCGAGCCTGAACGTCCACGAAGGCGGTGACTTCAGCGAGTAGGTTGGTGCCCAAGGCAAAGCGCGTTTGGTAGAAGCTCACGTTTGAGGGAGCAGTGACGTGGTAACCGCCGCATGCAATTTCTCTCAAGAGTACGGAGCGGGGATCAAGGCCAGAACCGAGCTTGTCCACAATGTAGACTTCACGGGCAACTGCCGAAGCGTCCGCCACGTTTTCGAAGTGCACTGTATAGTGAGTAGCATCGTGCTCCGCCACGAATCGTGATGTCCCTACGCCGGACGGGCCAACTTTCTCGTTCGGGTCTTTTGGTACCGGCACTCGAACACAGGCTCCAATGCATCCTCCTAGGCCCCCCCCCGGGCTTGGAGTGAAGAATGCACACGGGTGCCAGAACATGCCAGGTGGGCAGTCTTGAACGCAAAGAGAGCATTTCAGCGTTGCCAGAGTACTCGCCACCGCACACCTTGTCCAACATAGCCAGTCCGTGGGGTTCCTTAAGCAGCTCAAGCAAGTGGCAGTAGCGCTGAGCCACAGAATCATGCAGTCTTCCAGACAATCACTATATGCATCTTTTGCCACCCTACGTCCCAGCTTTCCCCCCGTAACTCCTAGTGTGCTAAAGCCAACATCGATGAGACCTGCTTGCGTGTAGATGTCGCGCATGTAATTCCACCATAGTTGTTCGTCTCCCAAAAGGGACTGCAATTCCGGAGGTACGAGACCGTATACTCCACTGAGAATGGTCTGCCTCTGTTGTTCTGTAGCTGTCACCAGATATGTGTGAAAATCTTGCTCACTTAACGGGCGTGCTGCCATTTGTATTGGAAACTGCCCACCTCCAAACCCCTCCGCAAGAAGCTCAAAAGGTATAAGGCTTCCAGGCTCTACGTTTCTTACAATGTGCATGCTTCCAGAGTATTCGCCACTGCTACCAGAGAATCCACTCTCATAAAGTGTCTCGTAATGATTGGTTTCACCAGCTCCAGCCCTATCTAAACGCTTCAAAGTAACGTCTGCTTTTCGACCAAGGTGGCCAATAAGTAGGCAATAAGGAACATCGACGTTCCCGCTATTTGCTAGGACCGCCTCGGTGCGAAGCGGGGTTCCCAACCGGGGTTCGAGATTTCCCGCCGCGGCAACCTGTACTAGGAGTCCCGTCGCGTTCTCGACGTTTACCGGACCGCTGCGCGTGGTGTGGGTGAAGTCGGCATTGGTAAGTGAAACGTCGTAGGCTCCATGAGGGGCATTGGTTAGGTAGAATCGCGCCTTAACGGTTGAAGGATCAATTACCACAACCTTCGCAGCTATGAGATGTGTGCCGCCCCTGCTGATGGTGACGGCAGCTCCGGGTTGGAACTTCGCACCTTTCAACGTAATGGTCACTTGTCCATTGTCCCCGATACGAGACGGGGTTACGGATCGAATTCCAAACGGGATGGTTGCTGCCTCGATTGTGTATGCCGCCAGCGAGACTGGCACGTCCTGTCCACGGGCTAGGTTGTAGTAGTAGCCTGCACTTGTGTCCGGCACTGTGTTCTGTTGGTCCGGCGCGAACGGATTGGAGTAAACAAAGTCGTACTGCGCACGGTTGGGCACTGCAGCGAAGCGCGTGAACAACTCGTTGAAGCCGTTGGTGGCGACGCTGTCGAGAGTGACGGCCAACGTTTCGTTGCTGGGCGTGTTGACCCTGTAAAAGTGCTCGGCGCCGGTGGAGAGTTGGTTGGTGTAGGGCACGCCGAGTTGAAGTTCGATCATCTCGATTGGGAAGGTCTGCCCGGAGACGCCCACGTTATTGGCCTTATCCCCTTCTGGGAGACAGTTGTGGATGTCGTCGCGGACGATCACGTAATAGGGTCCGGGCACCACAGCGGGAACCGGGACGGTGAGACTCCCGCTGTAGCTTTCCCAAGGCCCAAGGCTGCGGTTGATCGCCACCTTTCCCAAGAGCGTATCGTCGATGTCCCAACTGGGGTCTGTGGAGAGGAAAAGAGTGTCTTCCCATCGGCCATTCACGGGGTTGGCGCTCTGGTTGAGCACGGTGTAGCTGACGGTGGCTGATTCTCCAACAAGCTTTTTGTCCGACGGGGGGCTAACGGCGGTGACAACAAGGTCGGATAGCGGTGGCAGGTCCACGTTGATGACGGTGGAGCGGGCGAGGTTGTTGGCCTCGGCCTGGCGCTCATAGACGCGATCCGTGCTGTCGGCCAGCACGAACACGTAAACGGTGCCGTAGAGACTCGACGGGATGTTGAAGGCGTTGGTGACGGCGTAACTGGAGCCCTGGTCGAGTCCCTCCCTGTGCTCGACGTAGCCCAGATAGAGATCTGTGCTGCGCTCGAATACTTCGTCGAACGAGAGATACACGGCGTCATACCAGTTCCGAGGGGTGGCAGAGCCGTTGTTGAGCACGGTCCAGGAGATGGGCATTGGCTGGCCGCTGAGGGCCTGCGCCGGTACATGGATGGCTGTGACGAGCAGGTCGGGCGTCGGCGAGAGATAGATGTAAAGCGGGAAGACGCCGGCAGAATCGTTGTTGTCCTCCCGTGATTCAGGGACCTGGCCGATGCCATCGGCGCTGACAATCAGGTAGTAATCACCCTGCGCCTCCCACGGTAGCGAAAGGGCGTTGGTGACGGTGTAGGCGGCGCTAGCAGAAAGTCCCCCGGAATGGACATTTGTGCCAATCAGGATGGAATTCGTGCTGAGTTGCGGTTCGCGTGAAAGATAAATGTAGTCAGACCATGAACTCGGGTTGGCTGGGCTGTTGCCGAGGTTGCGGACGGTCCAAGAGACGAGGAGGTTCTGGCCTGAATAGGCCTCGTTGGTGACCGCAATGCCGGTGGCGACGAGGTCAACATCCGGACGGATGACGGTGATCTGGCCGGCTCGGCGGTAATTATTCGTTTTGGCCGCACCTTCGTAAACCTGACCGCCCGCATCGGTCTGGACGAACACAGAGTAGCTGCTTGCGGCTGTGGCGCCGGGAATGGGGATCGACACGCTCTGGGAATAGGCCTGATTTGTGATCAAAGCACCACTGTGATCGAAGGTGGCGATCGCTGAGTCGTCAGCGTTGCCGAAGACGGCGTCGCGGGAGAGCACCACTCGGTCAGCCCATGTGGAAACGGTGGTCTGGCCAAGGCCGATATTCCGAACGGTCCAGGTCACCGGAAGGGATGTTCCAGCGATATAGGTGCCAGCAGGCGCGCCGCCGGCCTCCACCACGAGGTCCGGCGGCATGGACTTAATGGCTATTTGGTTTGCACCGTGGGCGATGTTGTTGGATTCGTCTTGCTCGAAGACGACGTTTCGAGAATCGGTAACGACAAGGACATAGAACTTTCCGGCAACACCGTCGGGGAGCCGGACGGTCAAGCTATTGTCGTAGGCGGAACGGCCCGCCAACGGGGCTGTATGCTCGGATTCGCCCAGGAAGAGGTCGTTGGTGTCGAGAGTCTCGTTGACGGACAAGTAGAATGCATCACGCCAGGCAGTGTTGGGGATCGAATTCGTGCCGGTATTCATCACGATGCACGAGATTGAGAGATCGAAGCCGGATAGTGCGTTCGTCGGATGGTCGATCACGGAGACCTGTAGGTCGTTGGAGGGGAGTTGGAGAGCAAGCGGGCTCACGCTCCGGGCGAAGTTATTCGACTCATTCTGCTCGGGTACCCCGCCCTGGCTGTCGGTGAGAACGAATAGGTAATAATTGCCGTGCAAACCAATGGGCAGGCGCAAGGTTACGTTGTTCGTGTAAAAGCCCCCCGGCAACAACTGGCCGGAATGGCCAGCGGTTCCGAGCAGCGTGGCGCTGGATACATTAAGCGCCGGACTGGAAGAGAGATAGAAGGCATCGGTCCAGGAGCCGGCAATGGTCGGCGACGGGCCGGTGTTGGTGACCGAATAGACGACGGAGAAGTCGAATCCGGACAGAGCGCCGGAAGGAACCGTCACGCTGGCGACTCTCAGGTCAGCCAATGGCAAAATGTTGACTGGGAACGCGCTGGCCCGGTGGTTGTTGGTCTTGTCGAGTTCGAATACGCTGTCCTGGCTGTCGGCCAACACAATGAGGTAACGGTTGCCGGTGACGTTTTGCGGAATGCGCACGTTAGCGGTGCCATCGTAGGCGTGCCCACGCAAAAGCTGCCCGCTGTGGGGAACCGAGCCGAGGTAGGTATCGACGTAGGGATCGAAACTGGCGTCGGTGGAGAGATAGAAACCGTCCTGCCAGGAATAATTGGGGGTGTCGTTCGCGCCGTTGTTCGAGACGCGGTAGTTGACCGGAAGGTCGAACCCGGCGCAGACGTTTGATGGCATCGAGACCGAGATCACCTCGAGGTCGGGTGGCGGGGTAAGATGAATTTCGGTGGGATGCGTGCTGGCGCCGTAGTTGTTGTTTTCGAAGACGTATTCCCAGGCGTCGTTGTTGGCGTCGGCTTGAACAAGGAAGTAGAAATTTGTTCCGCTAACACCAACCGGCAGAATCACCTGCTGGCTGTTCGTATAGGCTTGGCCCGTTTCCATCGCACCACTATGTGGTACCGACGCCAACGGTGTCATATTGGGGCCGGGAGTTGGGCTGGTTGAAAGGTAGATGCGATCCTGCCACGCGGATTCGCCCGTTACCCAACTGCCAGCATTCGTGACCGACCAGGTAATCGTCGCGGGTTGACCAGAGAATCCCTCGTACGGGGAGAAAACAGACCGAACTTGGAGGTCAGGCCAGCCCGGCAGATTGACTTGGATCGGATTGCTGGCGCGGGTGTTATCGCCGTCGAGACCGCCTTCGTTGACGCGCTTTCGGTAATCGGCCTGGACAAGGAGATAGTAACTGCCCTGGATGCGTATGGGGAGCATAAAGCTGAGCCGGCTGCTGTAGGCCTGATTCGCGGCCAGGAATGTGGGATTGGGAACCGCACCCAACAAAACATCGGATGTGTCCCATTGCGTGTCGGTGGACAAGAACACGGCATCTTCCCACTGGGCGGATTCCGTGGACCGTGGCCCGGCATTGGTGACAACCCAGCGGGCCTCGATCTGCTGCCCGGCAAAGGCATTGGTTGGGGTGAAAACGTCCGAAACCTGAAGATTTGGATACGGGGCGGGCGTGATGACGATGGGATAGCGGGTGATGGCGAAATTGTTCGAGTAGGAATACTCACTCATGCCGCGGTCGTAATTGGCTTCCGCCACCAACCAGAACGTGCCGACGAAGGAGGGCGGGATAAAGATGTTCTGTGAGCGAGTAACCGAGCTATCCACAAAAACTGACGTAGAGACCGGATTCGTGGATATCGCACTATCTCCCCCGATCCGATTGTCCGCTGAAAGCCAGATGCGGTCGGCCCAGTCCCCGACGGCACCGGCTGTGCCCGAATTGGAGATGGTCCATGAGACCCGAACCAACTGGCCGGCAATGGCGTTGGTAGGCGCCACCACGTTGGTGACCTGGAAATCCGGCGCGCTAAACCGAGCCGTAACTTGCCGGTCGCGGTTCATCAAAACGGTGGTCACCGGGGCGTTGGTATTGGCGACGCCATCACCCAGCCACCCTAGGAACCAGTTCTCCAAGCCCGATTCGGCGGTGATGGTCGCAATCTGGCCGTCAGGATAGTCGCCACCCCCGGTCACCACGCCGCTGTCTGCAGGATCGGCGGCCACGCTCAGATGCCAGACCTTGACGAATTTGGCCGTCACGGTGCGCGGTCCGGTCATCAGGATAGTGGTAATGGCGGCGTTCGTGTCCTCGATCGTATCGCCGATCCACTGGGCAAACTGGTAACCTGGCGCGGCTGTAGCGGCGATGGGCACGCGCAAGCCATCGGGGTAATTGCCCGCGCCAGTAACGGCGCCACCGTTCGTGGGCGTCTGGGCCAAAAACAGGGGCCAGAGGTTCGTCAGGCCCACTTCTCGAATGTAAACGCTCACCGGACCGTCACAACTGGCACCAAAAATACCCGGGATATCCTGGCAGATTTGCACTTGGCCCTTTGTCGGGTCACAGTTATCCCAATAGTGGATCAGGCATTTTGCAGTTCCGGAGGGTCCGCTGCTGCCACCCACGCCGTATAGTTGCTGTTCACCACTAGGAGTCACCTTGAAGCTCTTTTCCCCGCCGTCACCAGAATAATAATACGTCCCATAAAGGTCCTTGCCGGTGGTCCAACTCCACACGAGTTTGCTGATGGGCGACCGGTACCAAAGCGAAGTGTTGTTCTTTACATACAGGTATTCGCGGTAAAGATTCGTGTTGCCATTTAGAGGACTGTTGGAGATGGGCGCCGTCAGTTTCGTCCAGCCACCGCCAGAGAGGGACATCAGGCAATAAATGCTGAGAGGGGCCTGTCCGCCGGGTCCATCAGGATCGATGGTATAAACGCCATTGTTGGTGTGACCCATCTCGTAAAGCTGCCTCGCGGACATCGGATATTGCATCACCTTGAGAATCGCTTCTTGGGACGCGCGCGACACGACCGAGTTGCTTATCAGACAACGGTAGCCACCGGTGTCGGCCAATTGAACATTGGTGAGCGTCAACACATTATTCGTCGCGCGCGCGATGTTGATGGCGTTATGCTGCCATTGATACCTCAACTCCTCCTCGCTGGTTGCGCTTGAGATAAACGCGACATTCTCGCCAATGAAGACGTCGCGATTCGTCGGCTGAACGGTGATGCGTATTTCAGCGTCCAACAGAAAGTGGAGCAAGGTCACGTATGCTCCCCCCCCGCTCACTCCGTCACCACTCCAGCCGACGGCAAGATTGGCATTGTCCAAGATCGCGCAACCGTGAAGTCCTCCGCTGTCGGTGGTAATCTGGGAGCCTGTGGTGTATTTGTTCACCCGGAGCTGGTGACCGACCGGAACCGCATTGGCGTCAAGCATCCTGCCGCAGACGTAGTTCGATTCGCGCCAGGTGATAAACATCCCGTTGGCGGGACCGACCGCCAGGTTCGGGGCTGATTGGCTTGGCGCAGCATTTTCATTGACAAGAATCTCAGCGGACACCGGGCTGCCGTCAGGACCAAAGCGCCTAAGAAAGATGCCTTGACTGTCGGCAGAACTCGCGCCGCTCCAGGCAACAATCAAGCGGTTGTTCTGGTCGTATTGAGCACTGGGAGAATAGCAGGACGATATGCCTGTCGAGTTCACTTTGAAGTCCGGCCCAAATGGCGTGGATTCACTCGATCGATAACAACGCGCATAGATGTTGCCTCCAGCCGGCCAGGCGATGGCAAAACATCCATCTGGACCATAGGCGACGGAGGGATGGTACCAACCGCTCACGTAAGAGCCAACCTGGAACACATTACCCGCGTTTCCATTCGCATCATAGCGGCGCGCATAGACCGCCGAATCGGTCGTGCCAAATGCAATCACGAACTCGCCGTTGGCGTGCGAGGCTACAGCGGGCCAACCGTTCAGATTGGCGATGCTCAACTCACCACCGACAGGGCTGAGAGTATTACTGAATCGCTGGCCGTGGACGTATGATGACGCGCCGCCCCAGGCCGACACCAGAGCACCGCTCGGCAACGCGGCGGACGACGGGCCGTACTGCCATCCGCCTGAACCATACGGGTGGAGGCTAAAGGCTCCGCTCAGGGGGTTGCCGTTCTGGCCATAGATGCGGCCGTAGCAATCCGTGGGTCCACCCTCATGCCAGGAAACGGCAAATGAGCCGTTCGAGAGCACCGCAAGATTAGCGCGCTGATTGGATTCGAACCCGCCGCTGTTCACCTTGGACTCGGTTCGAAGATATTTGCGTGTGCCGATCAAAACGACATCTGGCGCCGTTGATGGGTCGATCTCAACCACGGCATTAGGCCACATTTCATTATACTCGTCGTACCATTCTCCATTCCGCCCCATGTAAACGTAGTTCTCTTCCTCGAAACCCGATGGTTCACCAGTCGCCCAGTGGCGGTACGCGCTCTGCTCCCCGCTCATCCAGGCGAATGAGCCTGGCTGTTCGAAATCCGCCAACCCGATCCACACGTACGGCGCCCCACCCCCGAACGTTGCCCACACCCAGGCGTTCTCAGCGGCGTCGTTGATCGTGGCCAAGTGCCCCCCCAGCGAGACCGCTTCCGACTCCGAGGCGATCCAGGTGTTCTGGCCCAAAAAGTAGTAAACATGCCCGTTGGCTGGGTTGGTAATCGGGCCGGCGACGACACCGGCGCGCAGCGACGGCTGACTGGCAAGGAAGGTCGTGGCGAGTGCAAGAAGGCAGATGCGGATGCTCCTGAGCGCTGAGGCTGGTGTCGCACGCCTTGAGCAGGGTATCCGGAGTGCTGATGCCCCTAGCGTGACATCGCGCGGAGCTGGGTGGTCTGTCGCCGAGCCTTGAGGTGCGATTCCGATTTTCATGGCCAGGAGGAATTGGAGGGTTGGGGATATGCGAAGGATTGGGCGTTACATGGCGGGCAAGCAACCTGGATGCAACGTGCGGGCAGTCGCGGTGTTGGTGGCAGGCAAAAGCACGGTTGATCCAGACTCGGGAGGACCCGGACCTCTCTTTGCGACGTCCGAAGCCGGACGACCGGCGGGGATCGACAAGGCCCGCCCCCCTTCGTCAGAGTCTCCGTTGTGCTGGCGAGGAGGGATGCTCGCCCGGTCCACGAGTCATTCCCTCTCGAACAAGCGCGCACGACCGGCGCCCACAGGAATGGAGACCTTTGAGCTCCTTGGAGTCCATCGCAGCCAGGCATATCCCCCATTCTAGAACGAATAGCCAAGCCCGCCGAAGAGGGACACCGCATTCCCGAAGTCAGCCCTCACCTCCTTAGGCCCTGCGGTTACCGAGTAATGTCCCAGGCTCTGCCAGCCCGCTCCCACGAAAACATCCCAATTCCTGCATACCGACAGGGACAACTGCCCTTCTATGAACCCGCCAATCAGCCATTCGCTGCGACTGG
>Ga0209514_10005342_pt1 | contig 16520 bp, 20 predicted proteins | sample Subgrocontami58m_FD_187452 | JGI IMG/M metagenome (GOLD analysis project Ga0209514, IMG submission 187452) | Subsurface groundwater microbial communities from S. Glens Falls, New York, USA - GMW37 contaminated, 5.8 m (SPAdes) (version 3) | ecosystem: Environmental > Aquatic > Deep subsurface >...
GCACCTGCACGTGTCCCTTGCGGGTTACACCATGGGGTTTAAGCCCATGCGGTCTGCGTTCCACCACGAGCCGGAAAGAGTCCCCTCGGCGAGACATGCACCCGCTTTGTACGGCTGAGAACCGTCGTTCCTACTGTATAGAAGACGAGGGGAAAGTGGTGCGCGCGACAGGAGTCGGACCTGCATCAAGTCCACGCTGAATGGACCGCCTCGCCATTTGGGCTACGCGCGCGTATTACGTCCACCGCTGTGTTTGCAACAGCCGCCTTCAAACGCTGGGGATGATGTTCCGCTACCAGAACTTGGTTGGACGTAAAGAGTGCTCACGGGGAGACTTGCACTCCCAAAGCTCGCCGGTCTAAACGGCGCGGATGTCCTATTCTCTCTGATGCCACGTGAGCGTGGAAAGTGGCGAAACTGGGTATAAAACCAAAGTCCGCAGGTGTATCTCTCGTTATCCATGAGAACACGAACCGAATATGACAAGGCCAAGGCACTGCTAGACGCGGGGCATAATCAATGCGAAGTAGCTAGACGCACGGGCATTCCAAGAGGGACTATTAAGGACTGGATAACAAGAGGGTTCTGTCCCCAAAACGCGGGTGTTGGTAAGCACCTTATCCTTGACGCCGCGTCTCATCTGAATGAGACAGAAGAGAGGCGGGCCGCCTATGCTTTTGTCCTTGGAGAGTATCTTGGCGATGGATGCGTTCGTAAACTAAACGGAACATTGCGTCTTGGTATCTACAACGACAAGAAATACGAAGCGTTGAACCAACTTATCCAGTCCAAGTTGCAACTCGTCTTCCCAAAAAACAAGACCAATCGCATTACGGGCGGAGGAGGCAACTGTTGGGAAATTTACGTCTACAGCAACAACATACCAACTCTGTTCCCTCAGATGGGACCGGGTAAAAAGCACACCCGGAAGATCGAGCTTGCTCCTTGGCAGCTTGAGATCGTAGATGCTTACCCACATGAGTTTATCAAAGGACTTTTTTACAGCGACGGATGTATTTACGATCACAAACACGATAGCGGACGTTATGCCTATCGCTGTTACAGCTTCACCAATCGAAGCAAAGACATCGCCGATTATCTGTCGCGGTCCCTCGCTCAGATCGGGATAGCCAAAACACCACGTCTCGATCACAAGAGGCAAATTTACCTCGTTACCATCTACAGCAAAAGAGAGCGAGATATGTTGGCGGCGTTCATGCCGTCCAGATTAGAAATTCCCCTGCTTCGGTAATTGGTGCGGCTGATAGGCTTCGCTCCTACACGGGTGTTACCCCCGGCGCGTCTCAGGCGTCGCTGTCTACTGGTTCCAGCACAGCCGCATAAAGATTTTCTCACCCGGGAGAGCTACTCCTATCATAGATAACAGGGCTGAGCCGGGATCGCGGGAGGCGTGCACGCCACCTACGACGGAATCCAGCTCTCTTCTGCCAGAGATATGAATTGAGTGAGAAAGTGGAGCCATTGGAGGTAGTTGCAACCTCATCTGTCCGATACCAACGGACTGCGTCTCTGTTTACGCTTCAACGGCGAAAATGGGGGCTCAGGTCGGATGTGCGCCGACGACCGTCTCCGTATGGGGGAGCCGCGCTAGCTAGCTGCGCCACTGAGCCGTGAAAGGGTAAGGGACGCGCGCGGGCTGAGGGCACGCGCCCCAGTTGGTTTACTCGCCGCGCCGGTAGTCGCCATCCAAGATGACGATCAAACCGATTGCAGCATACAGGGCGATGGCTGTCAACATGGCAGTCAGGGTCCTTTGGGCTAGAGCCTGCGACCCGTGGGCGGGCAGGCTGTGAAATTGGTGGGCCGACTCTGTCGGTTTGTGAGCTACGGAGACGGTTGCTCTGGACGTTCCCGTATCAGATCGGGAAACTCGTTCTTTAGTTCTACGTAGCTTCGTCCACGACGGATGTCTATCAGAGTAGAGTGGTGGACCCCATATCTTTTTGCTATAGTCCGCAGAGATTCTTCGCCCCGCTGAAGAGCCAAACACGCCGCTTTTGCTTGTTCCAAAGACAGCTTGCGCTTAGTAAAGATACCCTTAGGCTTGTTCAGTTTTTCTTGCTTTCGGGCTAGCAGTGCGGGATTACGATGGGAGCGACACCCCTCCGCGATATCTATTCCATAGCCTTGACACCATTTTCGTATGGTGGATTGGGCGACATGAAGCATGGTCGCTATGGTACGCTGAGGGATGGTACGAATCAAGTGTCGTAGCTTCTCCTTTGGAGGCTTACCGGGTTTGGACTGATACCGTTTCGCACATGTTTGGGAGCAGAACGTCTGTTTCTTGTTTTTAGTATCGTACGTTTTGTCACATACTGGACATACATGCACTCTCCATGCCACGGGTGATACCAGTGGAGTTACATCACGTTCTGTGTAGTGCACCTCGCGATGGCAGTTAGCACAGAGCATAATGCATTTCTCTAGTTCTGCTCTTGCACGTTCCCAAGACCACCTCATGATAACGTAGCTAGGTGACTCTTTCTTGTTATCTAGGTGGTGAAACTCAAGGGCGTTAATGCAGCGGTCATAGCCGCATATCTGACATTTGCCTCCAAAACGCTCAACAACGTCCATCTTTTTACGACGCTGACACTGCATGACATTTTTGCTTAGGTTACTCATACGTGGTGGGGTTACCAGTATATACACCTATTCTGTCTGGTCGTGCAGGCAAGTTGGTGATCCCCGAGGTAGTTGCAACCTCACCATCCGTGAGTAAGAGTCACGAGCCGGTCTACTGTGGCTTGAGGATCGTAAAGGCTTCCGATTGAGCGTGCCCCGGCTTCTGTTCAATCATGCATTTCTCTCATCTAGTGGGGCGAGCCACTAGACGCCCACTCCCGCGAGTGGATGCCGCTACCACGACGCCGTATGGGAAGCACTACCCTAAGCGTCTTCATTTGCGTTACACCTACCGTGGTTTAACGAGTTGTTGCTCTCCCACCGGCTGCTTGGGTGGCCGAAGTTCCTCGCGGTGTCTGCCGCGCGCATGATCCTCTGATCGGAAAGATGGTGGAGATGATGGGCTTCGCTCCCACGACCTACTGCATGCCATGCAGGCGCTCTACTGGCTGAGCTACATCCCCGGCTGACCCCGCCCCATGGCGAGGTCGATACTCCTTGTCCACAGTGGGACATGAGCTGGTGCGCCAATCGCAATGTCGGCGCGATTGCCTTGCGGCAAGAAGATGGCTGCCTCGCTCCGATTCGCACGGAGACCTGACGCTTTCAGAGAGCGTTGGACTACTGTTATCCCACGAGGCAAAAGTGGCTGGGGTGGCTCGACTCCCACGAGCAAGTGCTTGCGCACGGCGGTTTCAAAGACCGCTGAGTTTAGTATTCCTCCACACCCCAATGGTCGGCTATACCCGAGTCGAACGGGTCTGGACATGCTCCCGAAGCATGCGGACGACCGATATCCCAATAGCCGAAAATGGTCGGGTCAGCGAGATTCGCACTCGCGGTCTTATCGCCCCCAGCGATACGTGTTGGACTAAGCTACACTATGACCCGATTGACAGATACCGTCTACTACTCCCACTTTGCTGTCCCGTCTGTCGCGGGACTTTGGGTGGAGACGACAGGGTGTTACCCCTTTAGTCTTCTCGTGAACGGCTAAGATGGTGGGAGACCAGAGGATTGCACTCTGCTAGGGACTTGGATGTCGACCAAGCGCGGCCACTAGACCGCTTGTCTCCCCTATACCGGCAGGAGCCGCCCCTGCACCGCCCAAGGTCATTGGGTACGGGCTTGCTTAACAGGCAAGTGCGTCGAACGTGCTATACGCCTCGGTATAATGAGAGTGGTCCCCAAGGCAGGCTTCTCTCCTGCGACCGTCTACGTGTAGGGTAGCCGCTCTCAATGGACTGAGCTACTCGGGGAAAATGGCGGTGCGTATGGGCTTCGATCCCATGACCTTCCCGCAGACAACGGGTTGCTCTGGCCAACTGAGCTAACGCACCAAAAGTGAACAGGTGTCCTGAACGCTAGACGAAGGGGCCATTGCGGCCCCTAGAGGATTTGAACTCCCGTCTCCTGTTGTATGAGACGCATTCCATGACCTTCGCAGGCCCGGGGCGGTTTCTCAAGATGGTACAGACGGGCAGAATCGGACTGCCTTCATCTCGGTCCCAAGCCGAGCGATCAACCAATGACCCACGTCTGTATGGGAGCAGGCTACGATTCGACACGTAATCTCAGCGTTATGAGCGCTGCGTGCTGCATTACACCAACCTGCTATGAAATGGTGGAGCCCCGCGAGATCGCATCGCGTCCGCTTCGCTCTTCAGGCGACGCTGACCACTAGGTCTGACTCCGTATGCAGCATTTGAACCGGTGCTGTCTGACCTTCCGTTCTCGGGGTATTGACGAGGGAGTGATGGCAAGTCGCCTCAGTTACGCTCTGAGCATCGGGCTTTTGGAGAACCTGAATGGCACTAGCCAATCGCGACTTGTGTGCAAATGGGGAAATAGATCGGTGGTCGATAGCGTACGTGTGACACCATTTGCGGACAGTGTTGTCGGTCACACTGTGCATCTCAGCTATCTTGATCACAGGCAGTGACGTGAGCAGTTCAATCAGCTTCTCGCGAGAGGGCCACGTCACCTTACGTTTGCGAGTACGGGGGTGAATGACGCCTGCCGGTTTGTAGCGTTTGTTCTTGGCTCCAGCAAAGGTGGACGTTTGACTGTGACAGTTGGGACAGAGGAAGCGGAGGTTAGTGACCTCGTTGTTACAGTCGTTACCATCAATATGATCGATTTGGAGGGTGAGACGTTGGTCTCGCCATTGTCCTGTGTTAGCGCACAGAGCGCATACATAGGGGAGGATACCCCGTTTGACGATCTGCTTACGGGTGCTGGTCGTATAAGGTTTGCCATTGAACAGGTTGTCCCTGATGAACTGTTCATCGGTTTTGGTCGAGAGGCTTTTCCCCGGCTGTGCGCCGAGAGTACGATTGAAGTGAGATACGTCAAGCCCGAGCTTGGCTATCCAGCGTTTGAGAGTGCGATAGTTGCCTGACCCAACGACCGTGGTCGCGACGCCGACATAACGGAAGACATCGGCGTAAGACGAGGCATGTCTGACCGCCTCGGGGAGCTTAGATAGATAGGATGGGGTGCGCATACCCTTCCTATACACCCCCGATTAGGGTAATTATGGTCAATTGGACCGAGGCTGTTAAAAGGTGGTATCAGGTTCCTGTAGGCTTCACTGACACCATCTCGGGCACACAAAGTGCGCGAGGTGAAGATGGCGGTCCCCTGAACAGCGCGGCAGGAATGAGACCCTGTGAGGTCTTCCTGCGTTGCCCACAGGTCAGGGGACCATAGAGAGAGTGGTCGCCAAGCACGGTTACGCTCCGTGTTCACGCGCTTATCGGGCGCGGGTATTGCTACTATACGACATGGCGGGGAAAGGTGCTGTCGCGGTCAACCCGCGTGTCGGCAACAGCGTGCCGTTTGCAAAGTGGTCCCCCGCGTAGGTATCGCGCCTACCGAGCCACAAGGACGACACGTTTACAGCGTGCCCCGTCTCTTTAACGGTATAGCGAGGGAAAGTGGAGCAGCATACGACGTGGGAGTTCGTGACGTTCTGCTTGGAAGGCAGATGCTCTTGACCCGACTGAGCTAATGCTGCGTAAAATGGTGGACACTATCGCGGCCCGGGCGGCAGCCTCTAGCTGCGGGTGGTTAGACCCAAGATGGTGGACCGCCACGGTTACCCTCCGTGGACTGAGCGTTGCAAACGCACCGTGATGGTATTTCACCAGCGGCCCATATGCTCGTGTGTCCAATCCACGGGTGCGTTCGCGCGCACAGTGGGGTTCAATTAGGCCCACCTTTGGACACCGACGGTGTTGACACGAGCAAAGTGGTGGAGGCTCGGGCAATCGCAGCCCGCTGATGTTCTGTTTGCGGAACAGATGACCACGCTGAGCAGTCCCAGCCCCCATTGCGACCATACTCACGGGGGCCGCGCCGTGCTGCTCAGCAACCGAGCTTACCGCTAAATGGTTCCTCGCATCCCTTGCGTTGTGCCTTGTCGGCGCGCGAACCGTATCGGATACGCCTGCTGAGGCACGGCGAGACGGAGGGGGAAAGTGGAGCGCGCACTCGGAATTCCACCGAGCCTCACCGGGTTGCGGCCGGGTCCTTTACAGTTGTCAGGCATGCGCGCGTTTGCTCCTAGGGCGACTGATGACCGCACGTGACGGCAAGCCGAGGGAGCGTAAGGTAGTTGATATTTGTGCTGGCTTAGCCCTCGCGGGGCCGAAACGCCATACAGATCAATCAAAGTGGTAGGTCCATCGGGCATCGATCCCGCTTCCACGGTTTAAAAGACCGCTGCTAATCCGGCTACAGCTCTGGACCCAAAGTGGAGCGGGTGTCGGTGCTCGCAACCGACTCTCATCCTTGGCAAGGACGTGCGTCACTATCAACGCTTCACCCGCGTGGCAGCCCCAGTGAGCCAACGCACTCACACGACGAGATTGAAGGTCTCGTAGACTACTCTTATCCTATGGGGCCGGAAAGGGGGTTGGGTGACGTCTTAAACTCGGCGAAGGACATCCATTTTTCGGGTCGTTGACGGGGTTTTGGTGCCCGCCAACACGATGGTTTAGACCGATTTCTGCGTCGTGTTGGCCCTCCGTGGACGTCATTAAACCCGAGAAGCTCGGCGGCGGCCAGCGCGATATGGATATCTCCATGATTGATGGCTAAAGACAGACCACTTGTGTTACCAAGATCAAATTCGCGTATCAGGCTTTCTTGATGGCTCTTGGTTAGGTAGGAGAAGATAGCACGTCGGTCGATGCTCTTGATCTTCGCGGGCTTGGTCTGCCGAGTAGCCCTTTCTGCCCGATGATGTGCCTCGTGACACTCACGGCAGAGGATCTCTAGGTCTTCCATCAGTTCTGAGCCGCCTACCCGTTCGTAGGTCTTGTGGTGGACGTCTGTACCGTGCCTATGACACCGATTGCAGATTGGGCCGTAATGAGCCAACGCCTCCTGACGTTTCGCTTTCCAGATTGGAGACTGGAGATATTGACGGTGCAGAAGCTGGTTATCGGTGAGCCGCGGCATTGCCTGTATCTGATGGTAGGCATATACACTGGCCGTGTCATCTGGGAAAGTGACCATCGCTCAAGCTGGGCATCAGCCCTATTGAACGCGTCGCGCACTCGCGGCGATGGTTACGCTTGCATCTAGAAGCCCTTGCCACATGATGGGCAGGTTAAAGGAGCTGGACAACGCTCTCCAGCGGGGATAGCATGACTTGATAGGCTCATGCGGGCCGCAGACGCGCTTTCAGACAAGGCTTGCGCCTCGCCTCCAGTTGGGCGTCGGTACTGGTTTTAACGTTGTCAAAGACCGCTCTAGCTAACAAAAGACCCACACGTAGCACTCGGCTCAGTGTGGGTCTCGGAAAGGGGGACTGTGCTTATCGTGCTACAGATCCTTTGTGAGACCCACCTGCCTCGGGCTATTGGTGACGGTCGCGATATCGCAACCGAACCACAGCACCATGGCATACCCCTGTTCACGGTGGGACCGTGTCGTGGGTAATGGTGACTGTTGGAGGAGGTTCACAGAAGGTGAGAATGGGTTGTGGCTGATGATACACCAGCCGAAGATGGTTTGACTATGAGTGCAGTGTAGCAGAGGTGAGACGGCGGATGCAAGAGAAAGTTTCGCGCCACGATGCCCGCTTGCGTAACCCTCTGATAGGGCGAGACTTAGGCCGTATCAAAGGTGGCATCACTCGCCGCGAATGGGCCGCCCGCAACAATCTGTGCCGCGCCGCCAGCGAGCTATTGACGCAGGCGGGCCAAGGTGGCTATCATCAGGTAACCACCTATGAACCCTATCCGAGTCAAGGCTATCGGGGCACGCACTTCTCTTTCGCAAATCTATAGGATTGAGGAGGGCTTCGCGGCGGCCGGGGCAGAGCTGGTGGCATGGGACGAGGCCGACCTTGTGTACTCCAACGATGGGGGCACCCATCAGGAGGCCATCACCTATCGGGACACCTTCGCGCCGAAGGCCAAGCTGATCCTCAACAATTTGGATATTGCGGAGCATCTGCTCGGGGCCGGCCTTGACCACACCCACCTAGCCGCGCTGCGCGACAACCTGCTCAAGGCGGACGCGGTCACGTCTATCAGCCCCTTCACGCAGTCCCAGTTGATGCGGTACCTCAACATCGGCTCATATTGCGTTTGGAACCCAGTGAAGACCGTGTCGCCGGCCAAGCGGCTGGCAGGTGAACGTCCATATCCGTATAGGGTCCTCATCAGCGGCCGCACTATGGACCCTAATAAGCGCATTCGTACCCTAGCGATCCCGGCCCTCGTTATGTGTGGTCTGGAGGAGCGCGAGGTGGCGGTGATTGGCGGCGAATGGCCCGGGTGGGGGACCAATCTGGGGGTCGTTAGCGACGAGAAGCTCAATGACCTCCTCAACAGCGTAGACCTAGTGATGGGTACGACCCTGTGCGGAGGTCTCGAATTGGGACCCATCGAGGCGGCCATATGCGGGGCGATCCCCATCCTGACGTGGGACACAAGCACCTTTCACGATCTACGCTGGCCCCAGCATTGGGGCTGTTACCCATCGCCAGCCGCCATCGCCTATCGTATCCGTACGCTCCTCTCCAACCCCTCCATCCTTGCGGCCGACCGCGAGCATGCGTTGACCATGGGCGAGCACTTCTCCGAGGACCTCAGTGGAGCGTCTGTGGCGCGACGGATATTGGAGGTCTACAAACGGACCCTTTCGCCATGACGACCCCCGAAGGACAACCGGCCAACGAGGAGCACGCCGCCGCGCGGCAAGCAGAGCTTAATCGCCTCAAGGAGGAGAGACGTGCTACGTTGTCCCCCGCCGAGCAGGACCGGCTATCCATCATCGAGGAGGTATCGGAACGCTTGGTGGAGGCCAAGATCCCCTTCCTGCTCTACGCCGACAGCGTCCCCTTCGAGGAGTCGCTCGAACGAGGTTGCTTCTGGCAGTTCAACAAGATGGGGTACGAGGAGACCTTTGAGGAGGTGATGACGAATGCCCAGCCTCGGCTTCATCAGCTGACAATTGCCACCCTTAGGGACCTCTCGCGCCGCTGCCACGGTACCTTCATTTGGCTGACGCCCGAAGGTAAGCCGCACATGGCCGCGACGGCGGGTGTTTGTGAAGAGATAGATCATGAGTGATACCCCCGACGATCCCCTCGACGGTCTGGACCCCGACAACCTCCCGCCGGGCTATAGCCTCATGGCCATTGGTGCCGCCGAGATTGAGTACCTCAAATCTTACTGGGAGTTGCGCGATGCCGGCCCGCTGTTTGGCTGGGCTCTGCGCCTCCTTCACGACCTCACCAAGGCGGATGAGGACGGCTGGTGTCTAGTGCTCCAGAAGGGGAGGCTTGACGAGAAGGAGATGATACCCGATCCGGCCTACAAGGTGGCCGCCTTCCGACTGGAGTGGCTGATGCCGCGGTCGGACGGCTACATGAGGTTGCCGATTGATCGGTTGAACGAGACGATGCGCTGCAAGTCGGACGAGGGGGGCGGGATATGAACCAAGATGTGGCTGGGAAGCTGACGGTATGCCTCGTGACCTTCAATCGGCCCACCGAGTCGTACCGTTGTCTCCGGTCCCTCCACCATATCACAGCACCACATCAGACCCTCTTCCTCTCCAACGGTGGGGACCACACCAAGCCGCGCGAGTGGTATGATGAGGGGCTCATCGATACGCTGGTGCTCAACAGACGAAATTGGGGGGGAGGTATAGCCATGAAGCAAGTGGCGCAGGCGGCCCTGACGAGTTGGGTAATGTTGGTCCAAACGGATCAGTACGCTATCCGGTCCTATACCGAGGCTGAGCTGGACCACAATATCGCCTATCTAACCGAGACCCCCCAAGCCCTCTACATTGATCTGGCGGGCGATCAGGGCCACGGAACCGCCTCCGAGCGCGCTCTACTCATCAACCGCCGCCGCTACCTTGACCTCCCCGGTTTCGATGACGTCATCGGTGGCCCCGGTCCGTTTGCCCAATCCAAGTGGACCGAACGGCACCTACAGGACCATTGCCCCGGCTTCGCATCTGCCCCACTATTGTTTGCCGATAACGGCAAGTGGTCTGAGCGCGACTACCCAGTCGAGTACGGGATAGGGGGTGTAGCTCCACGCACGGTCCATGCCACCGACACCAAAATCTTGCGCATCCTCAGCCCCTTCGCGCGCCGCGCCGATGGATTCCCCAATCTCACGCTTTCCAACATTGAATGGGCCGACGTGTTGGAGGGCCGTTGGCCCGCCGAAGGCAAGATCCCTGAGCACGACCTCCCCCACTCGTTCCTCGTCTGGCCCGATTGATGCAAGGTTTCGTCACACGTGTACGTATGCCCGTTTCGGAGGAGGCTCAGAAGGCCGCCTTCGCCGCGGTCCTTCCGGACGTTAAGCGGCTGTTCCTCGATTTGGAGGCCAGCGTGGCGGATAAGATGCCCACCGAGCTGACCTGCGGTATGATAGCGGGCTACCTGCGTGGTCGCGGGTATAGCTGGCAGGAGGCTTTCGTAGCCATGGACGATTATCTCCAGCGGGCGACGCCGAGTGCGGCCGCCTATCCCCCGCGCCACACGTTCAAGGCAGAGATGATCACTTGTAGCGTCGGGTTGGCGAAGTATCTGCCAGACTGCTTGCGCCGCAATATGGTCCACTTTGACCGCACGATCGTGGTGACCGACCGGCACGATACCGCCTCGCAAGAGGTGGCGCGCGCGCATGGGGCTGACGTCTTCGTGACCGACTGGTTCTACGTCGAGGGTCGCCGCTTTGACCGTGGGACGGCCTATAACCGTGCTCTCAAGCTTCTCACCCACAGGGATTGGGTCACCTTCATGGATGTGGATATTGTCCTACCCGTTGACCACCGGGCGCGGCTGGAAGCGTTCGGCCTGCGAGACAATGTGTTCTACGGCATGGATCGGCTCAACCTAAACACGCCCGAGACGCGCGCCGCGTTCCTGTCTACGGGGGATGCCTCAGGGGCCGTCTCGGACAGCACCACCGAGTGGGGGTTTGGGTATCACCAACTAGTCAACCTTAGCAACCCGTTCCTCAAGCGTTTGCCCGAGGGCAAGCCCATCTACCCCAGTAGTCCCGACGTGTTCCAGTCCGACTACCTGTTCCGCCATCAGTTCGGGTCTGGACACACCATGACACCCGAGGGAGTGTGGACGTGGGACCCTCTCCACCAGCAAAAGCTGCCGTGGGTGTGCTATCACCTTGGGTCCAACGGATGTGGGCAGCCACCCAATACGTTAGCCTATCTAGCTCCGTCATCATGACCTCCCTCAAGCTCTCTCTCTACGGCTACCTCTTCAACGCCACGGTCCGCGCCTTTGACCTCGACGCCACCGTGGCCAACTTCCTCTCCTTCGCCGACGAGGTGGTCATTGCCACGCTAGCTCAGCAGGAGGATGATACGCTGGAACGCCTTCTCAAGCACGAGGACGCCCTAGAGGGACGTCTCAAGGTTGTGGTCGTGGACATGGACATCAAGCGCAATAACCGATTTGACGGGGACCTCAAGACTGCCGCCCTTCAGGCCTGTACTCACCCTATCCGTATCATCGCTGACTGCGATGAACGCTTCCTCGTCTCCCAGCGACCGGCATGGGACGACCTCGCGGGCGCGCTGCTTGCCGATCCGCGTATTGACGGTTGGCTTATCCCCGTGGTTGACCTATATGGTAGAGAGGACAGTATCCGAGCCGACCAGCCGCTGGGGGTCAAGTTCCGGATGCACAAGGACACCATCGTGCGTCGCGGTGTCCCGCGTTACGCTGAGCGGGCCAATGGTCTCATCGATACCTCCCAGAGCGATACAACCGAACCACTCCGTGCTGATGGTAACGTCGGCCAGTTCGCCGCGCCCTTCCCGCAGCACCTGCTTAGCCCTAGCCTCTGCCATATGCTAGGGGTTTATGTCCTCCACTATGGTTACCTCGATTTCAGGCGGCGCGTCGAGCTGGGCCGCACCTTCTGGAGGGAGCACTGGGAGCGACGCTCTGGCCATGAAGAGCGCGTCCCAACGCGGGTTGAGGATCTCATGGACGTCCCCGTCGTCCCCCACCGTCTCAAGCTGATATGAGCCCCGATCGCATCCCCCGTATCACCACCAAGCTGGCCCAGCTATGGGCGGCCAATCCCAACCTGCGTCTCGGACAGCTACTGGAACAGATGGAGAACCGCGCATGGGACCTATGCTCGGTCCGCTACTGTGCTCCGCGCCTAATGGAGCTGCCTGATGAGCTGCTGGAGATGGCTCTGGACGAGAGGGTGAAGACATGAGCCCCGACCCCAAGGCTTTGGCTGCGCTGGCCGCCTATTGGCGGGGCGTCGCCTCCGATTGGTTGACCCACGTTGAACGGATCAAGGGCGACCGCATCTACGCCTCGGAGGCCAAGCGGCTCCAGCAGGAAGCCGAGATATACAATCGCTGTGCCACCCATCTGGAACGGGTGCTAGCCGGCCAATCCGCCATTCCCTCCTTCGACGATAACTGACCCTCTATGCCTACCAAACCCCGCCCTCGTCTCCACAACAAGATCAGCAAACCGAAGCCCATCAGCTTCACCGACCTCCAGCGTACCATGCATGAGCAGTCCAAGGCCGCCCGCGTGGCACCAGCTGTCACCCGCGGCGCATTTGGGGGTAAGGCCGCGCGCAATCGGCGTCTCAAGGCCCCGGCCGATCTGCTCCCGGCCAGCTCTCCGGTCGCATGACGCCCCGGCTGTTCCTCACCAGCATGTCCAGCGATGTCTCGGCCGAGAACGCCACCGAGCAGCTGGAACCTATCCTCCCCTATATCGATGGGGGAGTCTACGTCCTACAGAGTGTCTCGCCCGAGGCCCCCAGCGCGCGCTATCTGGAGACAGTCAAAGGGGCCGGCCGCGTTGTGCACCGGCCTTATACCACACGACATTGGCAAGGGATGAATGACACCCTGTTCACCGGGCTTATCGAGGAAGGAGATCTAGTGTTGTGGGTTGACGCGCTGGAGCGGGCGGCCACCCCGTTCGTTTCGAGGGTGAAGACCGAGATAGGGCCGATGATGACCGAAGCCGACGTAGGCTGTCTCTTCTACTACGGGAAGGCCTACCTGTTCCCCTATCGGGAGACGCTTGAATACCGGAACACCCCTCATTGGTCCCTCCATGGATGGGGTGGCCGCGCGATTGAGTGGTCCCAGATTGAACCGGACGAAAAGCAGGTGCGCATCAATGCGCGTCCAATCAAGCGAGGCCCCGGCAGTGGGCACCACTTCTGCCTCCACTACTCGGCGTACTGGGTTGCCCAACCAGCTGGTTCCAATACAGCCGCCCTCGGTATCGAGCAGTACGCGCGACCCGGCGAAGACCACAACACCGCCTTCGCTCGGCGCGAGACCCAGCGGCTGGCGTTCCGACAAGAGCTGAGACGTCGAGGGGTGCCGCTTACGTTGGACGCGCTCAAGATCCTGTTGGCTGGACCAATGGACGATACCCTCACGGCCTACGTAAGGGGCGACAAAGTGCTGAGCGATCTGTACTGGTACCTGCGCGGCCGCGCGTCGGAGCTACGCGATACCCATTCCCCCAAGGACGCTATCCCCATCCCATGAGTGCTTCCATCCGAACCTCCCGCGCTGACAAAAACTATCTGTCTTGGTCAGGCGACACCTTGATGCTGTACCTAGGTACCGACCATCCTGAACCTTGCGACCGTGTCCCCAGTGAGGTCTACCCCGAGGACCCGAGCCAGTGGGATAGCTCCCTCAAGGTCTCCGGCAACACCTACGGTGTCAACGTGGTAGGTATCAGTGCCGCCCAGTGCCGCGAGAACGTGCTGGACATCAATCACTCCAAGGGGGTCACCTTCGTCCGCGCGCGGCTCGGAAGGACTGGAGAAGTGGGGGAGCAGGTGATCACGATCAAGGGTGGTTCCAGCGACGTCCTTATCCACGGCACGATCTACTCGCGCGGCACCAACGCCGACGTCGTCTTGGGTCAATGGGCCGATCAGTCCACCGCACGTTCCCACACCATCGATCTCAGCGGCCTCGCGCGTGACGACGGCGAACCCGTTACGGTCATCATGGTCCGCGTAGACCGCCGGACGGTCAAGCTGCCGCCCAAGGCCAAGGTGTTGTGGTTGAAGAGCTTAGGATATTCTGCCTACTGGTGGGCCAAACGCGCGTGGGTCGCGCTCCGTTATGGGAAAGCGGCGCAAAGCTAGGGCGGCAGTTTGGCGGCCTGTCAGCCGTCCGCCCGAAGGCTTGCCACCCGAGACCCGCCTATTGGTCTACTGTCCCGCCTATAGCTACCGGCCTATCCGACCGACCGCCGCCGGCTTTCTCCAGTGGACAACCGATGCCACCCACTGGACGTTGTGGACTGATCCTCCTCCATCGCCACCGGAGGGTTGACACCCATCCCCCAAGGTGGCTACTATATGGGGATGACCACCGATGCTCTCACCGATCATTCCGCCGCCATCCGAGCCGAGATGGAGGCCGATGTACGCCAGTTGATACAGGAGGTGCGCCGCCAGCCGCGCGACTGGTTTAACGATCACGATTGGGAGGTGATAGGTAGTAACCCCGAGCCGTGCCGTGTCATCCTCGGTTACACCGTAGCCATGCATCGCGGACGAGATCTCTACCAAAACGGGGACATCATCTGCGGGCTACCCGTGGTTATTGATCAGTATGCGAGCCGCGAGATCCGAGTGGAGAGTGATGACGTTGAGGTTGTGCGAGAGGTAGAGGTTGATGACGAGGACGGAGGAGGTTACTCCTTGCAGCACGAGGGTGACACGCGGCGCGCCGAAGCCTCGACCATCTGGTGACCCTGATGAGTCAACTGCTCCAGAATGCGGTCCGAATCATCGGTGAAGACCTCTACCTCAAGTCGGAGCATCAGCACGACTACGTCTCCCACGCCTTCAAGGACGTGGTCCCACCGTTGCACATTGACGTCGATGGCGGCCTCGCTTATGCGAAACGGTCGTCCGAAGACTTTCTGAGAGCCGAGCCATTGTACGAGGAGTGGGTGCTCACGACCGACGATCCCTTCGACCACATCGCAGCGCACCTGTTGTGGGGCACGCGTGGGCCGGCAGGAGACCAACCACTGACTTATCGCCCCATCAAGGAGCTGGCTTATCGACAGGGTGGTATCGACCATTTGAAAGCCATCTTGGCTAACTGCCTCAACATCAGTCCGATACACAAGCGGGTTGTGGAGCACTGGCTGGCGGTCAGGGAGGCAGAGACGTCATGAGCGCGGACCCGTTTGCCGATCTAGTCAACCCTCCCGCGCCCAAGGAGGACCCGTTGCACAAGCGCAAGATTGGTGCATTGTGGACCAAGACGAGTGCCTCGGGCAACCGATACCTAGCCGGTCGCATCAAGGTTGGGAATGTGGATGTGGGTATCATTGTGCTACCTAACCCCTACAAGGAGCAAGCCAAGCACCCAGATTACAATGTCATCCTCATGCGCGAGGAGGGGGTGCAGAAGCTATGAGTGGTCATATCCCAGTATGCCTAGCTCTCTATATTGCTGCGGCGGGGCACTATCGTTGTCAGACCCTGTATCGGGCTACGCTGGAACACCTAGGCCGCCAGATACCGCTCACGACCTTTGCGGCGCGCGTGGCTCATATCAAAGCCAGACCTTCGGAGGTGGCTATAGCCGAGGTCATCGCGGCTGATTTGCGCGCGAGCGGGTTCAGGGTTGAGATAGCGGTGGCCGATTGGTCGAGAGGCTCCAGTCACATGGCCGAGTACCTCAAGGATCAAATCAAGGTCAGCCAGTGGGAGGAGGTCAACGACTGTCCATTCGTTTGGCAGACGGATGACGACGGCCTTCTTGTCTGCTATAAGGACCCATTGGAACAGGTGGTCGCCCGCTCAACCCAATGGCTGACTGCGTCGCCCGAGCACCTGACGGCCCGCTTCCTACGCCGTGAAGACCTCCCAGCCATACCAGCTATACAGAGCGCACCGAGTGAAGGGGATATGATGTTCACCCACCACGTGAACTGGAACGCTCCATTGCTCCGTTCGCGAGACTACCACCGTATGCTCAAGGTGATCGAGGACAACTGGACCGCCGCCGTCCAGATGCACGGTGAAGCCCTGTGGCGGGAGGTGCTGGCCCCCTTCGCGCGTGGGTACCACAAGCACATGGTCTGGCATCCTGACGCCGTTGACTGTGTCCATATCGGGGTACCGGCTTATGCCGATATCTGCGCCGCCCATCGGCTTACGGTAGCACCGAATCCCTCATGACACCCGCCTCTCCTCATCCAAGCAATCCCGCTCAGCCTCAGCCGCATCGCTTCGGTATTCGGATGGGAGGACTCGAAGCCCCGCTTCAAGACCTGATCACCCAACACGCCGGTCTCGCCGCCCTCGATCGTCCCTACAACCTCGTGG
>Ga0209514_10005345_pt1 | contig 16513 bp, 13 predicted proteins | sample Subgrocontami58m_FD_187452 | JGI IMG/M metagenome (GOLD analysis project Ga0209514, IMG submission 187452) | Subsurface groundwater microbial communities from S. Glens Falls, New York, USA - GMW37 contaminated, 5.8 m (SPAdes) (version 3) | ecosystem: Environmental > Aquatic > Deep subsurface >...
CACCCGCCGCTTCTTGCGCAGGATGTTGATGCACAGGCTGCGCGCCACCCGGAACAGGAGAGTGGTGAAGCGTGCCTGGGGCTCGTAGGTGGGAATCTTCGAGAATACATAGCGGAAGGTGTCCTGGAATACGTCGAGCGCCTCGTCCCGGTCACGCAGCATGTGCCCGGCAAACCGGACCACCGCGTCCTTGTGACGCAGGTAGAGCGCAGTGAAGGCCTGCTCGTAGCCCTCGCGGCAGAGCGCCATCAGGGCTTCGTCGGATTCGTCTTGCAACTCTTCGTAGGTGGACAATCCCCGCCCCCGGAGCCGGCGCCGCGTATTTCCACGCGCATGATAGGCGCGCCCCCGCGGCTCCGTCAATCGTCTTTTTTGTCCGGCTTCGATCGCCGGTCCCCCCGCGCCGCGGCCCGGCGACGAGAGCCCGATTGCGCCTGGCTCGTGGCACGGATTCGGTTGCGCGCCTCGCGCCGGTGTGCTACCACGTCCTGGCCGGAATGATTCATCCAGCCGCCTGGATGCCCGCGGAGGGCCTGCTCCATGGACCACTTCCGTTACCGTCACGGCGAGCTCTACTGCGAGGAAGTGCCGGTCGAGCGCATCGCGCGCGAGGTCGGCACGCCGGCCTACGTCTATTCGATCCACACCGTCCTCGAGCACTATCAGAAGATCGCCGCCGCCTTCGAGAGCCTGCATCCGCTCATCTGCTTCTCGATCAAGGCCAACTCCGCGCTCGGCCTGCTCAAGCGGCTCCGGGAGGCGGGCTCCGGCTTCGATGTCGTGAGCGGCGGTGAGTTGCAGCGCGCGCTGCGTGTCGGCGCCGATCCCAAGCGGCTGGTCTTCGCCGGGGTCGGCAAGTCCGACGCGGAGATCCGCTTCGGCATCGAGACCGGCATCCTCATGTTCAACGCGGAGTCGTGGGAGGAACTGGCCAACATCGATCGCATCGCGGCCTCGGAGGGGAAGCGGGCGGACGTGGCCCTGCGCGTCAACCCGGATGTCGATCCCGAGACCCACACGTACATCGCCACCGGAAAGAAGGAGAGCAAGTTCGGCGTCGATTTCGTGCACGCGCGCGGGATCCTCGGCGAAATCAAGAAGCTCGCGCATGTACGCCTGATCGGGATCCACGTCCACATCGGCAGCCAGATCCTCAAGGTGGACCCGTACGTCGAGGCGCTCACCAAGGTCGCCGCATTCATCGAGGAGGTGCGCCAGGCCGGCCACCAGGTGGAGTGGCTCGACATGGGCGGCGGCTTCGGCATCTACTACAAGGAAAAAGCTGCCCGTTCCGCGGCCGAGATCGCGGAAGCGCTGGTGCCGGTGATCCAGACCACCGGTTGCAAGCTCGCGTTGGAGCCCGGGCGCTTCATCGTCGGCAACGCGGGAATTCTGGTGACGCGGGTGGTCTACCGCAAGACTTCCGGCGAGAAGGTCTTCGCCATCTGCGACACCGGGATGAACTCGCTGATCCGGCCCACGCTGTACGGCGCCTACCATGGGATCTGGCCGGTGAAGACCGACAAGATCGTGGAAGGGGAGCGACCCGACGAGGAGCGCTGGACCGGCCAGACGCTGGTTACCGACGTCGTCGGGCCGATCTGCGAGAGCGGCGATTTCCTGGCCCAGGATCGCAAGCTGCCGCCGCTGAATCCGGGGGACCACCTCGCGGTGTTCAGCGCCGGCGCGTACGGATACGTCATGGCCTCCAACTACAACTCGCAGCCGCGGCCGGCCGAGGTGCTGGTCGACGGCGACCGTTACCGGGTCATCACCCGCCGGGAAACCTCCGAAGAACTCATGCGCCTCGAATCGGCGGACTAGTGCCAGGGTGTCACGAGACTTCAACGGAATCCAGGAAGCGCGAACGGAGCGTCGGGTGAGGCAAGTTCACTCCGCGGCTTCAAGTGCAGACCGAACCTGACCGATACCACACGAGATGCGTCCGATCGAACACGGGGACAACAATTTGCTTGACAGCGCGGGTCGAACCGTTACAATCGGCCCCGATCCATGGGCTTTCACGCACCATACGGCCCTGGGGACCGGAGCGCCGCGTCTCCAAGGGGGTACGGGTAATACGTGCGAAGGAGGGATGAGGAATGGGTATCTGGAGCATTCGTCGCCTGCTTTCTGCGGCGGCGGTGGCGGTTCTCGTCGCCGGCCTGTTCGCCAATCCGGGCTTGGCACAGGACGAGAACGCGGTCAAGGATCTCTTCCGCAAGGGCATCGCGGCCTACGACGAGGGGAAGTACCCCGAAGCGTACGAAGCGTTCGAATCCGCCCTGCGCATGAACCCGAGCAGCGACCTGATTCTTTACCTCCGCGACGAGGCCGGTGACGCCCGCCTCCACCAGATGCTGGTGCAGGGCGGCGACCTCGCCCAGACCGCGAGCCGCATCATGGAACTCGCCAAGGGCGTGCTCGACCGCGTGCGCCGCTCGCCCGAGGAGATCCAGGGCTTCGTCAAGAAGCTCGAGAGCCAGGCGTTCGACGAGCGCTGGGAAGGGATCCTCAATCTGGTCCAGGCAGGCCAGCTCGCCTGCCCGCCGCTCATCGAACTCCTCAAGGACCAGACCAGCGACGACCTTCGCACCAGCGTCATCGTCACCCTGACCCGCATGCACGACGACGCGGTCCCCGCGCTGATCGAGGCGCTCGACAGCACCAGCGCCTTCCAGCGCCAGAACGCCGCCATCGTGCTCGGCAACATCAAGGACTGGCGCGGGGCGGCCGGTCTGAAGCGCCTTCTCGAAGACGGCAATCAGACGCCCGAAGTCCAACAGTACGCCGCCGAAGCGCTTACCAAGATCACCGGCAGCGGCCAGTCCGCCTGGCCGTCCGCCAAGGAGCTCTACTTCCAACTGGCCGAAAAGTACTACCTCAACCACCCCCAGGTCATGCGCAAGTACTACCAGGACTACATCGTCTTCAAGTGGGACGCCAAGGAAGACAAGCTGACCTGGAAGGAAGTGCCGGCGTTCCAGCTCAACGAGCGCTACGCCCAGGAAGCCTGCTTCGACGCGATCGCCTTGGACCCGAACTACGAGCCGATCTGGCCGCTCCTCTCGTGCACCTACTTCGCGATGCACCACGAGGGAAGCATCGCCCTCAAGACCATGGAAGCCAATGTCAAGGCCGGCACCTCCGTGGCGGAGGACCAGGAGAAGCTCAAAGTCAGCCTGGCGAACCTCGAGCGCGCGTGGCTCTTTGGCCCGCTGGTCGGCAAGCAGAACCTCTACCGCGCCCTCGAGCGCAGCATGAACGACGACCGGCCCGAGGTCGCCGTCGCGGCGATCAAGGCGCTCCGCACCGCCGGCACCGGCGAAGAGTTGCCCAACCCCGTCGCGGGCGACACCGGCTCCGTGGCGTCGTCAACCGACGGCGACCCGGCTCACTTCGGCTATCCGCTGGTCCGCGCGCTGCTTCATGACGACAAGCGCGTGCGCTATGCGGCCGCCGAGGCCCTCATCTCGATCAATCCGAAAGCTCCGTTCCTGGGCTCCAACCGCGTGGTCCCGGTGCTCGCCGAGGCGCTCCAGGAAATGCGCGTACGCACCGTCCTGGTGATCGAGCCGGACCCCGAAGTCCGCAACAAGCTGCGCGAAGCGATCACCAAGCTCGGCTACTTCCCGGTGGTCGCCGCCACCGGCGCGGAGGGCATCCACAAGGCCAAGGCCTTCCCGGCCGAGGACGCCATCGTGATCGACTTCAAGACCGCGGGCAAGGTGATCTTCACCGCGACCGCGATCAACCAGAAGGTCACCGAAACCGTGATGGACACCCTCAAGCTCGATCCGCGGACCCGCGGCATCCCGGTGCTGATCCTCTCCGCGGCCGAGGAGGCCGAGAGCGCCAAGAACATCTACAAGGAAGAGCCGAAGGCCTACCTCAGCAAGAACGCGACCTACCTGGCGGAGCAGGCGGATCTGGACGGCTTGAAGAACGCCCTCGAGGGCGTGTTCAGCTCGCCCGAAGCGCAGGCCGACGCCAAGGCCCAGGCGGAGAACGTGGTGATTGCGGCCGCTGCGGCGCTCGCCAACCTCGACCCGAACAGCCCGGTATTCGACCGCGTCGAAGCGGTCGAGGCGCTCGTGGGCAACACCAGCAACCGTCCGGACAACATCAAGGTCGCGGCGCTCCAGGCGCTCTCCCGCATCGGCGACCCGGCGGCGATCGAGCCGCTCGCCAAGGTGTATGAGAACGCCGAGAACGCCAAGGACGTGCGCGTGGCCGCGGGTCATGCGCTGGCCGGGATCTTCAAGACCAGTCACGCGGTCGCGGCCGACCCGGTCTATCAGACCCTGAAGGCCGGTCTCTTGGGCGACGATATCGACCTCTCCAACGCCGCCGCAACGGCGCTGGGGAACGCCGCGCTCACGCCCGAGCAGTCTCGCGAACTCGCGGAGGCCCGCCGCTACTAGGCGGAAAGCCCGGACGAAAACCTCGAGGGGCGCCCGGCGCAAGCGGGGCGCCCCTCGTTCGTCTACCCCCCGCGCGGAGTGCCGGAATGTCCACCGAGCGGAAGAGCGATCCCGTCGCGCCCCAGACCGTCGAAGAACTCGACCGCGAGATCCGCGAGGACCTCCAGAACGCCCGCAACATGGCGAACTCGATCTACCTCGAGACTCTCGCCGAAATCAAAGAGCTCGAGAACGACCTGATCGAGAACGTCCTCCCGCTCGTCCAGCGGGGCGGAGTCAATTCCGACCAGGTCCGGGCCAGCCTCAAGAACCTCTTCAATTTTGCGCTCGGACGAAACGTCGCCTTCGACTCCCTGATGAAGACCATCGGGAAGCAGTTCCACCACGAGATCGCGGTTTCGATCGAGCGCAACTTCCCCCATGACCTCGAGAAGTTCTACGACTTCCTCATCCTGCACTGGGGCGAGGCCGGGGAGCACACCAAGGCGGTGGCCTACTGCGCGCGCTCGGCCGACGCCGCGCGAAAGTCGGGGAACCCCGACCGAGCCATGGCCCTCTGCAATCGCGGGCTCAAGTTTCTTCAGGCCGCGCTCGAGAATCCGCGCTTCCGCGACGACAAGCGTGAACTCGCCGCCCTCCATTACCAGACGGGACTGCTTCACCAGGCCAAGAACGACCCCAGGGCGGCCATCGCCAGCTTCCGGGAGGCGGACCAACGGTTCGCCGCCGTGGGCGATCAGAGCAACCGTGCCACCTCGCTTTCGAGCCTGGGCATGGCCCACCGAATCCTCGGCGAACTCGACCACGCCCTTCGTTCGCATCGCGAATCGCTCGAGCTGCGCACCAAGCTCGGGGAGATGAAGAAGGCGGTGATCACGCTCAACAACATCGGCATCGTCTTCTGCGCCCAGGTCAAATACACCGAGGCCATCGCTGAATTCAAGGAAGCCGATACCCTCGCGCGCGAGATCAAGGACGAAGAGGGAATCCAAATCACCCAGACCAACCTCAAGCGCGCCGAAAAGCTCGCCGCGAAGAAGAAGTAGCCCGCCGCACTGCACCCCGCGCCCGGCCGCCGCACACATCGTTCCTGGCGTGGATGTCCCGCGCGGTATGCGCGCACGCCACCGCCCGACGACGGGAGAGATTCTCAGCGCGGCCGAGGCCGCAACCAAACACGGAGGCACAGAGACACGGAGGACTCACGGAGAGATCACCGGAACTCTCCGTGGGGGTCTCCGTGTCTCCGTGGTAATCCCCGTCGTCGCGGCGCGAAATGCGCGCAGGACGGGCCTCCGATCCTGTAGGAATCTTCGCGCCCTGCGCAGACTTTCGGAAGTAGTAGATCAGACGGCCGGTCTACTTCTGCAGATGCGACTCGATCAGGGCCCGCAAGGCGTCGGCCGCGCGCCCGGGCTTCTCGCCGAGGAGGTCGAGGTACTTCTGCGCCTCCGCCCACTGCCCTTCCGCGGCCATGAGGTAGGTGAGGAGGAATGCCGCGTGCCGCGGGTCGGCTTGATCCCGCCGGTGCTGCAGGAGCAGCTTGTGCTGCTGGTAGTCGCGCTCGATCCCATACACTTTGGGGACCTCGACCAGCCAATCGGACTTCGAGGCCGAATCCTCGATCCCGCGCCGGATCGCCTTCTCCGCCAGGTCATACTCCCCGAGCGGAATGAGCGACAGCCCGTAGAAGATCTTCGTCCCGGGGTCTTTCATGTCGCGCAGGTAGGCGTCCCGCAGGGTCAACATCGCTTCCGCATAGCGACCGCCGTGGAAGGCTTCCAGCCCTCCTCGCACCGACTCCGTCCGCGCCAACCGGGCCGCGACCGTGCCTTCGCCGCCGCCGGGGATGTAGGAGTCCTCGCCCTCCACGCCGTAGTACTTCCGGCGCAGGGACTCGGCGTCAAACGTGCCCTCGTCGTACACGTCGCCGCGTCGGTTCCGGCGGGACGGCCGCGCGGAGTACCCGAACCCCAGCGGATCGTCGTAGTACGGCGGATGACTCCCGAACGGCGAAGGATAGTAGACGCCCGGGAGCAGGTAGCCGTTGTAGGAGGTGAAGCTCCCCCCGTTCGCCACGAAGATGCTGCTCCCGCCGAAGCCGTACGACGGATAGGAATACGGGTTCCCGAAACTGCCGGAACTGTAGCTGCTGCCGCTCGAGAAAGTGATCGACAGCGAACTGTTCCTCGATTGATGCTGGTACTGGATCACCACGTCCGCGTCGGCAGGCAGGACCGTGACCGCGAGCGCAAACAGGGCCATACCGGGGGCAAGCAGGCGGGTCATGCACGTCTCCTGGATCAATCGCACCTGAACGCAATTCTATTCTCTGGAGCGGCCCGGGTCAACTCCCGGACCTGTCGACCTGTCGATAGAGGATTTTTCCGCGTCGCCGCCGCGGTCCCAAGGGTATCATGGAGCGTCATGCGGATCCTGATCGTCGAGGACGAGAAGAAACTCGCCGGCTTCATCCGTCAGGCCTTGCGCGAGGACGGGCACACCGTCGAGTTGTGCCACAATGGCGAGGAAGGCTCCCGGGTCGCGCTCGCCGGGGAGTTCGACGCGCTGGTGCTCGACCTCCAGCTTCCCGACCGCGACGGGATCACCATCCTGCGCGAGCTGCGTGCGGCCAAGAAAGCCACTCCCGTGCTGATCCTGACCGCTCGCGACGGCGTCAAGGACCGCGTCCTCGGACTCGATGAGGGAGCCGACGACTACCTCACCAAGCCCTTCGCGCTGGACGAGCTGCGAGCGCGAGTCCGCGCCCTGATGCGCCGCGGCCTTGGCACGGCGGCCAACCAGGTGCAGTACGCCGACCTCGTCATGCAGCTGATCCAGCGCCGCGTCACCCGCGGCGAGCGCGAGATCAAGCTCACTCCGCGTGAGTTCTCCCTCCTGGAGTATTTCGTGCGCAACGCGGAGCGCGTCGTCACCCGCCCGGCGATCGCCGAGCACGTCTGGGATTACGACTTCGAGTGGCAGTCCAACGTGGTGGACGTTTTCGTCAACGCCCTCCGCCGCAAGCTCGAAGAGGCCGGAGAGCCGCGCCTGATCCACACCATGCGCGGCGCGGGCTATGTCCTGCGCCAGGAGGCCGCGGATGTCCGTTAGGGCGCGCCTCGCCCTCCAGTTCGTCGCCCTCACCGGCGTCATCCTCGGAGTCTTCTCGGTCGTCCTCTACCAGTGGGTGCGACAGAGCCTCGAAGACGAGCTCGCCGAGGAGCTGGAGCGGGAATTCTCCGGTTTCCGTCAGCACTTCCTGGACGAATATGACGAGATGCTCCACGGGCTCGAGGAAGACCTCACCCGCCCCCTGGAGCGATACCTGGCTGCCCGCAAGATCCTCGGCGACGTCCGCCGCCACCAGGGGGAGAGCCTCGAATTGCTCTACTCCTCCTGGGGCTTCGGCCCCCAGGTCAAAGGCTCCCGCGTCAAGGCCCTGGTCTGGGGGGTCCGCTACCGCGGGCTCGCCGAATCCATCAAGACCCCGGACGGCGAAGAGTACCGCGTCATCTGCGCGGTCAGCGAAGAGAAGTTCCTCCGGCACACCTACCAGCTGCGGCTCTCCTTCGAGATCTTCATCCCCGCGGTCCTCGCGATCGCATGGTTCGTCGGCGTCGGCTTCGTCGGCCGGGCCCTCGCGCCGGTCGAGGCCATGCGCGAGCGCGCTGAGCGTATCAGCCGCGAGAGCCTCTCCGAACGACTCCCCGAGCCCCGCTCCCGCGGCGAGTTCCTCAACCTCGCCCGCACCTTCAACGGCATGCTCGACCGCCTCGACCGCTCCTTCCAGGAGCTGCAGAACTTCTCGGCCGACGCCGCCCACGAGTTGCGCACCCCGCTCGCCAACCTGCGCGCCGAGATCGAGACCGCGGTGCGCCAGCCGCGCAGCGTGGAAGAGCACGAGACCGTGCTCGCCAGCCTCCTGGAAGAAGTCGCCCGCATGAGCCGCATCGTCTCCAATCTGTTCACCCTCGCCCGCATCGACATGAGGGACTACGAAGTCCGCCCGGAGCCGGTCCCCCTCGGCGCCCTGCTGGAGGAAGCACGCGAGATCTGGCAGGCCTCCGCCGAGGAGCGGCGCATCGCCATCGAACTCCGCCCCTGCGGCGACGACGCCGCCGCCTTCGGTGATCCCGTCGCCCTCCGCCGCGTGGTCATGAACCTGGTCGAGAACGCCGTCCGCTACAATCGCGACGACGGCCGGATCGAGCTCTCTGCGGAACGCGTCCGCGACCGGGTCTGCCTCTGTGTCCACGACACCGGCATCGGCATCCCCGCCGACCACCTGCCCCGGCTGTTCCGCCGCTTCTACCGCGTCGATCGCGCCCGCTCGCGCGAGAGCGGCGGCTCCGGCCTCGGGCTCGCCATCTGCAAGTCCGTCGTCGAGGCGCACGGCGGCACCATCTCCGTCCAAAGCACGCCCGGGGAAGGCTCCCGGTTCGTGGTCGATCTCCCCGCCCCGCCTTCGGCCGCAGCTGCGCCGGCCCCCGCCGCGGCCCGCCCATGACCCTTCCCGTCCTCGCGCTCGAGCCGCAGATCACCGCCGCCCTCGCCGCCGGCAACCGGCTCGTCCTCACCGCTCCCACCGGCTCGGGCAAGACCACCCAGGTCCCGCAGATCCTCCTCCGGAGCGGGCTCGTGCGAGGCCAGATCCTGGTCCTCCAGCCCCGCCGGCTCGCCGCGCGGTGGATGGCCCGGCGCGTGGCGGCCGAGCTCGGCGTCCCGCTCGGCGGGCTCGTCGGCTACCAGACCCGCCACGAAAGCCGCATCGGGCCCGACACGCGCATCCGATTCCTCACCGAGGGGCTCCTCCTGCGCCTGCTGCGCGACCCGCGCGCCGTCGCGGCCATCGGCGCGGTGCTCCTCGACGAGTTCCACGAGCGCAGCCTGGCCGCAGACGCCTCCCTCGCACTCCTCCGGCGCCTTCAGGAGACCGCACGACCCGACCTCCGGCTGATCGTGATGTCCGCCACCCTCGAAACCGCGCGCCTGGCGGAGTACCTGGAATTGCGCGGGCCGGTGCTGAGCGCGGACTCGCGGCTGCACCCGATCGAGGTGCGCTATCTCCCTCACGCGCCCGGGATCACCCCGGTGTGGGAACTCGCCGCGCAGGCCCTGGAACGGCTGCTCCGCTCCCGCGCCGAGGGGGACGTCCTGGTCTTCATGCCCGGGGCCTACGAGATCCGCAAGACCCTCGAGGCCTGCCGCGCCGCCGCCGCCCGCGCGGGCGCGTCCGTCGCCATGCTCCCCCTTCACGGCGAAATGTCTCCCGAGGAGCAGGACGAGGCGCTCCGGCCGCGCCCGGAGCGTCGCGTGATCGTGGCCACCAACGTGGCCCAGACCTCGATCACGATCGAAGGCGTGCGCCACGTGATCGACTCCGGCATCGCCCGCATCCATCGCTTCGACCCGCTGCGCGGCGTGAACGTGCTGCGGGTGGAACCCGTGAGCCGGGCGGCGGCCCAGCAGCGCGCCGGCCGCGCCGGCCGCACCGCGCCGGGCACCTGCGAGCGCCTATGGACGCAGCGGCAGCACGACGTCCGCTCCGAGCACGACGACCCCGAGATCCGACGCCTGGATCTCGCCGAAGTGCGACTTCTGCTGCTCGACCTGGGGATCGAGGACCCCGACAGCTTCGCGTGGCCGGAGCCGCCGGAGCCTGCGCGGATGGCGCTGGCGCGCGACCTGCTGGCCCGACTGGGCGCGACCGACGCCGGGGGCCGCTTGACCGGCCTGGGCCGGCGCATGGCCGCGATACCGGCGCACCCGCGGCTTTCCCGCTTGCTGGTGGAGGCCGCCGGTCGCGGCTGCCTCGATCGCGCCTGCCTCTGGGCCGCCCTGATCGGCGAGCGCGACCTGCTCGATCGCCGCCGGGCGCTGGACTTCGCCCGCGGGGAGGAAGAGTCGGCGAGCGACTTCCTCGGCCTGGAGGCCGCGTTGGAAGCCGCCCGCTCGGCGCGCTTCGACGGAGCCGCCTGCCGCGCTATCGGGGTGCTGGCCGGCGCCGCCCGCGATGTCGACGGCGCCGCCCGCATCCTCCGCCGGGCTTGTCACCACGCGGGGCTGGAGGCGGGGACCGAAGGCGACCTCGATTCGGCCCTGCAGTGCCTTCTCGTCGCTTTCCCCGACCACCTCGCTTCGCGCCGCGACTCCGGCGAGCGCGGCTACGTGCTGGCGGGCGACCGCGCTGCGGTCCTCGACGAACTCAGCGCGGTCCGCGGCGCACCGCTCCTCCTCGCGGTCGAGATCCGCGAGATCGAGGGCGGGGGAAGCCGCGGCACGGTCCTCGGACTGGCTTCGCGTATCGAGCCGGCCTGGCTCCTCGACCACTGGCCGGAGCGCGTCGTCGAGGAAGTCCGCACCGAATGGAACGACGAGGAAGAGGCCGTGGAGCAGGTCGAGCTCCTGCGCTTCGACGGACTCGTCATCGATCGCACGTCACGGCCCGAGCCGGACCTGAATCGCGCCGCGGCGGAGATCGCCGAGCGGATCCTCGCCGGCCGGTTGCGGCTGGATCGCTGGCAGGAAGAAGCGGAACCGTGGATCGCCCGCTGCCGCTGCGTCGCCGGGTGGTTCCCGGATCGGGGACTGCCCGCCTACGGGGAGGAGGAGCTTCGCCGGGCCCTGGGCGCGCTGTGCGCCGGCGCTACCCGCTTCTCCCGGGTGCGCGACCGTTCCCCCCTCGACGCCGTGCGAGGAATCCTCTCGCGCGAGGACCACCTCTTCGTCGAGCAGATGGCTCCGTCCCAGGTCGCGCTGCCGGGACGAAGACGCTTGCGGATCGAATACGTCCCGGGCCAGGCGCCGCGGGCCCGAGCGCGGATCCAGGAACTCTTCGGCCTCGCTGCCGGGCCCCGCGTCGCCGGCGGTCGGGTCACGGTGCTGCTCGAGATCCTCGGCCCCAACCTCCGACCCGTGCAAACCACGGACGACCTCGCCGGATTCTGGGAGCGGCTCTACCCGCAGGTGAAACGGGAACTGCAGCGGCGCTACCCCAAGCACGAGTGGCGCTAATAGCTCGGTCCCGTCCAGCCTGGTTCAGCACAGGGTCCGGTCCTGCCCCCCTTGGTGCGCCTCCCTCAGCGTCAAGATCGCCTCGGCGGGCCCACCCAGGTGGGGGCGGGACAGCATGGTGGGCGCTCGGCCGAACCCGGGGGCCGCGCGGCCGGCAGCGGTCGGAACCAGGACCGAGCCGCTGCGGGGCCGCGGTGGCCAGGCCCACTACCAGTCCATGAATTCCTTTTCTCCGAGCAGTTGCCGCAGGCGGTTCTCGACAATCTGCATCTTGTTGGTGCGGCGCTTCTCCACGATCTCCCGCAACTGCGTGAGCCGCCGCTCGAGCTCCTTGACCTCTTTCTCCCGACCGGTTTCGCGGATATCGAAAAGCTGCCCGACGATCACGTTGAGTTCATTCTTGATCGCGGTCTTCTGCCCTGCGTCCTCCGTGGTGCGGTACTTCTCCGAGAGCTGGCGGCACTGCAGGTCGAGCTTGCGCTCCTTGATCATCTCTTCGTAGCGCGCCGGCTCGATCTGCTTGAGCATCAGGACCTTCTTCATCTCCTGATAGCCGTCGCCCATCAGTTCCATGAAGAAGTCCGGGTTCTCCACCCGCTGGCTCTGCATCTTCTGCAGGCGATCGGGATCCCACTCCTTCAGCCAGGCCATCACTTCCTCGATGTCCTTCTCGGTGAGGACGGGCCGCGGCGGCCGCAGCGGCCCGAACGGGCCTCCCGGTCCCTTCTGCGGGCCCCCGCCCTCCTTCATCCGCTGCCGCTCTTCCACCTCGCGCCGCATCTGATCTTCCTTTTCGTGGCGCATCCGCTCTTCTTCCACCTTGCGCTCGCGCGCCCCGTCGTCCCATCCGTCTTCTTGCGCCCGCGCAGCCACGCCGAGCGCCAGCAGCAGAGCCAAGGCCGCCCCCGAGATCCACGTTCGTACGATACGCATGTCGCCTCCATCCGTTTCCAACCCGATGAACCCGTCCCGACCCAGTGTCGCCGCCCCGCCTTGCGGCCGCGGCCGAGGCGCTCCGTCCGCCTCGGTCCGCGGAGATCTCGTTCCACTAACGTCCGACTTCTTGTTTTCTTGCGAAAATTCTCAGTCGCAAAATCGACGATGTTTGGGGAGGCACATCCCATGCTTCGCCACGCTCTATCGCGGGGTTGGGATTGGGAATTTGCGCAGACAGCCGCCCCGCGCCCCGATTGCGGTGGAACCGCGCCGTGTCCCGTCCAGCCTGATTCTGCAGGTTCGTCCGGGGCGCCCTTGGCGCAGTCTCAGGCTGGACGGGACACCAGCGGTCCTGCCTGGTCTAGCCTGGTCTCGCCTTGGTCTAGCCTCGTTCGAGCCCGCTCGCAAGGGCATCGAGGCGTTCCTCGATGTCGTGGACGGTCGAGTTCCACCGTGTCCGCCCGTGCGACGTCACCTCCCATTCCAGGATCTCCGCTTCGCGCGTGAGGCCGCACACTTCCGCGTCCCAGCGCTCGTCGGAACCGGTCGTCGCCGTCCCTTCCGGGGTGTCCGCGACCTTGGGCGAAAAAGCGACGATCTGCTCGCGCAGCGCTGCGAGGGAGTCGTCGACCCATTGCGCCTGCGGCATCTCCTGGGCCTCCTCGTGCCGCGCTTCCGGCCGGAGGAAGGAGAGGTCATACGGCGTGTCGGTGATCAGACTTGGCCCCCAGCGCAGCCCGACGAACAGCAAGAGCGCAGCGGCCAGGGCCGCGGCCTGGGGAATCCCCGGGAGCGACGCCAGCCGGTTGAGGGGCGCCCGCCGACGCAGCCGCAACCCGCGCGCTACCGTCGCCGCGGTGCGCGCCGAGAACCCGGGCGAAGGCTCGATCTCCTCTGCTGCCTCCAGCATGCGGAGCTGCCGCCGCTGCCCGGACATGTGCCGAGTGCACTCCGCGCAGGTCAGGAGATGCGGCCGCAGCATCTCGGCCTCTTCGGTCGCCAGCTCGCCGGCAAGGAAGAGCAGGATGAGGTCTTGCGCCCGCTCGCAGTTCATGCCCCGGTCCCCAACATCTTCTTCAGGTTCATCAGCGCATAGCGCATCCGCGCCAACGAGGTGCCCAACGGAGCCTTCATCGTCTCGGCGATCTCCGCGAAGCTGAGCCCCGAGTGGATCCGCATGGTCAGGACTTCCCGCTGGGCGTGAGGCAGCCGTTCGATGGCGTCCGCCAGGGCTTTCCCCCGCTCCGCCTCCTCGATCGCTCCCGCAGGGTCCTGCTCCGGCGCAGCCGGGCACCCGGTTTCCTCGTCCAAGGGAACTTCCGGCCGCACGGCGCGCCAATGATCGCGTACCCGGTTCCGCGCAATCGTGAACAGCCATTTCTCGAATGCCCGCGCGGCTCGCACGCTCGCCGCTTCCTCTTCCGGTCCGGCCAGTTTCCCCGGATCGAAACGATCGAGGTTGGCCACGACGCGCAGAAATACGTCCTGGGTCAGATCCTCCGCGAGGGCCGCCTGACGTCCCGTCATCCGGCATACAAAGCTGAGTACCGGCCGCTGATAGCGGCCGAGCAGCGCCTCCAGTGCCTCGCGATCCCCTTGGATCGCCTGGTTCACCAAATCGCCGGTTTGCAACATCCGTACCCCTTGTACTGAACGGTCCGACGAAGCATTCTATTGTATCCACAGCTTCCCTGCACCAATCCATCGGCCGTCCTCGAGCACAACCTGGAGCGATTGCGATTTCTGGTCGATAGGAAGTACGGAGACCTCGAGGAAGACCCAGCGGTCACGGCAACTGCCGTAGGGAAAGGGGATTATGATCTCCGGCTCGGTCCCCTCGGCCGATTTCCGCCGAAACCTTGCCTTTCGTCCCGGGTTAGAAACGGACGAAAGGAGACGCAAACCATGAGCAGGCAGACTTGCACCGAAATTTGCGAAGACCTGATCGCCTATCTCGACCGCCGACTCGAGGCGGGCCGAGCCGCGGAGGTCGACCGGCACTTGGCCGAGTGCGCGGAATGCCGGGGGACCGCCGAGGAGCACCGCGAGGTGTGGAAGCTCCTCGACCAATATGACCCGCTTCCTGTGGCTCCCGGCTTCCTCCAGAAGGTGCTGGCCCGGATCGGGCTCACGCGTACCCGGGGAATGGCGCGGCGCATAGGCGGCCTGTGGGTCGCCGCGGCCGCAGCTCTCCTGCTGGTGGCGCTACCGCTGGGCGTCGACTTTTTCCGGCCGGGACGCGACGGCGGCGATCCGACCCCCGAGGAGATCGAGGCCTCGATGCACATCGAGATGCTGGAGAACCTCGAAGTCCTTCGCGCCATGGACCTGCTGGGTGAGACCGATGACCCCGCAGTCATGAAGACCGCCGTGGACCTCGGCGAGGAGGTCTTCTAGTGAGCCCGCTCGCCCGGATCGGCCTCGCATTCATCCTCGTCCTCGCCCTCGCCCCGATGGGCGCGACCCAGGAGCGGCCCGGCGACCGCGAAGCCAGGGAGGGCGCGAAGTCGCGCTGGAAAAAACTGACCCAATCGCAGCGCAAGGACCTGCTTCGGCGCTACCAGGAGTTCAAGGCGCTGCCGAGCGCGGTGCGCGATCGCGTCCGCAAGAACGTCTGCCGGCTGCAGAAGATGTCCCCCGAACAGCGGCAGGAGTTCCGTCGCAAGCTGGCCTCCCTTTCGCCGGAGGAGCGACGCGATCTGGTCGCGGGCTCGAACGGCTTCGCCCAGATGCCCCCGCCCAAGCAGATGTTCGTCCGCGCGCTCGGCCGCATCCTGCACTCGCTGCCGGCCGAGGAGCGACAGCGGATCCGTACCTTGCCCCCGGGCGAGCGCGAAGCCCACGTCCGCGCCCTCCTCGAGGCCAAGGTCGTCGACACCTTCCTGACCCATCCCCAAGAGCGCGCCGAGTTCCTCGCGGCGTCGCCCGAGGTCCGCAAGAAGAAGATGCGACAGGTGATCCTGCAGCGCATGCGCCCCCGACTCCCGCCTCCGAAGGAGGACGCGGACGAGCCCGAAGAATTCGATTTCAAGTGAGATCCTATCCCTATACCCCGGACCGAAGCTGACGGAGCGCCGTGGGCCCAGCCGCAAGGCGCACCGACCAGGCGATCCAACGCGGACGCGCCGACGCCGTCCGTCAGGCGACGAAAGGGTCATCGGGATAGGCTCGATGTGATGTAACGACCGGAAAGACGATCGATGGAGGAAGCAATGGCAAGATTCTCATGGCGCATCGCGGCGTGGCTCGTGGCCAGCCTGCTCCTCCTTCCCGGAGCGACCTACGCGATCGCCCCGGCGAAGAAGGGGAAGCAACCGAAGCAGCCCCCGCGAAAGGAGCACGTGGCCAAGAAACGTTCGCAGCAGGGCGATCTCGAGCGTTTCACCGAGACCCTACCGCCCCGGGTGCGGCAGGCGATCAAACGCATCTGGGATGGGATGCCCCGACCGGCCAAGGAGCGGGTGCAGCAGCGGATTCAGTCCATGGATCCGGAACAGCGCCAGCAACTGGTAGAGCGGTTCCGCAATCGCATTGCCCAGCAGCGGCCCGATGCGCGGGGTCAGAAGCGGAATCCCCGTCGCGAGGGCGGGCCCGAAGCCGGACCCGCCGAGCGGGGACCTCGCCCGGAGAGTCGCGGTGACGCCAGGCGACCCGGCGGAAAGAAAGCCCCCGATCGTGCGGGAGCCCCCCAAGACGAGATGAGGAAGCGCTTCCAGCAGCTTCCCAAGGAGCAGCAGGAACGCATCCGGAATGCGATGAAGGGGATGTCGCCCGAACAGCGTCGCCAGCTATTGGAGCGCGTGCGGGGCCGTTCGGAATCCAGGAAGGGCGCGGGAGAGCAGGGGCCGCCCGCCGAAATCCGCGCACGCATCGAGAAGCTGCCGGAGGCGGTGCGCCGTCGTCTGCAGGAACGATTCGAGAACCTGTCCCCGGACGCGAAGGGCCGCCTTCACGAACAGATCACCGAGAGGAGCGGCCGGCGGGGTCCTGACGCGAAAAAGACCGAGAAAGCTCACGCGAAGCCCAGCGGTGAAAAACACGCCAAGGCTCAGAACAAGCACGACGGTGACAAGCACGCCAAGGCTCAGAACAAGCACGACGGTGACAAGCACGCCAAGGCTCAGGACAAGCACGAC